>Ga0247774_1000029_pt1 | contig 60978 bp, 44 predicted proteins | sample UWRJL001104B6_FD_179933 | JGI IMG/M metagenome (GOLD analysis project Ga0247774, IMG submission 179933) | Plant litter microbial communities from Arlington Agricultural Research Station in Wisconsin, United States - UWRJ-L001-104B-6 | ecosystem: Environmental > Terrestrial > Plant litter >...
CCAGGCTCGATGCTGGCGCCGGCTTGCCACCGAGACCCTTCGCCGCTGCGGGAAGCTCGACCCCCTTTAGTTCCGCCAGTTCGGCAAGCAGGCGCAACTCGCGCTCGGCTTCAGCCAAGGCCCCCTGGGCACGGTCCAGTTCGGCCTCCCGGACATGGACTGCTTGGGCCGCTTCCTCAATCGAGCTCTGCAAGGTCTGCTTTGACAGCACCGCTATTCCAATCTCTAACTACAGATAGCTACTGCAATTATACATATGGAAGTACGGCGTAGCGACCTCCTACAACTATCGCGGAGGAATGATCCAGGTTGGGCATCGCTTCGGTCCTGTAGCGTCTGACGACAATGAGTTGCGCCCAAGACAGAGCAAAGACGTTTGCCAGTCTCAAAAGGGTCTTTCGGACCTGGGCCATGAGTCTCCGGAACACTGTCGCGCCCGAAGTTTCTGGGGCGACCTCGACGGAGCTACATCTCCTAGCTGCTCTTGGCGGGCTTGCCGCCGAGGTTGGCCGGGAGCAACTCGACAGCTGGCCAGCGGCTTGTAGGGATTGGGCTCTTGCGGCGCCGACCCCGCCGCCAACATTGGTTGAAGAAGTCGGCCTTGAGCTCGGAGCCCGGGGGGACGTATTGGCTGCTCTTTACAACACCTGCATTTCGGCGAGGAGCCGGAGGCGGCTAGGCACGGTGTTTACGCCAAAGCCCGTTGTTGACCACATGATCGAGCTGGTCGACCGAGGGCTGGCTGGCAAACAAGCCTTGATTATTGATCCCGGAGCAGGAGTTGGTGCCTTTTCGATCGCAGCGGCAAGGCGTTGGCCGTACTCGAGGACTGTCGCAATCGATGTCAATCCTGTGACCTTGGGCTTGCTCGCCGCCAGGATTGCTTTTGAGATTGACGCTGATCCCGAACAAGCAGAACTTTACAAGCGGATCGATCTGCGCCTCGGCAACTATCTCGACCTTTTCCCCGATATCTACGCGGACTGCAAGGAGCCGATCGTGGCCCTTGGAAATCCACCTTACACGCGCGTCCAGCAGCTGCCGCGAGAAGAGCGACGCCGGGCAATTGGCCTAGCGGGAGGAGTAATCGATAACGGACACGCGAACCTCGCAACGTTGATTCAAGCGATGACTTTCCATCACATGCGCCCGTCGGATATCTCTTGCATGCTTCTGCCTGGCTCCTTTAGCTACACGCGGGCCAGTCTTGGGCTACGCAGAGAGATGTGGAGGTCAAGTCGACCGATAACCGTCGAGCGATGGCCCGCCGCTGAGCGACTATTCACCGGCCATTCGGTGCAGGCGGCAATCGTCTCGATCGGTCCAGCACAGGCAAATCCTGAGGCTCTCCAGCTTGCCACCGTTGAACTTGCGGAGGACAAGGTGCGAGCAACTGACAGTTGGAGCCTTAATCGAGATGAGCCCGAACCACAAAGCTGGTTCGCGACGGATTCCGAGGCCCCGGAAACCGATGCGGTCCCACTCGCGAGTCTTGCGAGGGTCCGCAGAGGAATCGCTACCGGGGCGAACCACATGTTTTTTCTCGACGACGAGACTGCCGCGCGTCTTCCCAACTCGGTATGTGTTGAGGGAATCCAGTCGTTGCGAGGGTTTGCCGGAGACCGCCTTGATCGCGAAGCCCATCGCCGCTTGAACGGAAGTAACCGCCCCCGCTGGTTGTTGGCGATTCCTCCCACCACAAAACTTGCGGGTGAGCTGAAGAGCTATGTGCAGGGATTCGAAAGCTCGGTCAAGGATCGCTTCCTTCCCTCGAAGCGCCCGCTGTGGTACTCACTTTCACTGCCGGCGCCGCCACCGATCCTCATCGCTCCACTCTCAAAGGGCGAGTTTCGGGTGGTTAGGAACGTTATCGGGGCGATTCCTTCTAACAACCTCTTCGGCATCTATCCAACCCGCGAGTCCGACATTGAGCGAATCTCGGACTGGCTGCGGTCAGCCGACGGTCAGCGGGAGCTTCGTCGTGTTAGCCGCCGGTACCCCGGGGGGAGCTATAAGCTCGAGCCGAGAGATCTGGGATCCGTTCGAATTCCGAACAGTTGATCAGCGGGTCCTGCCGCGCTTCTGCCTGCGCGTCCGAGCCCGAGGAGCGCGAGGTGTAGTGCGCTCCAACCGTCTGCGCGGATTTCAGGCACTTCTCACCATCTGGGACCTCCATCGAGCCTTCAGAAAAGCGCTGCAAACAAGCATATTCTAGCGACCTCGCCCCACGGCCCACCCCGCATCCACCCAGGAGGTCGGCGGTTCGAATCCGCCTAGCTTCATCGGAGGAATGCCCTGCACGTGGGCGGCTTCGGTTCTGAAGCGCCTTCGAATCGCCTCAGCCGGTCGCCGGCTCAATAGGACCCGTCGCATGGGGCAGCACCTGGGGGGCGGTCGGCTTGAGGCCGCGGTAGGTCCAGCGGTAACGGCCGCCGGTAGCGCGAACTGCGCTGTCGTAGACGAGGCCGGCGCCGCGCCACAGGGTCTCGAGGGCATTGAAGTCAACCTCGGCGCTCATCCCTTCGTAGGTGACGTCCTCCTTGGCGAGGTCGACGCGGGCGAGGCGATCGAGCCGCGTGGAGGGCGTATAGCTGGAAACCCCTCCTTTGATGAAGTGCTTGAAGTCGTCCAGCGAGTCGAACAGCTCGGACTCGAAGTCGTCGGGGTTCGCGAGCGGGTGGACGTCGCAGGAGAAGAGGCGCTGACCATCCATCTGGCTGACGCTCACCTCTTTCGTTCCCTCCGAGTGTGCGATTTGGGCGTGGACCGGAGGAATCGTGTCATTGAAGACGAGCGGGCCGAGCATCGCAACCAGCGGCTTATCGGTGTTGCGATCCGTGATGTACACGGAGGGTTCGGGCTCGACCCCGGAGTTGTCGATCGCCCCGCAACGGAATGCGCAGGAGGTCGTCTTGTAGTTGATCAGCGGCGGCAGCGGCCAAAGCGTGACCCGCTCGAGGGTGAGGACGCAGAACGACGCGACCGCCCAGCCGTTCAACACCTGGGGCTCGAGCCACTCGGCTGGCAGCCGTTCCCTGAGCGCATCCGGCGGCAGACGGAAGTTGACGATGAAGCGCTCGACCAACTGGGCGGAGACGATTCGCGGAATCCCCATGGGAGGACAGTAACGCATACATACGAGTTCACTAATAAATTGCTGATTTTTTAACTAATTAGCCTTGACTTAAATAGTTAGGAAACGTAAAGTCATCGAACTGAGACCCCGTCCTAGTTCGGTTGGCGACTTGCTGCCGGAAGAATCACAAGGAGACTGACGTGGAACACAAGCACGAGGCTCGCAAGCTGTCCCTGGAGGAGTTCCTTGCCGAGAAGGCGCCGGCAGAGGTCGAGGAGTTGGTCGGCAAGTTCAACGGCGGCGCGTTCATGTGCTGCCACACGCACATCTTCGCCGAGACCGGGATTTGGATCGAGGAGCTGGTGCCGGCATTCCAGCGGCTCGACGCTCATCTCGCCGCCAACAACGAGCAGATCGTCAGGGAGCTCTCCCCGGACTTCGCGTAGCGGCCCGACCCCGAATCGGCGTCGCCGACCGACTGCGTCACGGTGAGCGCCGACGCGCTCCTGACCACGCTGGCGCCGCGCGTGGAGCGGGGGCAGCGTGCTCTCGCCGACGGCCTGCGCCCGATCGTGCAGGCCGTCGCGCCGGAGGCGTCGAAACGAGCCCCAGCAGCTGACGACAGCTACCTGCAGGAGCCCCTCCTGATCGCGCTGATCGCCGGCGGCCGCGGTTCGGCGGTCGACGTCGATCCCCTGCTCGCCGGCTACGCCGAGCCGACGCTGAAGCCAGCTCGGCTCACCGTTTCAACCGACCGTGCGGGCCGCGTTTTCCTCCCGCAGCTCGGCTACCTCGCGAACCTCCCCCGCGAAAGCCAGGTCGAGCTCATCCGTAGCGATCGATCGGAGCTCGGATACACGCCACGCGACGCGGACCAGGTTGAGGCGACGCCCCTCTCCACCCTGCGAATCGGGCGTTCGCGAATCACCCTGCTGACGCACTCGGTCCCGTTGCTCGACTCGCCGGCAGTCGTCGCCGACGGCGCCGGTCCGCTCTTGGCGGTGCACGAGTCGGCCCGCGGAGGGCGACAGCACCTGACGGCAGCCGTCGAGGCACTCGAACGCGACTGGCCAGAGCTGATGAGGCTGATCGACGCGACGGTCCGGCACGTGGTGTTGTTCGACGACCCGCGTCGAAACTCGTTTGCCACCCCCGCAGCCCACGGCGTCGTGTTTCTCAACAGCCCCGCTCCGTCGGTGCCCTTCTTCGTCGAAGACCTGGCGCATCAGTGTGGGCACGTGCTCTTCAGCGCAGCCTGGCAGGGAGGCGAGGCGCTGCTGAGGACGCCAGCCGCGACGATGTCGGAAGCGGGAGGTCACTCCCAGGACCAGCGGTCGCTGGAGGTTGCCCTGCACGGAATGATCACCCAGGTCCTCATGGTCGCAGCGCTCGAGCGCCACGGCACCGGCTGCGGGGCGTCCGAGCAGGCATCCGAGGCGCTGGCGCGACTGCGCTTCGCGCTGTTGCGGCTCAGTCACGACGTTCGGGTCTTCGCCGCCGGCGACGTGTTCACCCCGGAGGGGGAGGCGCTCTTCGCGACGGTCGTCTCCGCCTGCGAGCGGGCGCGCGAGCTGCATGGCGAGCAGGCGGGGCGAGAGGACTACTCGACGCAGGGCTACACCTTCGACTACGAGGTCTACCGGGCGAGCAACCCCCGGCCGCACGGGGCCGACGCGGTTGCAGGTGCATGACGAGCGGGGCGGCCCTCGAGCCGGCAGCCCTCAGCCGCGTGGGCTTCGGTTGCTACCGGGTGCACGACGAGATCCACGCCCAGGCGCTGACAGCCGCCCTCGACCGGGGCTGCAACCTGGTTGACACCGCCGCGAGCTATGGCGACGGCCGCTCCGAGGAGCTCGTCGGCAGGGTCCTGCGCGCGGATCGGGGGCGGGACGCCTTCGTCGTCACCAAGGTCGGCTACGTCACCCCTACCGCCGCTGCGGCCCTGAGCGCCGCCGACGTCAACCTCGACGAGCTGCGCCGGCTCGACGCGACGTCGCTGTACAGCCTCGATCCCCGGGCGCTGGCGGCGCTGATGGACCAGTCCCGCCGGCGACTCGGGCGTTCGACCCTGGACGCGGTGCTGCTCCACAACCCCGAGCACATCCTCGATCCCGGTCAGCCCGACGTCGAGGAGGCCAAGCGGAGCGTCGCGAGGGCGCTGAGCTTCCTGGCGGACGAGGTGGCGGCAGGGGGCGTGCGGTACTTCGGCGTCAGCTCGAACGCGCTGGCCCCCTCGCCTGCAGCCGAGCCCGCCGACTGGCTCACGGAGACGGTCTTCGCGGCCGCCGCAGAAGAGCGCTTCGCGCTGATGCAGTTCCCTCTCAACCTGCTCGAGCGCGGCGCCGTCGAACCCGGGCCCGACGGGTCCAGCCTCGCCGACCGCGCGAGGGCGCTCGGCGTCCGCACGGTCTCCAACCGTCCGCTGAACGCGCTCGGTCCCGCTGGCCCAGTGCGGCTGGCCCTCTACCCGACTTTCGACGCCGAGGCTCAAGCGGAAGCGGAGCGCTGCTTCGACGACTGCGTCGCGCTCGTCTCAGAGCGCCTGCTGGCGCTCGGCGACGAGCGCTCCTGGGCGGACTTCATCCCGATGCAGTTCCTGCGCGACAACCGCGACGGAGTGGAGGACCCCGAAGTCGTCGACGTCGTCTGGGCAAATCGGATCTACCCCTTCGTCGGGGCCCTCGAGGGGGAGGAGCCGTGGCCACAGGGCCGCGAGTGCTTCCGCCGGATGCATGCGCAGATGCGCGCAGCGGCGCAAGCGCGGCTGGAGCCGCGCACCCGTGAGGCCCTGAGCAGCATGAGCCGGGACGACCTGACCGGCCCGCGGGCGCGAGACTCGTTGGCGCTGGCGGCATGCGGCTTCTGCCTCGAGAGCGGCGTGGACCACGTGCTGGTGGGAATGCGCACGCCCCGGTACGTGAGCGCCATGGCACCGCTCCTCGCAGATGGCACGGGAAGCCCGCCCGACGTCAACCGAGCGTACGCCGCTCGAGGTCGAGCAGGGCGCGCTTGCGGTCCAGGCCGCCACCGTAGCCGGTGAGCGAGCCGTCGGCGCCGATTACGCGGTGGCAGGGGACGATGACCGAGACGGGGTTTTGGCCGTTGGCGGCGCCGACCACCCGGGCCCGCTGCCAGGGCTCGACATCGGTGTCGAAGAGGTCGGGGTCGATCCGCGCCGCCTGCTCGCCGTAGCTGGCGGTCTCGCCGTAGGGGATCTCCAGCAGCGCCCGCCAGATCGCCTTCTGCAGTGGCGTGCCGTGGAGATCGAGGGGGAGGTCGAAGCTCCGCAGCTCGCCGGCGAAGTAGGCGTCGAGCTGCCGGGCGACCTCGGGCATGGGGCCCTTCGCCGCCTCGCTCGGAATCTGGAGCCGGCCCGGGAAGCTGAGGGCGGTGAGGCCTCGCGGGCCCGCGACCAGGGTGAGTGGCCCGATCGGGCTCTCGTAAACGGTCCAGGTGATCGCTGCTTCGCTCATCTCTCTAACGCCCATATCTATCTAACGCGCTGGAAGCCGAAAACGTGAGATCCGTCCCCCCCGCTGAGGGGGGCCGCCTGGCGATCCATCCGCCGTCGGGAATTCGAGCGGATAGGCGAGCCGTTCGAGCAAGAACAACGGCCGCGAGAGCTTGGGGTCGAGCCAGCTGGAGAGCGAGAGCGAGATCAGCAGCTCGGCCCCCGCCTGGGCCGGTCGGTGCTTCCGCCACCAGCCCGAGAAGGCGCTTTCGACCTCGGCGGCGATCGACGACGAAAGCGGCCGATTCGGGTAGAGCGCGCACGGGATGACGCTGGTCAGCCCCGATTCGGGCTGGGTCGGGTCCGGTTCGACGAGGTCGTAGGAGTAGGCGAGCGAGACCGTCAGCGGCGGAGCGTTCGAGGGGTCGAACAGCTCGGCCAGGGCATCGCCGAGGGCGTCGGCGATGCCGGAGCCCGAGAGCGGGAACTCACCGCCCCATTCGAGCAGCGGCGTGGCGACGTCGGGCGCGGTGATGCTGGCGCTGCTGAGGACGAACGCCGCGTTGGTCGGCAGCCCCGCCAGCAGTTCCTCGTTGCGGCGCGCCGACAGCGACGCCTGCGCGTTGCCGACCGCGGCGACGTTCAGGCCCGGCCATTCCAGCCGCACGACCGGCCAGCCTTCGATCGGGATCCCGCGCGGTGGCGTGTACCGCTGGCCTTCGCCGGAATCCACCGGACCGTCGAGCTCGACGAAGCCGCCTTCCGCGTCCTGCACCGAGACCACCGGCCAAGCGCCGGTCGGGCTGGGGTCCTCTCCGCTCTCGAGCGTCAGGACCAGCGCTTCGAGGTCGCTGCCGCCGTTCGCGTACTCGACGCGAGCGCGGAAGTCGTAGGTGTCGCCGGGCGGGACTTCGGTCTGCGGGCCGGCGGGGGCAACGGCCTCGAGCTCGGGCGGCGGCCAGTGCCGATCCCAGGCTTCGGCGATCTCCTCGGCCAGGGTCGCGACGCTGGCGGCGACGTGTTCGCGCACGGTCTCCAGCTCGACCGGAGCGGGCTTTGGCGGGTCGGCGTACCAACTCATCAGGTCGCGCAGGCGCTCCGCCTGCACCGCGTACCTGGCGAGCGAGGCCGCCAGGTCGGTGCCGGGTTCTTCCCCCAGCCCGACGGCGGCGCCGACGTTGAAGGTCACCGCCAGGAGCACCTCGTCCTGTTCGGCGTGCTCGTGCGAGTAGGTCAACCCGAAGGTCCACTCGGCGGCTTCTTTCAGGGTCGGTTGCCCCTGCCCGCGGTGGCTCGGCGCCGCCGTCTGCCCGAGCACCAGCGGCACCGCTGGGTGGGTACGCAGGGGCACCGGAACGAGGGGGCTGCCGAGGTCGGCGTTGACCTGCGGCGGGCGCTCGGCCCCGCTCAGCGGCCGCACCAGCGAGAGCCGCTGCGAGGGGACGTAGCCATCGATCTCGGCGCCGAGATCGATCCCGAACTCGACCGCGTCGACGGCGTATTCCAGCGGGCCGGTGGCGACTTCCTTGTGGTGCGCGGGTTCGGGCACGGTCATCGCGAAGCTGACGAACGAGGAGCGCGGAGCGAGCTCCGTGCCCGCCCGGGTCAGCGAGTATTCGCCGGGCTCGACCGGATCGGGCGTCGGGCGCACCGCGCTGCCGAGCAGCAGCGCCGGCAGCAGCTGGCGGTCGGGATCGCCGTAGGCCGACACCGCCGCGGCGTCGAACTGGACCACCGTCGAGACGTTATAGGCGGTGAGGAGATCGGCACCGGCCAGCCGCGCGAATTCGCTCGCCGCCGCTTCGGTGCCGGCGGCCGCCCCGGGATCGTCGAGGGCGAGGACCGGCGCCAGCCCGGAGCCGACGGCACGGCAGAGCTTCCAGCGGGTGGCCAGCAGGCTCTGCAGCGCACCCGCCGGCCCATGGGTTTGGATCCCGGCCGCGTAGGGCGCGGAGACGAAGAGGTCGAGGTCGGCGAGAAAGGCGACGGCCCATTCCTCGACGTCGATTCCCTGGAAAGAGGTCGGCCGCGCTTCGCCGAGCTCGCCGGTTTCGGGATCGACCTCGGGGACCTCCACCCCTTCCCGGCTCTGCAACGACGGGTACAGCGGCCGCAGCGCCAGGTACCGGGGCTGCCTGGTCCCATCGGGGTAGGCGACCGGCGGCGCCACTTCCACCGACTCGATCGCCCCCGCGGTGAAGGCGACGACCCAGAGGTCCGCCGTGTCGCCCTCGACCCGGGCGGTGCCGAGCCGCAGCCCGGGCAGCGCCGCCTCGAAGGAGTCGACGAAGGCGTCGATCGTTTCCGCCGCCGGTTCTCCGCCCGCCGGCGCGTCCTCGGCCCTGGGCGGCGGCGCCAGCGGTGCCGGCACCGGGGTGTCGGCGCGCTCGACCGGGCCGTCTTCGCCCGGGGTCGGGTGCAGGACCACGGCGCCGTCGCGCTGCAGCCGCAGGGAGACCGAGAGCGGGAAGACCGGTTCGTGGAAGGGGCCGTTGCCGGCGCCGATCGAGGCCGAGACGCTGGCCGGCCGCGGCGGCAGGAGGACCCGGGTGCCGGCCCTGAACAGCGGCAGCTGCGGGTTGGCTTCCAGCAGTTCCGGCAGGTCGACGTCGAGGCCGCGCGCGGCCAGCCGCCCCAGCACCGCGTTGGCGGAATCGGCGTCGGCGGTGGTCTCGCTGCCGCCGCCCGGCAGCGCCAGCGCCAGGCCCGGCATCAACAGGCCGGGCAGCATCGCGTTGGCCTGCGCGAAGGCGACCGGGTCGAGGCCGTAGGCGGCCTGCACCTGCGCCTGGGTGAGGGCGGGGCCCGGGTCGGTTCCCGGGCGCGCCGCCAGCGGCGGTGCCGGGACAACCAGCAACCCGCCGGGGGCGAGGATCCCCGCCTCGTCTTCGATCGCGGCGGCGACCGCCGCCAGGTCGATCTGGGCGTTCTGTTCGCGCAGCCGCGCGGTCACCGCGGCGAGCGTGTCGCCGGCCTCGACGGTGGTGCTGAAGGAACCGCCGCCGACCGCGACGGCGACCTCCTGCCCGGCGACGAGGAGGCCGGGCGCCTGCGCGTTGCCCGCGGCGATCCCAGGCGCGCTCTCGCCGAGCACGACCGCCAGGGCGGCCAGCGTGTCGCCGGCGGCGACCGCGTACCCGATCGGCGGCGGCTCGTCGGGCAGGACCGCGACCCCGGGCAGCACCGGGCCCGGTTCGTCGGCGAGGGCGAGCGCCTCGTTTTCGCCCAGGACCAGGGCGGCGGTGGAAGCGTGGCGGCCGGCGAACTCCTCCAGCGTCTCGCCGTCGCCCGGCACCGTCGGCGCGCTGGTCCAGGCGCTCCCGAGCGAAACCATCGTCCCCGCCGGGAAGAGGTCGGGCAGCGTCGCGTTCTGCTCCGCCAGTTCACGCAGGCCCGCGGCGGCAAGCGTTTCCAGCGTCTCCCCCGCCACCGCGACGGCATGGGTCAGGGTCAGCTGCGCTGTGTCAGCCAATACTCCTTCCCGCTTCTCTGCCGCGGTGGCGAGCTCGGCGCAGGCGACGTCGACCGCCAGCGCGGCGAAGGCTTCCTGGATGGCGGCAAAGCTCCTCACCGCACCGCCGACGGCGACCCTGTGGCCGCCGGCTTCGAAGCTGAACCCGGGGCGCAGGATCGGCTCCTCGGCGCAGTCGACCGCCAGCTGCGCCGGCGTCGTGTGGTGTTCTTCGGCGATCGCCGCGAGGGTCAGCGCGCCGGCTTCGGCGGGCAGGGCGATGGCGACCGGCGCGGTTTCGAGCACGGCGCCCGGCCGCAACTCCCGTTCGCCGTTGAGCTTCAGCAGGTCCTTGGCCGACTGCGGCAGCGCCAGCTCCGGCCATTCGGCGCCGGCGCGTTCGAACAGAGTCGCCGCGGAATCGCCGGCCGCGACCGCGATCCGGGCCGCGACGGTGACGGGCTGGGCCGGTTGTGCCAGGTCGGAGAACGGGCGTCCGGCGTTGGCCGCGGCGAGCGCTGACGTCGCGATCCCGTACCTGGCCGCCAGTTCCGCCAGCGCGATCGGGCCCGCCGGTGGCGGCGGCACCAGCGCCGACGCGGCGGCGGAGTAGAGGTAGGCGGCGGCGGCGAAACGCCAGAGCGGTCCCGTCCCCTCGGCCAGCGGCAGCGGCTGCGGCGCTCCCCCGGAGTCCTGGTGCAGGGTCGTCACCAGCGAGCCGCCGACGGTCGGCTGGGCGAGCTGGAAGTAGGCCTCGGCATAGCGCTCGGCCTGCTTGGCCGCGGCCGCGGCCGCTTCCCCGGCCCCCTGGGAAGGCGCCGGCGCGGCGACGCCCGGCTGGGCGGCGATGGTGACGGTCAGTCTCACCTCCCCTTCCCCGGCGAGGACCCCGAAGCTCGCCGTCGTCCCCGGCCAGGCGCCCGGCCCGAGCAGCGGGTCGACGTAGCCGATCGGTACCTCGACCTCGCGGTTGGAGCCGGCGGCGCTGACGTTGCCCAGCAGGTCGGCGTAGCCGAGCTGGAAGCTCGCTTGCGGCAGGGCCGCGGCGGCGCCGAAGCCGCGGTAGGGGTCGCGTTCGGGGTCGGGAAGCCCCGGGACCGCGGGGGCGACCGAGGGCGGACCGAACTGGGAGAGCGGGATCAGCTGGTCGAAGCGCCAGAGGTCGACCGCCTCCTCTCCGCCCGCCTCCTCGCCGCGCAGCCGTGCCGCCCGGGCCAACCGCTGCCGGCGCCAGCGCGGCAGCTCGGCCCCGTCCTCGCGCTGCGGCGGCGCCGGCGGCGCGGCGCGCGGGGCCGCGTAGGTCGTGCCTTCGAGCGAGGTCACCAGCAGCGAGAGCAGCTGTTCGAGCCGTTCGCCGGCGTCGCTCACCGCGCCCGGCGCCCGCGGGACCGTCATCGTCACCCCAGCCGAGCCGGCCGGCACCAGCGCCTGGGAGACCAGCTCTTCCTCGTGCAGGTGGGCTGTATACGCCTCGACGTAGAGCGCCGAGGCGGCGGAGTCGACCCCGTCGGCGACAAGTGCGCAGTTGTCGGTTGCCAGCAGTGCGCGGCCTTCCGGCGCCGCAGCCTGGTGGTCCCGCGGGATTACCAGCAGCCAGAGCGTCGCGATCTCGTCGTCGCCGAAGGCGCCGGGCGGCAGCTCCTGTCCCGCGACGGTCGAGAAGCCGAGGCAGTAGCCGCTTTCGGCGACGCTCGCCTCCCACAGCAGCTGCAGGAACCCGCTCAGCTCGCCGAGCGAGGCGACGACCGTTTCCGGGGCTTTGGCGAGGGGGACGTCGCTTCCCATGTTGGCCCGGACCGCGAAGGTGGCGCTCGCGTCAGCGGCCAGGACCGCCAGGCCACTCGGCTCCTGCGACCCCGGTACCGGCGGTACCCCGAGGTAGGCGGCGGTCCGGGTCGCGCCGGTCTCGTCGTGCGTGTAGAGGGCGAGCTCGCGCAGCAGCTCGCGGTCCGCGCCATCGGCGCCGATCAGCTCGTAGACGCCTTCGCGGCCGGTCAACCGCCGTACCCGCAGCTCGACCAGGGTGCCGAAGGTGCTGGCGGCGACGGGATCGTCGTCTTCGACGCCGCTGGCATCGGCGGCCGAGCGCAGGATTTCGTAGGGGATCGTCGTGCCCGCCTTGGCGCGGGCGATCAGCGTCGTCGGAAAGCACCACAGCGAAGCCACCCCGGCCGGCGACACCGCCGCGGGAGACGGGATCGCCAGCGCGAGCGCGGCCTGGAGGGCGATCCTGTGGTCGAGGCCGTAGGTGCGCGGAACCACCCCGGTCAGCTCGATCGGTCGCGGCCCCGAGACGGGCACTCGCTGCAGGGTCGCGGCCGGGTAGAGGTCGGCGAGCTCGGCGTTGGCGAAGGCCAGCCGGAGCCCGCCGGGAGCAGGCAGCTCGATCCACTCCTGCGGCGGCCCGGCCGCCGTCACGGTCACGGCGAGGTCGGTCTCCCTGTCGAGCGGCGGCGCTTCGAGCTGCCAGCCGGCCAGCTCGGCCAGCCCGGTGAGCGGCCCCGAAGCGCTGGCCACGCCCCCTTCGCCGAGCTCGGGGGCGGGCAGCCGAATCCCGCTGAGGAGGTTGCGCGAAGCCTGGGTGGCGATCGCGGCGAATGTCCCTCCGCTCCTCACCTCCGCCACCACTTCGTCGACCGTGCGCGCCGGCAGCTGCTTGACCGTGAGCTCCTCCCCGGCGGGGAAGAGGGCGACGCCGGTGGTGATCTCCGGGCGGCGCGCCAGCTCCTCGACCGTCAGGCCGACCGCGGCGGCGAGCTCGGCGAGGGTCCCGTGGGCGTCGCTCGAGAGCGCCAGGCTCGGCAGCTCGACCACCGTCAGGGGGTCGAGGACGTCAGCGCCCGCCAGCCACGGCAGCAGCGCCGCCGCGCCGCCGCCCAGCAACAGCCGTTCCGCCAGCGCCGCGAGCGACTCGCCCGTCAGCACCGCCACCTCGGTTTCCGGCAGTTCCGGTTGCGGGCCTGCGGTCACCTCGGCGTAGAACTCCAGCCAGCTCGGGTTGTCGTAGCCGACGGGGTCCTGGGCGAGCGAGAGGGTGGCGCCGATCCGCAGCAGCGTGTCGCCGAGCTGCGAGACGTAGGTTTCGGTCGGCGCGGCGCCAAACGACGGCGGCACCGTCAGCGGGGTCCCGGCGGGAATCGGCCGCCCCGGCGCCACCGCTTCCAGCGCTTCCCGGTTGGCGGGGGCTTCGCCGACCGTCTGCGCGTACCAGCCGGCGTTCGGCACCCTTACATCGGCGAAGCAGCGAACCCAGCCGGTGGCGGCGACCAGCGCCGCATCGCTCCCGAGGCCGGCGCGCGGACCGACCGCGAAGCTGCTCCCGGCTCGCAGCAGCCGCGTGCTCGACCCGAGCTCGGCTTCGCTCAGCAGCCGTTCGACTTCGGCGGCGTCGCCGTAGGCCCGTTCGGCGAGGTCCGCCAGCGTTTCCCCCGCGCGCACCTGCAGGCCGACGTCCTCGATCGCCACGGTCAGGCCGGGCGCCAGCTTGCGCTCGGCGTTGTCGAGCGCAAGCGTGCAGCCGGCGACCCCGACCGTCAGCGGCAGCCTTTCCCCCGGCTGCGCCGCGCCGAGCTCGGTGGCCAGTTTCGGGTTCAGCGCCTCGAGCTCGGCGAGGCCGGCGCCGAGCCAGGCGGCGACGCTCGCGGGCGTGTCGCCGGGGCGGACGACGTAGCTCACCTGGTCGCGCGGCAGCGTCGCCGCGGTGCTGGCGAGGTCGGCGCCCATCGCCACCGTCGCCTCGGCCAGGGCAAGGCGAGCCTGGCGGACCGCTTCGCGGGCGACCATCAGGCACCAGTCGCGGAAGGCGTGGGAGGCAAACGATTCGTACTCGCCGGGATCGTCGGGTGGGTTGGCTTGCGGCGGGCCGGCGGCGGGCGAGAAGCTCGCCATGTAGGCAGCGGCGCCGCGGCTGTAGTGCGGCCCGATCTTCGGCTCCTTTTCCAGCAGGTTGCTTTCGCCTCCCGGCTCGGCCTTGATCTGCAGCCAGGGAGGCGGCGGGAAGGCCGTCGCCCCGGCCGGGGCTTTTCCGCCTTCGTCGCCGAGGATCCGCAGCCGGAAGTTCGACCCGAAGAAGCCGGCGAGGCCTTCGCGGCTGAAGCATTCTTCGGCGACGTAGTCCTTCTCCATCTCCGCGGCGAGCTGCTCGAGCTGACCGGCGGTCACCGCGCCGGGTTCGCCGACCCCGGCCGGGAGGGCGTTCAGCGACCACCTCAGCAGCGCCTCGACGACGTCGGCCAGCGAGGATTCCGACTCGCCCACCGAGCCGGCGACCGCCGCCGCCGTCCGCGCCCCCGGCGAGACGCCGTTGTCGATCAACAGCGGCAGCGCCATCCGCCACTGCGGCCCCGCTCCCGCCGGCGCCGGCCCGGGTTCGGCCTGCCGATCCCATTCCACCGCGGCGTCGGCGAGGCTGAAGACCGGCAGCATCCAGGCGGAGATCTGCCGCGGCGAGGGAAACGCCCGGTAGTCCGGCGGCCAGGCCCACTCGCCCGCGGCGGAGACCAGCAGGGCGGCGCGCTGGTGCCCCGCCAGGCGCCGCGGAGAGCGCAGCAGTCGCGCCGCCGGCGGCTGGACCGGCGCCAGCGTCCAGGGGGTCGGTTCGTCGCTGCCGACCGGGAAGCTGAGGTCCAGTTCGAGGTTGAAGGAGAACGAGATCGAGACCCAGAAGATTTCGATTTCGGCCTCCGCCCTGACCCGCACCTCGAGCTCGAACAGCGTCGCCCGGTAGGACTCGAAGGTGGCGCTGGCCTGGGCGTAGGCCTCGAGCGTGACCGTCGCCTTCACCACCTTGAAGTCGACCTGGCCCCAGACTTTGCCGTGCAGGGCGACCATCGCTTTCGCCCAGTGGTAGCGGTCGGTGGCGGCGTCGGACCCGGTCGGGTGGTACCAGGCGAGGACCCCCTGGAAGATCGCCTCCAGCTCCAGGTAGGCGCCGCCGGAGAGCGGGCCCACCGAGATGCTCTTGCCGACCCCGACCGCGAGGCCGACGCCGAGCTCGAGCACCGGCGAGAAGGTCCCGTTGGCGATTGCCGGCACCCGCCGCGAGGTCATCCCGTTGAGGACGCCGAAGTAGATCCCACCGCGGCCGAGGAAGGGGAAGACTTCGACCGTGAACGACCGCTGGTAGTTGCGTTCGTGCGGGAAGCCGAGGTCGACCATGAAGTTCCCGTTCGTGTAGACCTCGACGACGACGAGGCCGAGCGTGACCGAGACCGCGCCCAGCTCGACCCGCCGGAAGGCTTCCGGGATCCGCAGTTCCCCGCGGAACATGCCGAGGCCCGGCGCCAGCTGCTTGTAGAGGATCTCGAAGCGCAGGCCGGCGAGGGACCCCGCCTGTTTGCCTTCCAGCGAGACGGAGATCCCGTAGAGCCCCGGGTCGTTGAAGACGAGCGCGACCTGGACCGTCTGCAGCAGCCGCAGGTCGAGCCCGATCAGCCACTCGCTGGCCTCGTCGAAGACGAGTTTGCTGCCTTCGAGCGGGTCCTGCTGGCCCGGTTCCTCCGGCGGCATCGCTTCGCGCAGCTGCGCGATCGCCGCGGCGACCGTTTCCGGCGAGCTTTCCAGCCGCACCCGCTGGCCGAGCCCGAGGTAGCGCAGCTCGACCTTCTGGTTCCCTTTGCCGGGGACGGCCGGCGGCGGGTCGTTGACCACGTCCCAGGCCAGCGGCGGCTTTCCGTTGCGGCCGAACTCCTTGTCGAGGAAGCGACCGCTGAGCATCAGCTCGACCTTGCTGGAGCGGCCCATCGTGTAGCTGACGCCGATCTTGTCGAGGTAGAGCAGCCCCAGGTCGGCTTCGACGGCGTAGGTGAGGGCCAGCTTGCGGTTTTCCGACCGCAGGTCGACGGTGAGGACGAAGCTGGAGAGTTCGATCCGCTTCAGCACGTCCCAGGGCGGCTCCAGCGTGAAACCCAGCGTCGGCGCCGCCAGGTTGACGATCTCCTCGAGGACGTCGCCGAGGGTGACGCCGCCGAGCTGGACCGCCAGCACCTGGTAGGGAACTTCTTTCCCTCCGACTTCTTTCGCCCACGAGGTCGTCGCCAGCACCCAGGCGTCGCCGAACTGCAGGCGGACGGAGTAGTTCGGCTGGGGGACGCCGACGTCCAGCCGCAGGGCGAGCGCGAAGCGGTTGAGCGAGAAGCGCCCCGCGACCCATCCGGTTGGGCTTTTCGCGCCTTCCGCTAGTTCGAGCTCCAATTCGACCCCGGCGGCGATCGCCAGCTGGACCCCGAGCAGGGTCGGCTGCCAGCCCGCCGAAAGCGCGCCGGCCAGAGCCCAGAACCCTTTGCCGCCGGTGCCGATGCTGCCTTCGAGCCGGTCGATCATGACCACGGCGAGCCCCGATGGCAGGTTCGTGACCCCGACGATCCCGAAGAGCTGCTGCAGGCTCAGCGGTGCGCCGGGCTCGAGCCCGGCGGAGAAGACCCAGCCGGCTTCCTCGTCCGCGGGCGCCTCAGCTCGCACGAACAGGGTCGGGACGAGTTCGCCTTCTTTCAGGGGTTTGACCAGCTGCAGCCTGCCCCCGAGCCCGCCCGAGACCCCGGATTGGGTGGCGACCACCTCGAACGAGAGCTCGGTGATCGTCAGCCCGACGAAGAACGGAAGCGGCCACTCGACGCCGAGGCTGGCGCTGACCACGAACACCTGGCTCGACGGATCGGCGTAGAGATCGAGGTCGGTCAGCTTCGGGTGCTTGCCGTCCGGAGCCGGAACTTCATAGCCGAGCAGTTGTTCGAAGGCGGCGACGAGGTCGATCGAGGTGCCCGCGCGCTGTTGACCATGGATCGTGAACGACGGCAGGGTGCCGGTGAGATCGACGATCCCCGGGTCTTCGCCTTCCGGGTTTTTGAACACGAGGCTGCCGAAGACGCTGCCGGCCACGGCGGTCTGCGATTCCCCTTCGACCTCGATGAAGGAGACCAGCCAGCGGGTGCCCACTTCCTGGACGGTGAGGAGGGGGATCGGCGGGCGCCAGACCTTTTTGGAGACGATCGAGATGCCGATCGCGTCGATCCCGGTGAGCCCGGCCGACGGCGAGCCGCCGACCCAGGCCTCGAGCTCGTCGAGCCCAAAGGTCTCGAATCCGCCCAACGCCGGCGGCGTGGCGAGGCCGCCGAGTTCGATCCCGAAGAGGCCGGCGATCTCGGCGAGGCCGCCGGCGATCGACGGAGGTTCGCCCTTTTCGTCTTCGAATTCGAGCAGCAGGCGCCATCTGCCGCCGGAGACGAGGATCGGAGCCGAGAGCCGGGCGGCGATCGGGGTCTTGCTTCCCACCCTGACGGTGCCGAGGAACCGAAGCTCGCTGAACGGCGGCCCCGCTTCTCCCGTGGGTGACGGTTCCGGTCCGGCGAAGATTCCGAAACCGGGCTTTTCCAGTGCCAGAGGTTCCAGTTCGACCTTCGCCCCCGTCACCGTGGCTTCGAGGTCCAGTTCAGGCGCCTCGGCTGCCGCCGCCGGCAGCGTCACGGTTCCCTCCAGCGCCAGCGGCCAGCCTTCGAGCCAGGGTTCGAAGGCAGCGAGATCGCCGGCGGGCAGGAGGTCTCCGGTCAGCTCCACCTGCTCGTCGGCGCCGTTGCGGGCGCTGAAGGCCGCGCCTTCGATCCGCAGGCCGGCCAGGGTCGATTCGCCGAATTCCAGTTCCAACCCGGGGGGCGGCGCCCGCAGGGTATGAGGCAGGTTCGCGAAGGAATCGCCGAACTGCCAGCTCGGCGCGGCGACGGTGAGGATGAGCTCGAACGCCAGCGGGCCGGAACCGGGTTCGGTCGCCGTCAGGGCGACTCCCACCGCCACCCCGCGGCCCTGCCCGGGCAACGAGAAGGTCGCCGAGCCCCCGAGGCGGACCGCCGCGGGAACGGGTTCGACGGCGGCGCCGGTCACTTCGAATTCCCCGTCTATCCGCAGCAGTTCGAGCGGCTCGTCCAGCCCCGCCAGGCGGGGGTCGGTCGCGGCTTCGGCGAGGTCGATCGTCTGGTTCGGCTTCAGCCCCCTGAGCTTGAGTTCCAGGGCTGCCTGGGCTTCGTCGAGCTTGGTCATCGCGGGCGCCCCTCAGGGCAGCTGGCGCACCCGGCGCAACCCGGCCGGCGGGGAGGGGAGTGGCACGGTGGCCTCGCGAACCACCGCGGGCGGCGGCTCCGCCTCCGCGGCCGGCTCGGGCGCCGGAGCAGAGGGCAGGAAGACGAAGCGCTGCGGTGGCAACGGGCCGTGGACCGCCTCCAGCGACGCCCGCTCCTCAGCCGTGGCAAAACGGAGGTCGACGAGGCGTTCCACTTCTTCCCGTTCGCCGCTTTCGGCGATCACGAACCCCCAGCCGGCGGCCCGCGGAGGGGCGGTGGGACCGAACCCGTACGGCGCGTTGACCCCTCCGTACCTGGCCAGCGGATATTCGTTCGGGGCTCGGCCAGGGTCGAAAACGATCTCGGGCGGGCTGAATATCTGGGGGTTGCCGCGGAAGTAGTCGATCGTGAAGACATTCGATTCGGTCAGGCCGGTATGCCAGCCGATCGAGGAGGGCCAGGTATTCCTGTTCATCCCGCCTTCGAGCGCCAGCTCGTCGAGCGGGTAATAGGCCGTGAAGAAGTGTTCGTTGGGAGTCGTCCCATCCGAGTACCAGCGTTTCAGCACGGTCCTGGCGAAGTCGGCGACCACCCTGCTCGACGGGTGCCTGTAGGTGGGGCTCTCGCCGGCGCTCGCGGTGATCGAGTGGGCTTCGAGGTGGTCGACGAATTCCCTGACGACGCGAGTTGCCAGTTGATCCCTGCGCTCGTTACCCGTCGCCTTCACCCCGCTCATGTCGTAGGTGCTGGTGGCGCTGCCGTGGTGGGGAAGGGCCAGCGAGAGCACAGGCGCGAAGATGCCGGGATTGTCCCTGAGAATCTTGTTGGATTCGGCCAGGGTCAGGCCGATCGCATCGCCCGGCGCGACGATGTACTGCGGGGTCACTTTTCCGAATTTGACGACCACGCAGAGCGAGACGACGTTGCGCAGGAAGCTGTTGGCCGCCCGCTTTTGGTCGCTGGCGTCGATTCGTCGCCGCTTCTGCGACGGATTGGACTCGGCGACGTTGGCGATCAGCAGCGAGTAGTCGACCCCGGCGCTGGAGAGCCGCACGGTCCCCGTCGGCACGTCGCTGATGCCGACCCCGAGTGCGTGGACCGTGGCCCCGTATTCCCTCAGCTGCTGGAGCGGGCGATCGCGCGACTCTTCGTAATCCGATTCCTCCCCCCCGAACCAGACGTCCCCGATTTCGAGGGTTTTTTTGGGGCCGACTTCCCCTGGTTTTTTGAATCTTGCAAGCAGGCGCCGGAGCAGGTTGACGTGGTCGCTGTCGACGTGCGAGAGGAAGACCGCGGCAAGTTTCGGTGCCGCCATCTGTTCCAGTCGTTCCGCGATGAACGTGGCGCTCGGCTGACCGGCCTGTTTGTTCCAGCCGCGCGAGCCGAGGTCGATCAGCACCGGCGCCTGCAGCACGCCGTTTTCGAGGACTTCGACGATGGCGCCGCTGCCCTGGCCGACCGGCAGCACCGTGTAGCGCATCGTTTTCGGCATCGCTACACCCCCTGCCCCAGCCGGGCCGGTTTTTTTTCGGGCTGTTCCTCTGCATAAGCGGCGTACCAGGCGACGCTGCGGCTTTCGGGGTGGTCCGGGTCGCCGAAGAGGACGATGTCGAGGTTGCCCGGCGGCAGCGAGATCGCGAGCAGGGAGAGGGCGAAGCGGCGCAGCCGCAGGACGTAGGAGAGGCCGCCGTCGTTCCGCTCCGAGGTGGCGAACTGAAAGCTGCGGAAGCCGAGTTTGATCACGCTCTGCAGCGCCCACTGCGGGCCGTTGGGCAGGCGCAGGCCGATGTAGACGGGACGGGAGCCGACGTCCTCGCCGGCGCCCCAGGCGGCGAGCAGGGTCAGCGTGATCGGGGCCGAGCCGGTGAGCGCGCCGAGGGTCCCGAGGTCGAGCGTGTAGGTCAGCCCGTACCAGGGCGGCGTCAGCGCCGACTGGTCCAGCGGCGCCGAGATCGAAGCGAAGCCGACGTCCGCCGGCGCCTGGCCGGCGGAGGAGACGAGGGTGCCGAGGGCGACGGGGAAGTTGCCGACGAGGGAGCGGGGACGGGGCTGGCTGCGGTCGGCGTCGAGGCGGACGCCGCTGAGCGTGGCCGCGAATTCCTTCGCGCCGGATCCGCCGAGCGGGAACCGCATCTCGATCGCGAGGCCGTCGAAGCGCAGCCGCCCGTCGCCGGCCGCGGGGTCGGGTACCGCCACCGCCGGCCCGTAGCCGAAGGCGTCGAAGCCGGGGTCGTCGACGAAACGCAGGAAACCGCCGAGCGCGAAGGTCGCGACCGCCTGCCCGGCGCCCGCCGCGGGCGCCGTGGTCAGCATCTGCAGCGTGTCGACTTCGACGGTGTCGAGCACGGTGCGGTCGGTCGCGTAGCGGTGTTTGCCTTCGAGGGCGAAGGCGTAGGAGAGTTTGCCCCCCTGCCGCTGGCTCGAGCCGCTGAGGAGCATGTTGTTGCCGTGGGTCGGGTCGAGCTTGGTCAGCGGCGCCGCCAGCAGCCGATTGACCATCAGCTCGACCTCGGCGTCGAAGCTGGCCAGGGCGGCGTTCTCGAAGCGCGCCGTCAGGCGCAGGGCCTTGAAGTCGAAGTCCGGGTTGGGGTCCTCCGGCGAGAGCACGAGGTCGTACGGGTCGCGGTAGTCGACCAGGCCGAAGGCGGCGGTCTGGCCAGCCGCGATCGCCCCGCTTTCTTCGACTTCGACGGGGGTCGCCGAGAAGCCGATGTGGTGGGCGTAGAAGTTGCCGGCCTTGACGCCGGCAGCGAGGAACTGGAGCTCGGACGGCAGTTCGGCGAGCGAGACCGGCACGTTGAAGAACAGCACTCCGTTCCACTCGGGGTCGGCAAGCACGGTCCGGTAGAAGGCGGCGTAGGGGTCGGCGCCTGCCGGCGTTTCCTCTTCTGTGTGCTTGCGTGCCTCGGCGACGATCCGGCGCAGCTCTGCCTGGCTGGCTTCCGCTTCGGGCATCCCGGGCCAGCCCCAGGCCGCCCTGTCCTCGACCAGTTCGGTCAGCGCCCGGTCGCAGAACTTGAACAGCATCATCGTCGGCGCCGCGCCGCGCCGCCACGAGCGCGGCGAGAGCTGGAAGGTCCAGTCGCTCAGCACCGCGCGCAGGAAACCGGCGACCTCCCGCAGGGTCCCCAGCCATTCGCCGGCGACTTCCTGCACCGCTTCGTCGAACGCGGCCTCGGTTTCGAACTCCTTCGGCACGCCGCCGGGCAACACGATCGGGCGCAGTGTTTCGATCGTTTCCGCTTCGACGCCGCGGGAGGCGGCGACGGCGAGACCTGTCTCGTCGAGCCGGTAGGGGACCGAGGAGTCTGCGAGGTAGGCGTCCGGTTCGCCGACGACGAAGAACAGTTCGTTGGACTGGATCGCCGTGGCCAGGTTCGGACCGACCGCGGTCAGGCTGAGCTGGCTCAGTTCGGCCGGGGTTGCCGGCGCCGCCGGCAACGAGGCGATCGCCACCCGCTGGATTCCCCCTTCGCCGGCTTCGACCAGCAGCCCCTGGGGCGTCGCCGTCGTCGTCCCGCTCCCCACGGCGGCCGCCAACCCCGCCGGGGCCGCGCCGACCGCCGCCCGCCGGGCCGGCGCCAGCGCCGCCGCCTCGATCCGCCGGGCGAGCGCGGCGGCGCCGGGCGGGACGCCGGCCAGCGGGGCCGCCGGCAGCGAGCTCGGGGGCGGGCCGGAGCCGGCGACCCAGCTCGGCAGCTGGCCGGACGGCAGCTCGAGCTGGTCGAGGAAGCCGGGGCCGAGGTCTGCGGCGGGGGCGAACAGCGGCGCCTGGAGGGGCTGCGCGAAATAAGCCAGGCCCGCTTCGCCCGAGCGCGGCGGCAGCACCGCCAGGTGGGCGGTGGCGGCGTAGTCGCTCAGCGGTTCGGTGTCTTCTCGCTCGCGCCGCGACGCCTGCGGGGCCGCGCCCGGCGCGAAGGCCGGCTTGCCGGCGTCGAAGTGGACGATCGCGGAGCCTTCGCTGGGAAGCGCCGCGCACTCGCTGCCGGAGAGCCCGAACATCAGCCGCTGAGCAGCGTCGCCTCCGGGTTCGCCTGGCGGCACCGCCGCCAGGTCGAAGCCGCCGTCCGGGGCGAGGTGGTAGCTGGCCGCGCCCGCCCGCGACTTCGCTTCGACCAGCGCCGGGGTCCGGCAGAGGACAAAGCGCGCCGGCCGCAGCGGCGCCCCGTGCACCCGCGGCGTCAGCGTCGTTGCGTAACCGCAGCTGGTCCGCAGGGTCGCCGCCAGCGGCGCCACCGCCGGGCCGCTGCCGTCATCGGCGAAGAAGCCGAGCCGGGTGCGCTCGGCGGCCAGCGGGTTGAGCCAGTCGAAGGAGAGGTGCAATGTGAGGTCGGCCGCGCCCTGAGCCAGCACCGGCATCCCCAGCATCTCGACCGCATCGCCGGGTGTCCCGTCGGAGCGGGGGGCGGCGTAGCGGATCATCGTCCCCAGCTGCGCCAGCCCGTCGCCGCCCGAGGCGGGCAAGCCCAGCCCGGCGCGCCAGCAGCCGAGCGCCGGCCCAGCCAGCGGGATCCAGGCGCTGCCGGCGATGGAGGCGGCGCGGCCCTGGGGGCCGGCGAAGGCGAGGTCGCCGATCGCGATCCCCCAGCCGAGGGCGCTCGGGTCCGCTTCGCTCAGCGGCTGGCCGGCTTCGACCGTGACCGCGTACTCGCCGACCGCGAACTGCGCCGGTTCCGCCACCGTCCAGGCGATGCCGCTGCCGCTGCCGCTGGCCTGCGCTTCCAGCACCGCGATCCCCTCGCCGTCCTCCAGCCGGTCCGGGTCGGCGATCCAGGCGAACCGGACCAGGCCCGCGGGCGAGCGCGGCGCGAGAACGGTCCCAAGCTGCTGGACGAAGGCTTCCGCGTCGCTCGGTTCGGCGCCGAGGAAGAGATAGGCGCCGCGGTCCTGCCAGGCCTGCGCCAGCGTCGCCGAAGGCCCGAAGGCCGCCTGGGGGCTCGGCCGGTAGCCGGCCCAGAACCCCGCAGCCGCCGCTTCGCCGTCGCTGCTCAGCCGGTAGAGAGGAAGCGATTCAACCTGTTCGAAGGTGGGCGCGACGGTCACGCTCGCTCACCAAGGTCGCTTCCAACCACTCTCGCCGCCTCTCCCAAACCGTCACACCGCAAACCGCCGCAACTTCGTTTGAGCATAGAGCGACTCTGGAGCAGTTGCAACAGCTCCCCAGAGGGCTGCCGGCACGGTGATATTGACCCCGTCGCGCTTCTCCGATACGGTGCTTTAGATACTTAGCAGTACCAAGAGAGATATTTTTAATTTTCAAAGAACAGGAGCTCGCCATGGCAACCGCAGACACTTCCACCGCAGACACTTCCGCAAGCGAGCTGATGACGGGGTCCCTCGAGGTCTCGGCCACGATCGAGACCGCGGATATGGCACCCCACGACCTGGAAATCGGCGCCGACAGCGCCTCCCTGCTTGGGCTCCCGGTTCTCACCGACGCACCCCTCGTCGCTCAGTCGAAGACGATGAGCTTCCAAGGCAAGCTGTTCGTCGGCTCCACCCAATCGGGAACCCTCGACGAGGCAACCGTGACGGTGACGCGGATGGCGAACCCCCAGACCGGGGTTCCATTTCTGTTCATCACCTTCGGCTACTTTGCGACCTCGCTCGGCTGGCGCACCGGCCGGGGCGGGTCCAGCGGCGAGCCTCTCGGGATGCCGCACGGCCTCTACTTCAACAACCAGGCGGGCGGCACGATGTACTCGTGGGGCTTTCCCTACGACGACTTCAGGCTGGAGTGCGGCTGGAATCGCCAGTACCGCTACCACGTGATCCGCGAGTACAACTTCGTCAGCTGGTTCGACCTCTGGGCCGGCGTTCAGCACCGGGTCCATGGTGCGATGTACCGCTGTTAGCCACCCTCACAACCCGTGCGGGTGCAGGTGGTCTTCGGCCATCTGCTTGAGGCCGACGCGGTCGATCTTGCCGGTCGGGTTGAGGGGCATCTCGTCGAGGAAGACGATCTCCTCGGGGGCCTTGTAGCCGATCCGCTCGCGGCAGTGGACGATCAGCTCGGCGGCGGTCGGCTGCTCTGCACCCTCGCGCAGGGTCACGTAGGCGCGGACGTTCTCGCCGTGGACCTCGTCGTGGACGCCGACGGCGCCGGCGAGGGCGACGGCCGGGTGCTCGTTGAGGGCGCCCTCGACCTCGTAGGGGCTGATGTTGGAGCCGTCGTGGACGATCACCTGCTTCTTGCGGCCGAAGAACCAGAGGTAGCCGTCCTCGTCGGCGCGGGCGAGGTCGCCGGAGTCGATCCAGCCCTCGCGCAGGACCTCCTCGGTCGCCTCCGGCGCCTGCCAGTAGCCGGCCATCCGCGCCGGCGTGCGGATGAAGATCCGGCCCACCGACTCGGCCTCGACCGGCCCGCCGTCTTCGCCGCGCAGGGCGATGCTGAAGCCGCTGATCGGCCGCCCGATCGAGCCCTGTTTGACCACCCCCGAGGGAGGGTTGAGGGTCGCCAGCCCGACCTCGGTCATCCCGTACCCCTCGACGATCGGGAAGCCGGCGACGGCGGCGAACTCGTGCAGCAGCTCGGTCGAGACCTTGTCGGAGCCGGAGCGGCAGACGCGCAGCGAGTCGAAGTCGTGCGGCTGCAGGTCGTGGTCACGGACCAGGGCCAGCAGCGCCGCCGGGATCATCGCCAGCACCGTCGGCCGCTGCTCGCGCAGCAGCGGCAGGATCTCGTGGCTGTCGAAGGTCCGCGCCACCACCACCCGGCCCCCGACCGAGAGCATGCTGAGCGCCCAGAGGAAGGAGCCGATGTGGGACATCGAGGAGCCCGGGAGGAAGATGTCGTCGGCGTCGAGCTCGAAGGCGGCGGCGGCGCTGGCGATCATCCAGCGCAGGGACGAGCGGGTGTGGGTGACGCCCTTCGCCGGCCCGGTGCTGCCGGAGGTGAAGAAGATCGCCGCCGGCTCGGAGGGGTCCGGCTGCGGGTGCTCGGGCAGCGGCTCGCTCGCGAGCAGCCGGTCGAAGTCACCTGGCCAGTCGACGTCCTCGACGTCTCCCGGCAGCTCGGGGTCGGCGTAGGCGATCGTGCCCAGCGGCAGCGCCCCGGCGAGGCGGCTCGCCGCCACGTCCTCGGCCCGCTCGACGTGGGCCAGCAGCGCCCTGGCGCCGCTGACCTCGAGCGCGTGGTCGATCTCGCGGTGGGTGTAGCGGTAGTTGAGCGGCGTCACCACCAGGCCCGCCTTGAAGCAGGCGAGGTAGTGGACGACCAGGGCGATCCGGTTCGGCATCAGCGAGGCGATCCGGTCGCCCGCCTCCAGCCCCAGCTCGCGGTAGCCGCCGGCCAGCCGCTCGCTCTCTTCCTCCAGCTCGCGCCAGCTCATCGAGCGCACCGCCGAGACCAGCGCCGGCTCCTGCGGCCGGGCCTCGAGCCCGACCCGGAGCAGGTCGTTCAGAGGCGCGGCGGGCGCCTCGAGCGGCAGGCCGTCGATCAGCACGCCCTACTTCTACAGCAGGCGTCAATGCCGGCGTCCCCCCGCTGATCAGGGGAAGCAGAGGCCGATCGGTGCTGCCCCTTGGGCGACCCACGGCAAAGCCGCTTCCGCCATCGCCCGGTGTCCGCATTGATTGGGGTGGAAGCTTTCGGTGAACGGACGCGGGACGGCGATCCTGTTGACCCAGGGGAACGCGTCACCTATCCGGTGACCGGCAAGCGCGTCCATCATCGCCCAGTTGACGTCGAGTCGCGCCCCCACTCCGGCCCCGTTGGCCACGTTGATGATCTTTTCGTTCAACCTCTCGGTGAAGTTGACCAGGGACCATGCCGCCGTCACTCCGTTCAGCCCCCGGATGCGATTGTTGATGCGCGCTCCCCCCAGGGGACCGACGCGGAGCACGGGAGCGAAGAAGTTGATCACGCGCGGGTAGAGGAAGAGGCGGATCTTCGCCCGGGGCGCCGTTGCGGCAACCTTCTGGAGGACGATCGGCAGCCTTTCTTCGATCCTTTTGAAGCCTTCTTTTTCCTCGTTGGCGATCGTCAGCTGGCAACCGACCGGCGAGTAGAACACTTCCCAGGGCCACTGAATGCAGTCGGCGGCGATTTGAGCGAAGCCGGAGTCGTTGCCGGTGATCGTCATCGAGACGATCGCGATGTCGTTGTTCGGACCTCCGGCCGGCGTGTACATGAAGCGCACTTGAGCCGGGGTGGGCCGTGCCCAGTTGCCGTTGAGGATGTACTCGTCGTACTGCCCACCCACGTCGGCGGCCGCTACCGGTCCGGCGCGCCAGATGTTGATGGTTTCGGCGCCGCTGCAGGCGCGGAAGATGAAGCGGTCGGCTGGATATTTGAAGACCGCGGGGCCTTCGACGTGCGCTTTTCCGAAGGCTCGTTCCGCTATCAGCGCCGGCCATCCTTCGGGGCTGCGGTGGCACCAGTTGGGCCCGGCGTGGGTATGGGTCGGCCAGTAGAAGATCCCGCCGGTGTTCCAGACGCCCTCGCCGGAGGAGAACGAGTCGCCCAGCGCCGCGTATTTCCAGGTTTTGTTGTCCCAGACGATCTCCTGCGTCGCTTCGCAAACGCTGGTGGCTTCTGGATTTTTTTCGTCCCCCGAGTAGTGGGCCTGCCAGTAGTAGACCCCCGTTTCTTCGAGTTCGACTTCTTCGGAGGGCGGGGCTTCGGCGCCTTCCACTTCGACTTCACCGGCTTCGGCGACGAGTTCTTCGCAATCGTCGTCGGCGTAGACGAAGTATTCGACCGTGCCGGTGGCTTCCGAGGCGTTTTCGCCGTGGAGCGTCGCCCCACCGGTGACCGCAGCTTCATCGTCGACCTGGATTTCGTCTCCCGTGAGGCTTTCCCCGGACAGAGTCATTGTGATCGGCGTGGTCACCGTCAGAACCTCGGCGCCGCAGGGGCTCTTCGAGGCCTTGTTGACGTCGTCGCCGGAGTATTCGGCCTGCCAGTAGTAGGTCCCCGCCGGCAGGGTCACTTCGTCCGAGGAGCCCACCGACCCTTCGTTGACGGTTGCCTCGCCGGCGAGTTCGGCGACCTCGGTGCATTCGCTGTCCGAGTAGACGGTGTAGTCGACGAAGCCTTCGGCGCTCGCCGCGTTGGCTCCGCTCAGCAGGGCCTGGTCACTGACCGGGGTGCCTTCTTCGACTTCGATTTCTTCGCCTTCTTCTTCGCCTCCCGAGAGAATCGTGGACAGCGACGTCGACGTCACCACCACCGAGACCTCGATGCTGCAGAGGCTGGCGCCGGGCGGATTTTTTTCGTCCCCCGAGTATTCGGCCTGCCAGTAGTAGGTGCCGGGTTCTTCGAGTTCGACTGCTTCGGAGGGCGGCACTTCGCCGGCTTTGACTTCGACTTCGCCGGCTTCGGTGACCAGTTCTTCGCATTTGTCGTCGGCGTAGACGAAATACCCGACGGTGCCGGTCGCTTCGGCGGCGTTTTTGCCGTGGAGGGTCGCCTGGTCGGTGATCGGGGTTCCTTCAACGACTTCGATTTCCTGGTCGGTCATTTCGCCCCCGCTGAGCGTGGTCGTGACGAGCGGGGTGGCGATGACCACCTCGGAGCCGCAGAGGCTCGTCGAGCTGTGGTTGGCGCCGTCCCCCGAGTACTCGGCCTGCCAGTAGTAGGTCCCCGGTTCTCCGGGTTCGACCGCTTCGGACGGCGGGACTTCGGCGCCTTCCACTTCCACTTCGCCGGCTTCGGCGACCAGTTCTTCGCAATCGGCGTCGGCGTAGACGAAGTACTCGACCGTGCCGGTCGCTTCGGCGGCGTTGGCACCGCTTATCGTCGCGCTGTCGGTGACGGCGGCTTCTTCGGAGACTTCGATCATCTCGCCTTCTTCGCCTTCTCCCGACAGCCAGGTCGCGAGCGTGGTGGTCGCGAGGACCGTGACGACCTCGTCACAAGGGCTGGACCCGGACTGGTGCAGGGAATCGCCTCCGTAGAAAGCCCGCCAGTGGTAGGTGCCCTCTTCCAGTTCGAGCTGTTCGGAAGCCGGGGCTTTCCCCGCTTCGACGCTGACGCCGCCGGTTTCGTCGATCAGTTCTTTGCATTCTTTGTCGGCGTAGACCTTGTAAATGACCGTGCCGGTGGCTTTCGAGGCGTTGGTGCCGCTGAGGGTCGCGGTGTCGGCAACCGTCGCGTCCGCTGCGACGGTGATTTCTTTGCCTTCGACCGCTTCGTCGGTTTCCGTGCCCGATCCCACCAAGGTGGTGGACAGCGTCACCGCCGCCTTCACCGTCGCCACCTCTTTGCTGCAGACGCTGATCGAAGCCTGGTGCAGCGAGTCACCGCCGTATTCGGCCTGCCAGTAGTAGAGCGCTCCTGCGGTCAGTTCTTTTTCGCTGGAGGCTGGAACGCTGCCGGCGGTGACGGTCACTTCGCCGGCGGTGGTGACGAGTTCTTTGCAGCTGCTGTCGGCGTAGACCTTGTAAATGACCGTGCCGGTGGCTTTCGAGGCGTTGGTGCCGCTGAGGGTCGCGGTGTCTTTGACTTTGGCGCCCTCGTTGACGGTGATCGCTTCGCCTTCTTTGCCTTCGCCGACGAGCGAGGTGGAGAGCGTGGTCGAGGTTGCGCCGCCGCCGACCCCGACGCTGCCGCCGCCGACGCGGGAGATCAGGACATCACCGTGGTAGGAGGCGGTTTTGGCGCCGGTGCCGGCGAACGGGCAGCCGAAACCGTCCTGGGTGACGGTCATGGCGATGCCGGTCACGTTCGGCTGAACTGTGACGCTGCTGCCGGAGTTGGTCGATTTGACCGTTGTCAGCCCGGTCTGGGCTTTGACTTCCGCTTTGCAGGTGGCGGCGGCGATCTTGATCGATTTGCCTTCCGGGCAGGAGACGTCGGCGTGGCTGTTGAAGACGCCGGCTGAGACTTCTTCTGTGGCGTGGAAGACGTAGGTGCAGCCTTCCGTGGTCACGGTCGCGCTGAGGAAGCCGAAGGCGGTGCATTCGCTGTATTTCGGGGTGATCGTCAGTGTCGAGCTGGCCGCCGACAGCGTGCCTTCGAAGTGGCTGCTGCACTGGACGGCGCCCGCTTCGGTTGTGAGGGTTTCACTGCCTTTGGTGTTCGAGCCTGTGACGGTCGCCGGGTAGCTCGAGGCTTCGAAGTTGATCGCCTGCGCGCCCGGAGCGCCGGCGGCCAGCGCGACGACGGGAAGGACGGCGAGGCCCAGCGCCTTCAGCTTTCCGATCATGCGTTTTTCGTCCTCTCTCCCCACCTGGACGAACGCCCTTGGCCTCGGGCAGAGCAACCGCAGTCGCAGAGCTGATTAGTCAAGGACTCCTAAGTCCGACCCTAGATCTGCTCCGCTTCGAAGTCAAGCGAAGATGGTCCGGCAGGCGACGCTGGCGCAGGATTTACCCACTTTTCACCTGCGATTCAGCCGCAGCGGGGACCCTGGCCCTTGACATCGAACAGCGCGAAAGAGAGGAACGCATGGCGCAGATACTCGTAGTGACCAGCCCCCGCGACGACGACGGCACGGTCGTGTACCGCGAGCGGATCAACCCCAGCGATCTCGAGTCGGACCACTTCTCGGGTCAGCTGGTCGAGCGGGTCGGCTGGGCGGTCGTCGACGCCGAGGAGATCGAGCGGAAGAGCGAGTAGCAGCTCGGGCCTGCCGCCCGAGGTCCAGCGGCGCACGGCTGGACCGCACAGCCGATCGCCCGTGACCTGCGGATAGGCTGGCCGACGTGAACGTCCTCGTCGCCGCCGACATGGAGGGGATCGCCGGGATCGAGGGCTACGGCGACTGCCTGCCCTCGCATCCGGCTGCCTACGCGCGCGGGCGCAGGCTGATGACCGACGAAGTGCTGGTGGCGATCGAAGCGCTGCGGGCCGGCGGCGCCGAGCGAATCTCGGTTGGCGACTGGCACATGGTCGGGACCAACGTCGAACGCGGCCGGATGCCGGACGGGGTCGAGGTGCGGCCGATCGCCGACCTCGCCCTGGTCGAGTCCGCCCCCTCGATGACGAAGGCCCACGGCGGTCCGCTCGACGCGGTGGTGATGATCGGCCACCACGCCCGCACCCCGAGCCCGAAGGGGTTCTGCTCGCACACCTTCATCTGGGAGATGGAGGTGCTGCTCGACGGCGAGCAGCTGAGCGAGGTGCAGGTCTACGCGCAGGGCCTGGCGGCGGAGGGGATCCCGGTGCTCGTCGCCGCCGGCGACCGCTGGCTGCTCGAGGAGCTGAACGAGGGCGAGCTGGGAAGCGCCCGCCTGCTGACGATGAAGGAGGGCGAAGGGCGCGGGCGGGCCCGTTCGATCGACCCGGCCACGGCCCACGCCGAGCTGCGCAGCACGATCGCCGCCGCGATGGCGGAACCGCTGCAGCCGCCGCCGGCCCGCAGCTACCCGGCGGAGCTGACGATCAGGGCCGAGGGCAAGGAGATCGCGCGGACGACGGTGGCCGCCCCCGGCGACCTCCTGACCGAGATCGCAACCGTCTTCCGCACCAGCCAGGTCTCCAAGGAGTACCGCCAGCTGGCGAAGCTGCTGCCCTCCGACCACGACTCGCGGCTGCGCGCCCTGCAGCGCCGCCTCGGCAGCCTCCTCGCAACGCCGGTGATGCGCTCCAAGGAGCGCCAGTGGCTGGCGGCCGCGGGATAAAACTTGCAGGCGCCGGGGAGCGTCCGCCCCGCACGCAACCATCGGGGCATGTTCCAGGTGACGGTTGTCTGCTCCAGCTGCGCCGAGGAGTCCGAGGTCGTGGTCGAGAACCTCGACGACGTCGAGCGCGAGGTCTGCGAGTGCGGCTACAGCTACGTGGTCCTCTCGGTCGCGACCTTCGAGCCCTTGTATAGGGACGAGGGCGGGGAACTGATCGAGCTGCGGCGGCGCGACGACGTCTCGCTGGCGGCCTAGGCTCACCTCCCGGATCCGCCTGACCGAGCCGCTGCGGTCTGCGAAGCTTGTCTTCGATGACCGACCAGGACGTATTCCTGCAGAAGCGGATCTTCGATTGGTCGCTCGAGCTGCCCGACTGGCAGCGCGGGCTGATGAGGATGCTCTGCGACGGACCGCTGGACGGGGCCGGCCGCGCCGCGGTGCTCGCCGCCCTCTGCGGCGACCCGGAGGCGCTGCCGTTGCCGCCGCTGGAGCTGACCGACCTGCCGGCCGACGAGGCCGAGTACGGGACGGTCGAACTGCGGGAAATCCGCAACCTGCGGAACATCAACCGGCTGGCCGAGGACCAGGCGCTGCGCTTCGCGCCCGGCCTCAACGTCGTCTTCGGCGAAAACGGCGCCGGCAAGAGCGGCTACGGGCGCCTCTGCCGGCGGGTCTTCCGCGCCGCCGAACCCGGCGAGGTGCTGCACGACGTCTTCGACGCCGGCAAGGCGGAGGCCCCGCAGACGGCGGAGTTCGTCCTCTCGGTGAACGGCGAGGAGCAGGTCGTGGAGGTCGACCTCAACGGGGAGGCGCCCCACGTCCTCTCGGCGATGACCGCCTTCGACGCCAACTGCGCCGAGTTCTGCATCACCAGGCAGAACACGATCGAACACACCCCGCGGCCGCTGCGGCTGCTGAAAGAACTGGCCGAGGCGCAGGATCGGCTGCGGGAGGAGCTGGCGCAACAGGTCGCCGGCCGCCGCGAGGCGCTGCCGCCGCTGCCCGCGGTGGAGGACGAAGCCGCCGCGGCGCTGCTGGCGCGGGTCGCCGCGGGCGAAGCGGCCTGGGAGGAAGTGGAGGAGCTCGCGCGCCTGAGCGAGGCGGAGCTGGAGGAGCTGCGCGAGCTGGAGAGGGCGGAGGCCGCGATCGCCGCCGACCAGAGCGCGGCGCTGGAGAAGGAGGTGCGGAAGCGGGCCGCCGCGGTTGCGCGCCTGGAGAGCGAGCTCGAGCAGGCCTGGGACCGCCTCGACGACGAGACCCTGGCCGAGATCGCCGAGCTGCGCACCCGCCTCGACCGAGCTTCCGCGGCGGTGGATCAGCTCGCCGTCGACGCATTCTCGGACCAGCCCCAGCCCGGCACCGGCGGCGAGGCCTGGCGGGAGATGTGGGAGGCGGCCCGGCGCTTCGTCGAAGCCGGCGGCGGGTCCTTCCCCGACGCGGGGCCCGACGCGACCTGCCCGGTCTGCCAGCAGGACCTCGACGAGGCGGCCGAGGAGCGGATGAGCCAGTTCGAGGCCTTCGTCTCCGGCGACCTGCGCGAGCAGGTGCGGCGGGTCGAACTGGTGCTGGCGGAACGGGTCGAAGGACTGCCGGAGTTGCTGCTGCAGATCGCCCAAACCGCCGAGGTCGCGGTGGCCAGCGCCGGCGAGCAACTGCGGAAGCCGGCGGACGCCGCGGTGGAGGCGCTCGCCGACCGCCTCGCGATCGCGACCGGGCAGACGGAGTCCTCCCCGCGCCGCAAGCCCAGCCTGAAGCCGTTGCGCGACTACGTCGCGGTCCAGGTCGCCGAAGCGGAAGGGTTCGCGGTCCTGCGCGACGACGCCGAGCGCGCCCGGATCGAGAGCCGGCTGCGCGAGCTGCGCGCCCGCCGCACGATCGAGGCGGAGCTGGATGACGTGCTGGCCCACCTCGAGGGCCTGGAGGCGATCGCCGCGCGCGAGGAGGCGCGGCGGCGGCTCTCCACCCAGGCGATCTCCCACCGCATCCGCGAGCTCAGCAAGCTGGCGATCACCAGCCGCCTGAAGCGGGCGCTGGCGGTGGAGATCGCCGAACTCGACCCGATCGCCGACCGGGTCGAGCTGAGCGCCTCGGCCAGCAAGGGCAAGCCGGCGGTCCAGTTCAAGCTCCGCAGCGAGGGGCGCGAGCGGGTCGCGAAGGTGCTGAGCACGGGCGAGCAGACGGCGCTCGCCACCGCCTTCTTCCTCGCCGAGCTGCGGGTCGGCAACGAGCGCAGCGCGATCGTCCTCGACGACCCGGTCTCCTCGCTGGACCACCAGCGCCGCGAGCACGTCGCCACCCGGCTCGCCGAAGAAGCGCGCCACCGACAGGTGGTCGTCCTCACCCACGACCTCGTCTTCCTCTACTACCTGCAGGAGAAGGCCGCCGAGCTCGGCATCGAGCTGCACGGCCAGTCGCTGGAGCGCGCCTTCCACAGCGTCGGCGTCGTCGCCGGCGGCCTCCCCTGGGAGGTGAAATCGCCGGTGGAGCGGCTGAAGGCGCTGCGCCACGAGCTGAAGGGCGTGCTCAAACCCCTCTACCGCAGCAACGACCCCGCCTACGAGCGGGAAGCGCAGCGCTGGAAGCTGGAGCTGCGCAAAGGGTACGAGCGGCTGATCGAGGTCTACGTGCTCGGCGCCACCGTCGAGCGGCAGGCGCGGAACATCCGCGTCCGCAACCTGCACAAAGTCAGGTGGAGCGCCGAGCTGGCGGAGGAAATCGACGCGGCGGTCAGGGAGCTCTCCGGCGGCGCCCACCAGGAACCGCTCGGCCGCCAGGCCGCGGCGCCGCCGCCGGTGAAGCTGGAAGCCCTGCTGGAGAGATTCGCGGCGCTCTGCGAGCGGACGAAGCCGAAGCAGGGCCAGGAGCGCGAGGAGACGAAGCCGGTCTCTCAGATCGGCGTCGCCTGAGGCGGCTTCAGCCTGGCGCTGCGATAGCGACCCCGGATCCGCTGGTTGAAGAAGCGCCCCTTCGACTCCGCCTGCATCAGCATCGCCAGCACCTCCTCGGGCACGTCGAAGTACTGGTAGAGGCCGCCGTTGCGGAAGCGGATCTCGAGGACGTTCTTTTCGTATCCAATTGAGTCGATGTTGGACGACTCGACCGGCACCCGGTGCATCTGCGGCCTCCTGAGCTGGCGCGAGTTGCGGTTGAGCTCAAGATACCCATAAGTAGCGGCAGGGAACCAGGGCCTGGCTCGACTAGACTGCCTGTGGGCGACTGGTGTAAAGGTGAACACGCCTGCCGCAGGCAGGAGTTTGAGTCCGGGTTCGAGTCCCGGTCCCGCCGAAGGGCACGGCACACGTTGCGCCTTTCGGCGGGCCCGCGGGTCGCCATGGCCACCCAAGAAGAGCTCTATAGCTACCACTCCGAGAACTTCCGAGCCGTATCGGAAGGCTTCCAGCAGACTGCGAAGCTGCTCGAACGCGCTGTGGGGGCTGACGACGCTCGAGCGACGAATGCACTGACGCGGATCTGCGCCTTCCTCTTGAGCGCGAAAATCGAGGCCCGGTTCTACAAGCTCCTGTTCGAGCCCCCCGTACCCGACGAATTCCGCGACCGCGTCAACCGCGGGGTAAACCCCTCCCTGATCGAGAAGTGGCACCGCACCATCGAGGAAGCCTTTCGCCAGTACCACGGGGTCGAGGAAGACTTCATGGGCAGCGCGGCGCCCGCTTCGGCAAAGGCTCAGTTCGGGATGCACAACCGATCCCTGGCGCAACTGGAGCCGATCATCGAGCTGCGGAACAAGATCGCCCATGGGCAATGGGAGTACGCGCTCAATAACAGGGGCACCGAGGTCAACCCTGAAAAGACCCGGCAGTTGGCTGAGGAGAACCTCCTGTCGCTGCGGCTCAAGGATCGGCTGGCGCAGGTGGCCATCGATGCGATCAACGATCTGGTCGTCTCCTGGAGGGCCCACGATCGCGATCTCGACAAGCACAAGCGTGTGATGGAAGACCTCGTGCGGGAGCTCGAAACCCGGTCATACGAGAAATACGCCCGCAATGTCAGGGTCCGCGAGTGGCGATCGCAGAACCAGCGTCGCCGGGCAGTCGGCAAGCCCCCGCTTCCCGGCCCTCCTCCCTGAGGATGGCTAGGCGCTGCCGCCCTTGCGCTCCCGGTAGCGCCGCGTCTTCTCGCGATTGCCGCACTCCTCCATCGAGCACCAGGTGCGGGAGCGGTTGCGGGTGGTGTCGAAGAAGGCCCACCGGCAGCCGTCGTCGGTGCAGGCCTTGAGGCGCGGCCAGGCGCCCTGGGACTGGAGGCGCTCGAGGGCGAGGAGGAGGCGGGCTTCGAAACCGCCGAGGTCCGCGCGGGCCGGGGCAAGAGTGAGGTGCCCCTCAGCGGAGAAGGTGGTGCGGTAGCGGCTGCGCTCGGCGGCCTCGAGCAGGGGCGCCAGCTCCTCTTCGGTCGCCTCGGCGCCGTTGTTGGCGCGCAGGAGCGCCCGCAGGGACTCGCGCAGCGCTAGGACCCGGGCAAGGTCCTCCTCGTCGGGAGCCGGCACGTACTCGCCCGTCCTCGCGGCGATCCACTCGGCGAGGCGCTCCGGGTCGCCGATCGCGTCCGTCCCCTCCTCCAGATCCCGGGTGTTGACGAAGGCGACGAGCAGGTTCGCCTCGGTCTCGACGGCTTTGTTAAGCGTGCTTGACACTGTCTATCCAGTTTAGCTAGTGTTGGTGATACCGGCAAAACTATTTAGCTAGTGTTCTGAGGAGGTTCATCATGAGATTCCTCGCCAGCCTCACCCTCGCCAACGCCGCCGAGTCGCAGCGGCGCCTGCGGGAGCTCGCCGAGCGCGAGCGGCAGGTCCGCCAGCAGCCCCGCTCCTAGGGAGAGCCCGCCTGCAGCCCTTCGAGCTCGGGGAGGACCGCTTTCGCCAGCAGTTCGTGCCCCAGCGCATTGGGGTGCAGGGATCCGGCGACGAGGTGGGGCACGTCGATCGGCGTTCCCCTGGTGCGGGAGAAGGCGATGAAGTTGATCGCGGCCTTCCTCAGCGGCACCTCGCAGAAGCGGTGCCCCGCCAGCGCCCCGGCGACGTCGATCGAGCGGATGCCGGCCACTTCCGCCGCGGTGACGACGATCTCGTTCAGCCTGCCGACGAAGACGTCGCGGATGAAGTCCATCTCGGGGGGCTTCAAACCGGCGAGGTCGTCGCAGTTCCGGGGGCCGAGCGGGTTCGGGTAGGTGATCGCGAAGACGTCGGCGTCCGGCGCCGCCTCGCGCACCGCCGTATAGGTCCGGACCAGCGCCGGGTAGACCTCGGCCTCGAGCCGCCGCAGCCACCGCTGCTCGAACCGGCGGCAGTCGGGGAGGCCCGGGACCGCGCACTGCGTGCCGATCTCGACGAATCCGGCGTCGTTGCCGCCGATGCTGACCAGGACGACGTCCGGGTCCTCGACTTCCCGCAGCACCTCGACCTGCGGTCGCGCGCCGTAGACGTCGTCGCCGCTGCGGGGGTACTGGCCCGCCGCGAGCACCTCCTGCGTCTCCGCCCCGGAGCAGGCGACGAACACGAGCGAAGCCTGCAGCCGTTCCGCCAGCAGGTAGGGGTACGCCCGGCGGCCGCGGTGGCAGAGGTTCCGCGCCCCGCCCGGTTCGTCGGTGCCGGGGAAGTAGCCCCGCGTCCCCTCGCCGGAGATGTAGGAGTCGCCGAGGGCGACGATCCGGAACGAGGAGTCGGGGTTGGGGTCCTGCGGTGCCGGGTCGGGCGGTTCGCCCCAGAGCTCGAGCGCGAGCACCACGAGCGCCCCGACCGCCGCGATCGCCGCCAGGCCCAGCAGCCCCACCCACCAGCGCCTTCGCTTCGCCATCGCCGGCACTAAACAACAAAACGCTCCAGTACTCAACGGGCAGTAGGCTGGCCGGCCGATGTCCATCCCGTGGAAAACCGTTGCGGCGATGGCGATCGCCCTCGCCTTGGCACTGGGTCTGATCGGGGTCGGAGACGCGCTGAACCCGTGGGTGGGAGTGGCGGTCGCCGCGGTTGTGGTGCTGCTGCTGTGGCCGAGCAGCTGGTTCCGGCTCGACCTCCTGGTGGTGCGAGCGGTGGGCGCGGCGCTGGTGGCGATCCTCATCCTCGCCGGGGTCAACGTCGTCACCAACGCGCTCGGCCTCGGCCGGCTGCCGATCTGGCTGGGGCTGATCCTGGCCCTGGTCGTCTTCGGCCTCGCCGCCTTCTGGTACCTGCGCCGGTGCAGCTGCACCGTTCCCGCTGCGGGCGCGGGGGCGGCAGCTCTGGCCGTCGGGCTGATCCTCGTCGCGCCCTACGTTGTCGGCAAGCTGAAAACGGACTCCTCGGAGGTCCCGCCTCCCGAACCGGTCGCCTCCGAACTCGACGTCTTCATCGTCGGCGACGGCAGCCGGCACGCTCCGCCCCCGCAGCTGCCGCCAAACCCGGCGGTCGCCGAATTCGACGTCCACTACTCGGTCGGCTTCGCCCGCGGCGAGGAGGTTCGCTGGACCCTCGTCGACGGAGCCGACGCCGGCGAGGCCCTGCGGATCGCGGCGCGGGGAGACGCGGCGCCGACGGTGAACTCGGCCCCCCTTCCCCGACCCCGCGCCGAAACGGTCCTGCTGCTGCTTCCCGACGGCACCCCGCCGGTGAGCGAAGACCCCGCCTCGCTGCCGAACGTGAGCGGCAAACCGGGCGAGGTGGACCGCTGGAGAACCATCGCCGCGAGCGCAGCCGGCGCCACCACGCCGGCCTTCGCCCTGCTCCAGACCACCGACCGGGAGCGGCTGGGACGTTGGCGGGAATTCGCTTCCCCCGGCGGCGTGGCCTCGGCTCAAGACGGGCGCCAAGCCGTCACCGACGAGGCGGTCCACCTGCTGATCGAAGCGCCGACCTCGCAGGCCGACCTCACGCTGGCGATGTCCTACCGGCCGATCCTCCTCTTCGACCGCGCCGAGCCGGTGCCCTGGCCGCTCTCGGTCAACGCCCTCTTCAACGAAGGCCGGATCACCCTCTGCCACGACGAGGGGCTCGCCACCAAATGCGACGAGGAGCCGCTGAAACGCTCTTCCGAACTGGTCAGCGGCGGCACCCACCTCCAGATCCGGACCAGGAAGTCGCGGGAGCTGAGGCACCTGGCGAAGACAGAACTCGAAGCGCAGGAACGGGAACCCGATCCGACCGCGGCGCCCGAGGGACCGGGCCCGCCGCCGGGAGCGGGGAGCACGATCTACGTCCATCCGGTCTCGCTGGAACGGGACGGGAAGAACCTGCTCTACCTCGACTACTGGTGGTACCTGCCGGACAACCCGGTCGGGGTCGGCGGCGGCGCCCTCTGCGGAGCCGGCTTCGTGATTCCCGGCGTCACCTGCCAGAACCACCAGTCCGACTGGGAGGGGATGACCGTCGTCGTCAACCGCACCGAGCTCGAACCGCGGGTGGTCGCGGTCCAGTACGCCCAGCACGACAGCGTCGTCAAATACGGCTGGGCCCAGCTCCGCGCGCGCTGGGAAGGGGACCCGCGGGTGCAGTCGCTGGTCAGCGGGATCGAAGACGCATCGACCCGGCCGCTGGCCTTCATCGCCGAAGGCACCCACGCCACCTACCCGCTGCCCTGCCGCGACTGCCAGCAGGTGGCGCACTCGGACATCGGCGAGGCGCCCCACCGCGGCGACTTCGGCTGGGTCGGCAACCAGACCGAAGCCTGCGGCAGGTCGAGCTGCCTGCAGATGATCCCCACCCGCACGGAAGGCACCGAGCCGGCGCTCTGGAACGCCTACGACGGGCCCTGGGGAGAGCGCCACTGCTTCCTCACCTACTACTGCGACTCCGGCTCGCCCCCGACCGCGCCCGGGCACCAGGAGCGCTACGAACACCCCAACCGCTACGACGGCTTCGTCGACGGGCGCTGGCGCTTCCGCCGCGAGCCGTTCGAAGAATGAGGCCGGCAACAGCGGCCTAGAGCTTCTCCTTCAGCCGCAGCAGCGCGATCACCGTGGTCGCATCGCGGATATCGGGCAGCGCCTCCTCGATCTCGGCCAGCGGCAGGCGGACGATCTCGATCTCCTCGTCATCGTCGCGCTCACCGCCGGCGGGCGAGAGCCCGGTGGCCTCGAAGATCGTCACCTTCTCGGTGAGGAAGCCGGGGCTGGGATAGACGACGTGGAGCAGCCCCCAGTGCTCCGCCCGCAGCTCCGCCTCCTCCGCCAGCTCCCGCTGCGCGCACTCGAGCTCGCTCTCCCCCTCCACGTCCAGGGTCCCGGCGGGGATCTCCAGCAGCCGGTCCTCCTCCACCGCCTCCCGCGGCTGTGCGACCAGGTAGGCGAACTCCTCGTCGTGGGCGAGCACCGCCACCGACCCCGGGTGCTCGACGACCTCCCGCTCGACCTCGGTGCCGTCGGCGCGCCGGTACCGCTTGGCGACGAAGTTGACGTGCTTGCCGGAGTGCAGGGTCTTGATGCCGACCAGTTCCACGGGAGAAGCCTAAGGCGAGGGTCGGGCTGAACGCCCGGCCCCGCGTGGCTAGAGCTGTTTGTGCTCAGCTCGACGTCGGGAAGTGCATCGAGCTGCCGCCCGCATTGCTCGCCGGCCAGCGGCCGGTGATCGCCTTGCCGCGGGTGTAGAAGCGGACGCCCTCGGGGCCGTGGATGTGGTGGTCGCCGAAGAGGGAGTCCTTCCAGCCACCGAAGGAGTAGAAGGCCATGGGGACGGGGATCGGGACGTTGATGCCGATCATCCCTACTTCCACCTCGCGCTGGAAGCGGCGTGCCTCGTGGCCGGAGCCGGTGAAGATCGCGGCGCCGTTGGCGTAGGAGTTGCGGTTGATCAGCTCGATCGCCTCGTCGAGGCTGTCGCTGCGGACGACCGAGAGGACCGGACCGAAAATCTCGTCGCGGTAGACCGACATCTCCGGCTCGACTCGGTCGATCACGGTCGGCCCAACCCAGAAGCCACCGCCGTCTAGCTCCAGCTCGCGGCCGTCGACGGTCACCTGCGCCCCCGCCGCGGCCCCCTGGCCGATGTAGTCGACGATCCGGTCGCGCGCTTGGGGGGTTACGACGGGGCCCATCTCCGAAGCGGGGTCGAGCCCGGGGCCGACCTTGATCCCGCGCGCTCGCTGCGCCACCTTTTCGACCACCGCGTCGCCCGCATCCCCCACCGTCACCGCCACCGAGATCGCCATGCAGCGCTGTCCCGCCGAGCCGAAGCCGGCGGCGGCGAGCTGGTCGGCGGCGTAGTCGAGGTCGGCGCCGGGCATGACGACGGCGTGGTTCTTCGCCCCGCCCAGCGCCTGCACCCGCTTGCCCCTCGCGGTCGCCCGCGCGTGGACGTAGGAGGCGACCGGGGTCGAGCCGACGAAGGAGACAGCCGCCACGTCGGGGTGGTCGAGCAGGGCGTCGACCGCGACCTTGTCGCCGTGGACGACGTTAAGACGCCGGCCGGCAGTCCCGCCTCCACGTAGAGCTCGGCGACCAGGTTCGAAGCCGAGGGATCGCGCTCGGAGGGCTTCAGCACGAAGGCGTTGCCGCAGGCGATCGCCACCGGGTGCATCCACATCGGCACCATCGCCGGGAAGTTGAACGGGGTGATCCCGGCGCAGACGCCGAGCGGCTGGCGGAAGGACCAGGCGTCCACGCCCGAGGAGACCTGGTCGGAGTACTCGCCCTTCAGCAGCTGCGGGATCCCGCAGGCGAACTCGACCACCTCGAGCCCGCGCAGCACCTCCCCCTTCGCGTCCTCGAGCACCTTGCCGTGCTCGGAGGAGACGATCCGCGCCAGCTCCTCGACGTTGCGGTCGAGCAGCTCGCGGAAGGCGAACATGACCTTGGCACGGCGGCTGAGGGAGGCCTCCGACCAGTCCACGAAGGCCTCCCGTGCAGCCGCCACCGCGACCTCGACGTCGGCGGGCTCAGCCAGCACCACCTCTGCCTGCGGGCCGCCCGTTGCCGGGTCCCAAACGGGCGCGGTCCGGGAGGAGGCCCCGCTCGTCTCCTCGCCGCCGATCCGGTGCCGAATCGTCCGCTTCGCGGTGACTGCGCTCACCGATTCATTGTGACGCGACCGGCGTCAGCGGCCCTTGGCCGCGCAGTACAGAGATCGCGTTGCGGGCCGCCAGCTCGGCCATCGCGGTCCGCGTCTCGACCGTGGCCGAGCCGAGATGCGGCGTCAGCACGACGTTGTCGAGCTCCAGCAAGGCCGGCTCCACCCGCGGCTCGCGCTCGTAGACGTCGAGGCCCGCGGCTGCGATCCCGCCGCTCGCCAGCGCCCCGGCCAGAGCCCGCTCGTCGACGATCGGCCCCCGCGCCGCGTTGAGGAGGACGGCGCTCTCCTTCATCGCCTCCAGCTCCTGCTCTCCGACCAGGTGGTGCGTCTCCGGCGTCAGCGGGCAGTGCAGGGTGATGACGTCTGCCTCCCGCAGGAGCTGCTCCAGCGGCATCCGCTCGGCTTCCAGCGCCGCGACGACCTCCGCCGGAGCCGGATGCCGGGAGTGGTAGGCGATCCTCATCCCGAAGGCACGCCCGCGCTCCGCCACCCGCCTGCCGATCCCGCCGAGGCCGACGACTCCCAGCAGCTTGCCCCGCAGCGAGCTGCCGAGCATGAACGACATCCCCCAGCTCCACTCGCGGCCGGAGCGGACCAGCCGATCCCCCTCGGCGATGCGTCGCGTCGCCGCGAGGAGCAGGGCCATGGTCAGATCGGCGGTCGCGTCGTCCAGCACCTCCGGGGTGTTGGTGACGACGACCCCCCGCTCCGCCGCGGCCGCCAGGTCGACGTTGTCGTAGCCGACGGCGACGTTGGCGACGCAGCGCAGCTGGGGTCCCGCCGCGTCCAGCAGCTCGGCGTCGACCCGGTCGTGCAGAAGGGTCAGCACCGCATCCGCTCCGGCGACCAGCTCGAGCAGATCCGCCCGCGGAATCGCCGCCTGCCGCTCGTCGACGCGCACCTGCCCGGCCTGTCGCAGCATCTCCACCGCGGAAGCCGGAACCTGGTTGGTGACCGCGAAGACCGGCCCTTGCATTTACGACTCCCGAGACGCTTTACTTGTCCGCAGCGCCTCGGGAGCCAGGATCAACATGATTCGCATCTTGGTTGTCCCAGGGGCGCTTTTATCTGTCAAGGAATATCCGGGTACCCGATTGAGCACGTGACCGGAGGCACCGCACCGCCACGGTTATACGGGATCGGGCTTCAGGATCACGAGACAGAGGTCATCGCGAATCGGCCGGTCGGCCCAGGCGAGGATCGCCCGTTCGACCTCGCTCACCATCGCCCGCGCCGCCAGGCCGGAGAGAGGCACCAGCATCCCCCTCAGTCCTTCGAGGCCGAGCATCTGCCGCCCCTGGCGGACGTCGGTCGCACCGTCGGTGTAGACGACAAGCCCCTCGCTGCCCTGGACCGAGCTCTCGGTGTTCTCCAGATCGATCCTCGCCTCGGCCCCGAGAAGGAAGGTCGAGCCGTCGGCGGGAAGCTCCTCCAGCTCCGGCAGCCGCAGCGGCGGCGGATGGCCCGCCCGCGCCCAGTGCACGGCCCGCCCCTGCGGCTCGAGGCGAACGCAGACGGCGCTGACCAGCTCGCGCCGGTGACCGGGACGCTCGGCCAGCGCCGCGTTGGCCAGCGTCAACAGCTCGGCCGGATCGCTCGTGTTGGCCGCGAAGGCGGCGAAGCGGGCCCTGATGAAGGTGGCCAGACGCGCCGCTTCGGGCCCGTGGCCGACGACGTCGCCGACGATCGCGATGGCCGACCCGTCGGGTCCGTTGGTGAGGAGGTAGAAGTCGCCGGAGACCCCGAGTTCAGAAGGGACGAACGCCGCGCCCGCGTCGACTCCCGACAGGTCGGGGAGGTCGACGGGCGTCAGCGCCGCCCGGATCGCGTCCAGTTCCTCGGCGCTGTGCTCGAGCGTGCGCAACCGCTCGCCGACCCAGGAGACCCCGATCGCCAGCATGAGGAAGAAGACCGCCCGGAGGAGCAAGGCGAGGCCGAGTTCGGGAACCGGGTGGATCGCGCTGCCAGCCGCGTAGAGGGCGGTGCAGAGCAGCGCCAGCAAGAGGGCGGCTCGGCCGCCGAACCACCAAGCGGCGAGGCCGATCGGGACCGAGTAGAAGAAGGTGAGGCCGCTGGTGACCGCGTCCGCGACTACCCAGAGGGCGAACACGGCGAGAACCGCGGCGGCGATGCAGGCGATGCGAGCGGTTCGCGTCGATACCCCCGTCAAGTTGCGCCGACCCTACAACAGGCCCGCCCGCTCTTGGCAGCGGGCGGGTCCCAGCGGCGAGCGGGGATCAAACGGCTACGGCGCTAGTACCACTTCCCGCGGGCGAAGCCGCCGAATGCGATCAGCCCGATCAGGGCGACGATCAGCCCGATCCAGAAGCTCCAGACGATCATCAGCACGATTCCGACGATCACGAGGATGCCCCCTAAAGAGATCCCGCCTACGCCGGCTCCCCTATCTGCCCTGGTGTCCATCTCTCCTCCGTTCGCTGGTTTCCATCGAGCGACTGGTGCATCCAATACATACCCCGCGGGGAGGGTCTCTACTCCCGCTCGGGAGCCTCCTCGCCCGGCCAGATGCCGGTCACTTTTGCGAACGAGGTGCGGGTGCCGTGGTCGACCAGCCCTTTGACGAGACGGAAGATCGCGCCCTCGACGACGAGCGCCGCGATCAGCTTCGGCCAGGAGAATTCGCGGTGCTCCGGCTTCGGCGGCTCTTCTTCGTCGATCAGCCCCCACACCTGTTCGAAGATCTTCTTGCCGAGGACGCCGGCGATCAGGCCGAGAACGATGCTGATCGGGGCGAAGATCAACTTCATGGGCTTCTCCTCTCCCGTTAGGTGGTCTTTTGGTCCTTTGGCTCGTCGCGCGGCTCGAGCTGGATCTCTTTCTCTGCCCGCGGCAGCCCTTCCTCAATCTCGGCGCTGCGCTCACGCTCGGCATTCATCTGGTGGCCGAAGAGGATCGCCAGGTTGGTGATCCAGAACCAGAGCAGCAGTACGACGAGACCGCCGAGGGTCCCGTAGGTCTTGTCGTAGGAGCCGAAGTTGGCGACGTAGAGGGCGAACAGAGCCGAGGCGATCGCCCAAACGACGATCGCGAGGATCGCACCGGGGGTGACCCACTTGAACCCGCGCAGCTTCACGTTCGGCGTCGTGTAGTAGAGAACGTCGACCATGAGGATGAAGATCGCCGCCATCACCGGCCACTTGGCGATGTTCCAGACGTCCACGGCGGTGCCGCTGAGGCCGACCGGGCCGGCGATCGCTTCGACGACCGGGCCGGTGAGGACGAGGCCGACGGCGAGCAGCGCCATCATGATGATCATCGCCACGGTGACGGCGATCTGCAGCGGTCGCAGCTTCCAGAACGGTCGCCCCTCGGGGGTCTCGTAGATGATGTTGGAGGCGCGGGTGAAGGCGCCGACGTAGCCGGAGGCCGACCAGAGCGCAGCGGCGAGGCCGAAGACGAAGGCGAAGCCGGCGGCGCTGCGGTTGTCGACGATCGATTCGATCGGGCCCCTGAAGGTGTCCGCCGCCGACTGCGGGCCCAGTTCGGTGATGATTTCGGTCAGCGTGTCGGTCGTCGTTTTGGGATCGCCGAAGATCCCGACCAGCGAGACCATCGCGATCAGCGCCGGGAACAGGGAGAGCAGGCCGTAATAGGTGAGCGCCGCCGCCCAGTCCGTGAGGTTGTCCTCCTGGAACTCGGTCAGCGTCCGCTTCAGGGTGGCGAAGAGGCTCGTCTTCGCGGCCTCGCCCTCGGGGCGGTAGTCGCGGCGAACCTCACCGCCGGTGCCGATACGGGCATCGTCTGCCATGCCCTTCATTGCCCGCTGGGGCAGGACTTCTAACCGGAGGCCGGGCATCCGGCCTCCGGTTGTCTGCTTAGACAGCCACAGGGGTACTACCTGCTATGAGCCACTAGCCGAGATGCTGCCGCCCCCGATACGGGAGAGAGTCACATCGCCGTGGAACGAACCTTTCGTATGACCAGTGCCACTGAACGGACAACCAAATCCGTCTTTGGTCACGTTCATTGTGATTCCCGATATATTTGGTTTGACTGTGAGCGTGCCGCCTGCCAAATTTTCCGTTTCAGTTGAGGTTAGGCCAGCTTGCGCTGGGATTTTTACTTCACAGGTTGCTGCTGTAATTATGATTACGGCACCCGCTTCACATTCAATATCGTAGATATGCAAATAGCGTCCGCCGCCGAGACTTACGGTGATGTGGGATACGATCCAACAGCCAATGAAGTGGATTTCCGCGTTTAAAAACCCAAACGCCGAACAATTACTATATTTTGGCGTTATTTTTAGACTCGAGCTAGCTTCGCTTAACGTTCCCTGATAGTGGCTGTCGCACTGGACGGTGCCACCCGGGGTTGTAAACGTTTCGCTGCCTTTGGTGTTCGAACCTGTTACGGTGCATGGATACGCAGAGCATGTGTACTGTGAGGCTTGCGAAACCGGCGCCATCGCAGCGCTCATTGCGAGGACGGCGATGAAGATGAGGCCGAGGACCTTGAGATTGCGAGACATTTCGGATTCCTCTCGTAGTTGTTCCCAGGCTCGAGGATGAGCTCGAGCACTCGATCTCTAAGACTTCGAAGGCTCAAACTCAAAGATTCCGAGAAGTGAGGTCGCTCCGGGCCTTCCCTCTTCTCGACGAGCCGGAGTAAAGGCCCGCAGGAAGCAGGAAGCTGGCTTCGCGCGTACGCGAATCGACGCAAGGACAACCTCACGCTGTCCGGAGGCCGGGGAATCCCCGGCCTCCGGTTGATCACTGCTATTGACTACCGGCTACGACCCGCTTGTCGAAATGCTGCCGGGACCAATGTGAGCCAACACTGCGTCCCCGTGATAGGCGCCCGTCTTGTGGCCGGTTCCTGTAAACGGACAGCCGAACCCGTCCTTTGTGACTTTGACTGTGATGTTGCTCAGGTTGTGCTGCATTGTGAGCGTACCCCCTGAAAGGTTCGTCGTTTTAACCGTTGTCAGGCCGGTCTGCGCAGGAATGTCCGCTTCGCAGGTAGCGGCTGTGAGCACAAAGCCGGGACTGCCAGCTGGACAGACGATGTCGAGGTGGTGGTTGTATACCCCTGCTGACACTAGTTCTGTGCCGTGGAGAAGGTGATCGCATCCTTTCTTGTGGATTTCCGCGCCGATGAACCCGCCCCCTACGCAATTCGAGAACGTTGTTGTGACTGTCGCTGTCGATGACGCTGCCGCCGCCGGTCCAACCAGATAATGGACGTCGCACACAAAGCTGACGTGCTCGATTGTGAACGTTCCCTGACCTTCCCCTGTCGCCGTGCATGGATATGACGAGCATGTGAATTCCGGTACGGCCTGCGCTGCTGAGCCGGTTACCGAGCTCAGCGCCAATATGGCGAAGAGCGCCGCACCGAAAGCTTTGAGACTGTGAGACATGTTGATTCCTCTCGTAGTTCTTTACCGCCCTGAACCAGGGTCTCTTGTTACACGCCGCTTGTCGAAATGCTGCCCCCGCCTACACGGGACAGGACCATTTCTCCATGGTAGGAGGCGAGTTTGTGACCGGTTCCCGCAAACGGGCAGCCGAATCCGTCTTTGATTACGTTGATTGTGATGTTGCTTAGGTTCCAGGCAACGGTCACGGTGCCATCAGGATTGTTTTCCGTTTCCACAGTTGTCAAGGTTTGAGTTCCAATAGCAACTTCGCAGGTGCCAGCGGCGATCCTGATCGTATTGCCGCTATCGGGACAGTGAATTACCATGTGGTGGTTATAGCGGCCTATGCCGGTTCGTTCTGTACCGTGGAACTCATAGTCGCATTCGTTCATGGTGACCGTTGCGTTGATGAATCCGAACGCTACACAGTTGGCATTAGCCAGATAGCTCGGTGTAACTGTCACTGTAGAGGCAGGCGATGCAATGCTTTCTCCTGCCGTCCCATACTTCTCAACTAGGAAGTGGCTGTCGCATTGGACGGTGCCCCCGGGGGTTGTGATCGTTTCGGCACCCGCGGTGTTCGATCCTGTGGCTTTGCATGGGTAGCTGGAGCATGTAAACACCGGGTCGGCCTGAGCCATCGACGCCGCCACGACACCCATTGCCAGCACGCCGAAGAAGGCCAAGGCGAAGGCCTTGAGATTGCGAGTCATTTTCGGTTCCTCTCGTAGTTGTTCCCACGCCCGAGCGCCAACTCGGGCCTCTCGATCTGTAAGGGCACGCTGGGCTATCGTCAAGAGGTCCCAGGGAAGCAGCTCGCAAGCCCCTCCCTTCCCAAGAATCCCTAGAACAAAAGCGCCGCAAGGAAAAGCGAGGTGGGATCGCGCGTCCGTGGAACAACGCAAGGGCGCCTTTGCGCGAAAAGCGGCGGGGGCCGGGATTTCCCGGCCCCCTTTCCAGCTGCCAGCTGGCTGCCGGCACTATTCGTTGGTGCCTATGAACCGCTGACGGAGATTTCTTTCGTACTGGACATGACCACATCGCCGTGGTACGTGCCTTTCTTATGGCCGGTGCCGCTGAACGGGCAGCCGAAGCCATCTTTGAGGACGTTCATTGTGATGTTGGCGACATTCGGAACGACTGTGACTTTGCCTCCAGCGAGATTCTGCGTTGTGACTGAAGACAGACCTTCATTGCCCGTTGCCCCGACGGCTACTTCACAGGTAGACGCTGTGATCACCATCTGGGCCCCAGCCGGGCACTGAATATCAACGGTGCTGCTGTAGTGATCGGTGCCGAGTTTTGATTTTGCATGGAACACGTAGGTGCAGCCGTTCTCATGGACGTCCGCGTTGAGGAAGCCGAACGCCGTGCAGTTGCTGTAGGACGGCGTGACGGTCAGTGTCGAGCTGGCCGAGCTCAGCGAGGCACTGGCGAAGTGGCTGTCGCACTGGACGGTGCCGCCTTCGGTTGTGAAGGTTTCGCTGCCAGAGGTGTTCGACCCTGTCGAGGTACACGAATACGAGCCGCATGTGTACTGCGGCACAGCCTGCGCGGCCGACGCGACCACGGCGCTCATCGCCAGCACGGCGACAAGGGCCAGGCCGAGGGCCTTGAGATTGCGGATCATTGGATTCCCTTTCGTTGTGTTTCCCAGTGCCCGAGGACGATCCTCGAGCACGTCAATCTCTAGCGGTCACGCGCTTCTTAAGTCAAGAATATTGGATCAATGGCCCCTTTGCGGCGTGTCGCAGCGGGGAGAGGCGAGCAAAGTGCCTGTAAAGAGCGTTCGACGGATCTCCACGTGTGCGGATCAGTGCAAGCACTAAACCGTGCTCACTTAGGTTTGCGCGCGTGCGGAGACCGAGGGTCCTCTTTGAGAAGTCATGGAAGAGCGGAGGCCGGGAAATCCCGGCCTCCGCTTTGTCCCAGGCCGCTGAAAGCGGCTGGATGACTACTGACTAGGAACCGCTGACGGAGATGCTGCCGCCGCCGCTGCGGGACAGAACCACATCGCCGTGGTACGTGCCTTTCTTATGGCCGGTGCCGCTGAACGGGCAGCCGAAGCCATCTTTGAGGACGTTCATTGTGATGTTGGCGACATTCGGAACGACTGTCACCGTGCCACCGGCGAGGTTCTGGGTTGTAACCGACGAGAGGCCGGTCTGAGCCGGAACCGCAACTTCGCAGGTGGCCGCTGTGATCACCATCTGGGCCCCAGCCGGACACACGACGTCGACGGTGCTGCTGTAGTGATCGGTGCCGAGTTTCGATGAGGCGTGGAACACGTAGGTGCAGCCGTTCTCATGGACGTCCGCGTTGATGAAGCCGAACGCCGTGCAGTTGCTGTAGGACGGCGTGACGGTCAGTGTCGAGTTCGCGGCCGACAGCGTGCCCACGAAGTGGCTGTCGCACTGGACGGTGCCGCCTTCGGTTGTGAACGTTTCGCTGCCAGAGGTGTTCGACCCTGTCCCCGTGGTCGGGTAGGCGGAGCCTGTGTACTGCGGAACGGCCTGAGCCGCCGACGCCACCATGGCGCTCATCGCCAGCACGGCGACAAGGGCGAGCCCAAGGCTCTTGAGATTGCGAATCATCGGATTCCCTTTCGTTGTGTTTCCCAGTGCCCGAAAGAACTCGAGCATGGGAAGGCTTAGCCCCCGCTCCGCCCTTCAGTCAAGAACTACCGAGTAAATGAGTTCTGCGGGAACTTCGACGAGCCCCAGGCGCTAGAAAACGCCTGCAAATACCGTTGCGTGAGTTTTCGCACGCGCGCATCAGCGCAGTGCTCTGTTTAGCGCTGACTCAGATTTGCGCGGCGTCATATCTGCGCGCCTGCGTCAAACCTCAGGCAACTGCTGCGCTTCGCTCAATAGCGGCGCGAAGAGGTCGCCTTTGGCCGCGACCCGCTCCAAGACGGCGCTGGAGTCGAAGACCAGCGCCTCCGCACCCCCGTCCTCCAGTGCCGCTTCGACCTCCTCCCACTCCAAGGGCGTCGAGACCGTCGGCCGCCCCCTCGCTCGCAGCGAATAGACGCAGACGGTCGTCTTGCGGACGTCGTTCCGGCTCCAGTCGATCAGCACCTTGCCCGGGCGCTTCGCCTCCGACATCTGCGAGACGACGCGGTCGGGGAACTTGCGCTCCAGCGTCTCCGCCACCGCTTTCGCGAAGGACCTGGTCTGCTCGTAGGTGACGTCGCTGTTGAGCGGGACGTAGAGCTGCACCCCCTTCGAGCCCGAGGTCTTCGGGTAGCAGCTCAGCTCCAGCTGCTCGAACATTCCCCGCAGCCAGACCGCGACCTGGGCGCAGTCGACGATGTCGGTCGGCGGGCCGGGGTCGAGGTCGAGGACCATCGCCGTCGGCCGCTCCATCGCCTCCGCCCGCGAGAGCGAGGCATAGACCTCAACGCCTTCGGGAAACCGCTTCAAGGCCAGTGGCCGGCCACGCAGGTGGGGCAGCATCACCGCGCCGATGCGGGCGTACCAGCCGGCCAGGTCGTCCTCGGTGAAGCCCGCCTCCAGGTAGAAGGCCTCGTCGAAGTCGGAGGGTTCGAGCTCACGCTCGAGCGAGACCTCGTCCGCCGGCTTGTCCTCACGCAGTCCCTTGTAGGCGGGGTGGCGCAGCATCCCCTCCGCAGTCATCTCGCGGTACTCGACCTCGGCGACCAGCTGCGGCTCGACGAAGCGAGCGCCTTTCGGCGGTTTCGGCCCGGCGCCGAACGGGCTTTGCTCCCGCTCCAGCGGCGCCAGCCGCGCCGTCAGCGCCGCCAGGTCCCGCTCGGTGAAACCGGTCCCGACCTTGCCGGCGTAGCGCAGCACCGGCTTGCCGCCGTCCTGCTCGAAGTAACCGACGAGGAGGGCGCCGAGCTGCTTGCTGCGGCGGCCTTCGCCGGGGGTCCAGCCGCCGACCACAAGCTCCTGGCGGCGGACGTTTTTCACCTTCAGCCAGGCGCCGGTGCGCTTGCCGGGGGCATAGACGCTGTCGACCCGCTTCAGCATCACCCCCTCCAGCCCCTGCTCCCTGCTCGCCGCCAGCAGCTCCTTCGCGTGGCCGACCGAGTGGCCGGGCGTCTGCCAGCTCTCGCCCTCCAGCTCCAGCCCCTCGAGCAGCTCCCGCCGGCGGCCGTAGGGCTCGCAGGTGAGGTCCTGCCCGTCCAGATAGAGGAGGTCGAAGATGACGTAGACGACCGGGTGGGATTTCATCCGCCGCCGGATCACGTTCTCGTCGGTGTTGTGGATCCGCTGCTGCAGCCGCTCGAAGCTGGGCCTGCCGTCCTCGTCGAAGGCGACCAGCTCGCCGTCGAGGACGGCGTCGTGGGAGCCGAGCGCCCGCGAGAGCCGCCGCACCTCGGGGTACTGCGCCGTGACCGCGTTCAGGTTGCGCGTCTGCAGCTCCAGCCGGCCCGGCTGGCAGTAGGCGATCGCCCGCACCCCGTCCCACTTCACCTCGACCGCCCACCTGCCGTCGTCGCGGGGCAGGGCCGAGAGGCGCGCCAGCATCGGCACCACGTTCTCCGGGAACGGGTCGCGCTCCCGCACCGGCGGGTCGATCCGGTGGATCATCCAGTCCTTCTCGGCTTTGCCGGCGCGGAACAGCGCGTAGCGACCCTGCAGCCGCTCGCCGTCGAAGTCGACCATCACTTTCTCCGGCTCCCACTTCTCCAGCTCGTAGGTGCCGGAATCCCATATCGTCATCGTCCCAGCGCCGTACTCGCCCTGCGGGATCTCCCCCTCCCACTCGAGGTACTCGAGCGGGTGGTCCTCGGTGTGGATGGCCTTGCGGTCTTCCGAGGGGTCCTCGGGGATCCCGTTCGGGATCGCCCAGGAGGCGGCGACGCCGTCGTGCTCGAGCCGCAGGTCCCAGTGCAGGCGGCGGGCGCTGTGTTCCTGGACGACGAAACGCGGCGCTCCCTTCTCCTTGCGGCGCCGCTTCGGCGCCGGCTCGGAGGTCTTGCCGAAGTCGCGCTTGCGCTCGTACTCGCCGAGCTTCTTCTTCGCTCCGGGAGGCACGCCTCCGACCTACCCGCGCCAGGCCTGCCAGTACCGGCGCAGGCGGCGGCTGAAGTCCTCCGGGCGCTCGGCGTAGAGGCGCCGCCCCAGCGGGAGCGCATCGGCGGCGAGCTGGCCCTGCCGCTCGTCGATCGCCGCCTCGATCCGCCCCGTCTCCTCCTCCCCCAGCCGCCGCTGCCGGAGGTCCTCCCGCAGCAGCGCCAGGTCGTGGTGGTCGCCGAGCAGGTCGGCCAGGCGGTGGGACTCCTCGGCGGCTGCCCTCAGCGGTCCGCTCCAGGACCTCTCGAGCAGTTCGAGCGCGTAGCGGAGGTCCTTCACCCGTTTCCGCCACTGGTGGACGTTGGCCTCGCTCGGGTCCGCTTCGGCATCGCGCCCGGCCCGGCGGCCGCGCCGGTAGACGCGGGTGAGCGAGCCGCCGACCACCTTCCATCCCTTCCCCTCCAGCCGCCACCCCTCGATCCCGGCGAGACCCGTTTCGATCGCGGCGACGGCCTCGGCGAGAGCCGGCTCGTCGGTGCTGACCACCATCTCGCAATCGCTGAGGAGAAACCGCCGCCAGCTCTCGATCGCCTCCCGCGGGAGGTCCTCCGTTTGCTCCCCGAGACGCTCCAGCGCCTGCAGCTTCACCTCCGCGTCGCGGCTCGCCGCGAGCGCCCTGCCGGCCTTTCGGTAGCGCTCGATTTCCTCCCTGTAGACCTTCTTGGGCAACTCGTCGCGGAGCAGCCGCAGCGCCGCTCGCAGCTTCTTCAGGTCCCGGCGGGCGCCGTGAACGGCGTCCGCTTTGCCGACCTCCCCGGAGGCGCTGCCCCGGAGGCGCTCCAGCGCCTTTTCGGCGCGGCCGGCGGCGATCCGCGTCATCCCCCGGCCGAGGGGCTCGTCCCCCTTCAGCGCGTAGGTACGGCCGTTCTCGAATGCCACCTCCTCATCGTAGGATGCGCTCCTTGCGCGCGCCCCGGACCAGCCTCGCAGCTCTCTGCCTCTGCCTGCTCGCGCTGCTCCCCGCCCCGGCCGCCGGCGAGAAGCAGGCGGAACCCTTCTTCCCCCACGCCGGCAACCGCGGCTACGACGCGCTCGGCTACCTGGTCCGGCTCGCCTACAAGCCGAAGGACGGGCGGGTCAAGGCGATCGCCACGATCGAAGCGGCGGCGGGCGAAGACCTTCCGCGCTTCTCGCTCGACTTCTTCGGCCCCCGTGTCGAGAGGGTCCTGGTCGACGGCCAGCGAGCCCGCTTCCGCCGCGGACCCGGCAAGCTGACGGTGCTCCCCAAGGCCGGGATCGAGCAGGGCGCCCGCTTCACCACCGTCGTCCACTACAGCGGCGTGCCGCCGAAGATCACCGACCCCGACGGGACCCCGGAGGGGTGGCTGCGGACCGACGACGGCGCCATCGCGGTGGGAGAGCCCCAGGGCACGGCGGCCTGGCTCCCCTGCAACAACGTCCCCGCCGACAAGGCCCGCTTCAGCTTCCGGATCATCGTCCCGGAAGGGCTGAAGGCGATCGCCAACGGTACCCGCGCCCGGGTGACCGACCTCGGCAGGACCACCCAGTTCAACTGGCTCGAAAGGGCGCCGATGAGCCCCTACCTCGCGGTCCTCGACATCGGCCGCGGCCGCATCGTCAAGAGCCGGATCGGCCGCCTGCCGAGCTGGACCCTGGTCGACCCGCGGATGGAGCGCCGCTCGCGCAAGCCGCTGGCGGCGCTGCCGGAGATCATCCGCTTCCAGAGCCGGCTCTTCGGCGGCTACCCCTTCGACGCGGCCGGCTCGATCGTCGACTACGCCCCCAACCTCGGCTACGCCCTGGAGACGCAGAGCCGCCCCATCTACCCCTTCGTCCCGGAGCGGACGCTGATCGTCCACGAGACCGCGCACCAGTGGTTCGGCGACTCGGTCGGGCTGCAGCGCTGGCCCAACATCTGGCTCAACGAGGGCTTCGCCACCTGGACCGAGTGGTACTACGCCGAGCGCCACGGCGGCCGCAGCGCCCAGCAGATCTTCCGTGCCCTCTACCGGGTGCCGGCCTCCAAGAAAGGGTTCTGGGAACCGCCGACCGGGCGACCCGGCAGCCCGGAGCACCTCTTCGGGACCTCCGTCTACGTACGCGGGGCGATGGCGCTGCAGGCGCTGCGGCAGAAGATCGGCACCGCCCCGATGCTGCGGGTGCTGCGCCGCTGGGCAATCGAGCACCGTCACGGCAGCGCCAACACCAAGCAGTTCATCTCCCTGGCGGAGCGGATCTCCGGCCGCAACCTCGACCCGCTCTTCCGCCGCTGGCTCTACCAGCGGGGCAAGCCGCGATGATGTCGCCCGTGACCCGGAGCCGCACCGTCCTCGCCGTTCTGCTCGGAGCGCTGCTCGCCCTCCTCGCCACCGCCCCGGCCGGGGCGAAGCCGGTGCCGGTCAAGCCACTGGCCAAAGTGGAGATCGGCAGAGCCGCCGTCGGCACCGCTCCCAACGGCCTCGCCGCGATCCTGGTCCCGGTCCGCTACCCGATCCAGCTCGCCGGGCGGGTGGTCGAGGTGCGCGTTGCGCTGCTGAGGCCCGGCGGCAAGGCGATCCGCTCCTGGGTCCTGCACGAACGCCTCAACGGCGGCCGCATCCGCTGGCCCGACCGCCGCCGCGGCTTCACCTTCGTCCACCGGCTGGGACTGAACGCGGCCCTGACTCGGCGAGTCCGCCGGCAGCCGCGCATCCGCGTGACCGCGATCGGGAGGCTCGACCTCGACGAGGACGGGCGGGCGGAGCTGCGCTCGTCCGACCGAGCCACCCAGACCGCCACGCTCGGCCCCCGCCGGGAGACCCTCTGCAGCAGCATCCCCCACCTGCGGGTGCGGCCGGGCCAGCGCGTCTCGGTACCGCTGCCGGTCTGCGATAGGCAAATGGACTGGCACGTGCCGTTTCCCCCCTCCGCTCGCGTCAAAGAAGGGCGTCTGATCTACAGCGCCCCGAAACGCCTCCGCGGTCGTTTCGACTTCCAGCTCAGCAGCGAGACGTTTCAATACGTCCAGGTGACTGTCGGCGCGGCTCCCGGCGTCGTCGTCCGCGCCCTCGGCGACTCGGTCACCGCCGGCTTCGGCTTCTACGACGACGGCAGCTCGATGACGATCGGCCACCTGCTCGAATGCCGGCCGGGGACGAAGGAGTTCGACGACGCCTGCTCGTCGAACTCCTTGAACCGGGTCAGCAAGGAGGAAAAGGTCGAATACGCGGTCGACTACGGTCTCTCCAACAACGTCTCCTGGCCGGCCCAGTGGGCGAACGAACACGGGGTCACCAACTACAAGAACTTCGCGATCAGCGGCTCCGAACCGTCCGACTGGGCGCCCGGCGGGGAATTCCACGCCACCACCGAGCAGATCGAGGCCGAAGACCCCGACTACGTCCTGATGACGATGGGGGCGAACCCGCTGCTCTCGGAAATGCTCTTCGGCGTCGACAACATGGGCTGCGCGGTCGAGGCCGACGTCCTCGGCGGCTACCGCGAATGCGTCGAAGCCGCCTTCGCCGAAGTCCACCTGCGGGAAAACCTGGCCAGCCTCTACACGGACCTCGTCCAGAACACCGGCGCGACGATCTTCCTCATGCAGTACCACCTCTCGGTGCCCTCGACCGCGCTCGCCTACAGCGCCACCCAGATCGCGATGATGGGCAAGCTGCTGAACCGGGAAATCGCCTCCGTCGCCGCCGCGGTTAACCCGAAACGCCTGCAGGTGGTGACCCCGCCCCACTTCAACGTCGGCATCGACATCTCCCCCGTCTTCCCCTCGCGCTACTCCTGCTCCGTCCTCGGCTTCAAGGTCGACGGCCCCAGCGTGCAGTCGGAACCGACCCAGGACGAGCTCGAGCTGCTGCACCCGCTCTCGTTCTGCGACGGCTCGGAAAGCTTCGAACCGCCCTGGGTGATCGGCGGCGACACCGGCATCCACCCCAGCGCCGCCGGCTACACGCAGATGGCCTCGCAGGTCCCGGCGCCTTAGCCGATTTCCCGCCGCGATCTCCTCCATTACCCGGGCTGAATCTTTGGAGGAGATGCGGCGAGCGGGTTTCGGACCAGCGCGGTCGCGCTAGCCGATCTTCGTCACCTGGAGAAGCGGCGCAACGCTTCCGGCTTTCTGAATCGCCACGAACTCCACCCCCTTTCAGAGCCACGCGGCGGCGCCCCCGCCGCCGCTTTGTGCGGCGGCCACATTAGTGGAGCAGATTCCACTAATGGAGGTATCTCCTTGAAAAGGGAACCCAATTTGGGAGTACTGGCCTTTGAAGTGAATATGCTTGATCAATGGCCCGGAACTAAACGCTTTGATGGGAGGGGATCGGTGGCCAAGAAACGAGCTGGCAAAGGGAAGCCCGCGGGGGGGCGAGAACCCTCGCTCACGGGCGACGATTCGACCCTCCTCAAAGCGCTCGCCCACCCGGTGCGGGCCCGGGCGCTGACCGTCCTCAACCAGCGGGTCGCGAGCCCAAGCGAACTGGCAGCCGAACAGGGCGAGGCGGTCGGCTACGTCGCCTACCACGTCCGCGTCCTCCACGAGCTCGCCTTGATCGAGCTGGTCGAGACGCGCCAGGTCCGTGGCGCCACGGAGCACTTCTACCGGGGCGCCGTCAAGCCCTATCTGAGCGACGACTTCTGGGGGCGGCTGCCCGAGGACGCGCGCAGCGGGATCAGCGTCGCCGGCCTCGACGTGCTCAACAAAGCGATCAAAGAGGCCTTCGAATCCGGCACCTTCGACGCCCGCACCGACCGCCACCTCAGCAACGTCACGCTCGAGCTCGACGAGGCGAGCTGGCGCGAGGCGTGCCTTCTGCTGAACACCTGCCTGGAAGGGCTGATGCGGATCGGCGCCGAGAGCGAGGCCCGGAACGGCAAGCCGTCGATCCGCGCCACCTTCGGGCTGATGGGCTTCGAATCGCCCGAGAAGTAGCAGATCTGTTTGCTCAACTTTTCTTGCTTTATAGGCCTAGGAGGCCGAGGATAGAGCGTGCTCGAGATTTGTCTCGAGCACCGGAGCAACTACGAAAGGATCGTCATGATTCTCAAGCTCAAGGTCCTTGGCCTCGCCTGCGTCGCCGTCCTGGCGATGAGCGCTGTGGTCTCGCCGGCCGCCCAGGCTACGCCTGAATTCACATGTTCGGCATACCCGTGCAGTGCGACAGGATCGAACACCGCAGGCAGCGAAACGTTCACAACCCCCGGCGGTACCATCCAGTGTGAAAGCCATGTCATTTGGGAGAAATACAGAACCCTTTTCGGCGAGGCGGCTGACGGTCCTATATCGACAAGGACAATCACACACAAATATTTCGGTTGTACGGCGTTTGGATTTCTCGGCGCAACCGTCAGCATGAACGATTGCGACACAGAGTGGCACGCTACAGAAAAACTCGGGGAAGGTCATTACAACGGGCACATAGTTACAAATTGTCCTCAAGGAAAGCGAATTGTTATCACCGCCGGCACCTGCGAAGTCACGGTGGATGGGCAGTCTTTGACAACCGTCACAACGCAGAACAACGCCAACGGCACTGTGACCGTTGTGCCTAACGTGACTAACATCACAATGAACGTCGTCAAAGACGGCTTCGGCTGCCCGTTCAGCGGGACCGGCCATGTCAAAGGCTCGTATCACGGCCACGTAGTCATTGCCCGCGTCGGAGGCGGCACCATCTCGGTTAGCGGCGAATAGCCGCAGCCATAAGCGGAGGCCGAAGAGCTCGGCCTCCGCTTATATCGCCGGCACCATCTAGCTGCCGAACACGGCCTCGAGCTCGGTCAGCTGCGCCTCGATGCCGGCGCAGACCCCGTCGCAGAGTTCGTGCACGCCGGGGTCGGCGATCCGGTAGAGCGAGCTGGTGCCGCGCTTGCGGCGGGCGACGAAGCCCTCGGCCAGCAGCGCCGAGAGGTGCTTGGAGACGTTCTGCTGCGAGGCGCCGAGAGTCTCGGTGATCTCTCCCACCGATGCCTCGTCCTGGTTGCGGAGCAGATCGAGGATCCGCAGCCGGGTGGGATCGGAGAGGGCCTGGAACCGCCGGGCGATCAGCTCCGCGGCCTGCGGATTCAGCGGGCTCTGCACGATCTTGCTGGACGGATTCGCCATGCCCTGTTATTGTACCTTTTACAACTGTTAAGTTGTTAACTTGTAAACGGGTGGATTGGAAAACGATGACTGCAAGCACCGTACCCCTCGGATCACTTGGAAAGCTCGGACGGCTGGCGGCCAATCGCCAGCGCACCGTCTTCGCGATCTGGGCGGCGCTCGCCGTCGGCCTCGGCTTCCTCGCGCCGCGGGTGGAGACCGCTCTCTCCGGCGCGGGTTGGGAAGCGCAGGGCTCCGAGTCGGTCGCGGTCCGCAAGCAGGTCGACGCGGCCTTCGCCGGGGCCGGGGCCTACGGGCTGCAGGTCGCCGTCCACTCGCAACAGCTGCCGGCCTCGAGCCCCGCCTTCCAACGCACCCTCGCCGCGGTCGAGGACGTCCTCGCCTCCAGCTCCGCCGTCGGCCGGGTGGTCCCGCCGCGACCGGGCGTCTCGATCTCCCGCGACGGCCACGTCGCCGTGGTCCGCGCCACCGCCGCCGAGGACCCGAACGGCATGGTCGCCGCCGCCGGCGACCTCAAGGGCGAGGTGGCCGGTGTCGCCGCGCCGGGAGTCGAAGCCAACCTCACCGGCGCCGCCGGCATGTGGTCCGACTTCAACGAAGCCAACAAAGAGGCGATGCTGAAGTCCGAGCTCTTCTCCTGGCCGGTGACGCTGGTGATCCTCGTCCTCGCCTTCGGCTCGCTGGTCGCCGCCGGGCTGCCGCTGATGCTGACGATCGCCGGCCTCGTCCTCTCCGCCGGCGTCCTCTACCTCGGCACCCTGATCTCGCCGATCTCCATCTGGGCGATGAACTTCGCGCTGATGTTCGCCCTGGCGCTGGGGATCGACTACGCGCTGTTCGTGGTGATGCGCTTCCGCAGCGCCCTCTTCGGCCAGCGGCTCTCCCCCGCCGACGCGGTCGCAACGACGATGGACACCGCCGGCAAGGCGGTCCTCTTCTCCGGCCTCACCGTGATCGTCTCGCTCGCCTCGGTGCTGCTCGTCCCCAGCCCGGCCTTCCGCTCGGTCGCGCTCGGGATCATGGTCTCGGTCCTCTTCGTCCTCGCCGCGACCCTGACCCTGCTGGCGGCGGTGCTGGCGAAGCTCGGGCCGCGGATCGATCGGCTCGCCCTCCCCTGGGCGCACTCCGGCGAGCATCGCTCCCCCCGCTTCGCCCGCTGGGGGGAGATGCTCTGGCGGCGGCCGCTCCTCTTCGGCGGCCTCGGACTGCTCGCGCTCGTCGTCCTCGCCCTGCCCCTGCTCGGCGCCCGCACCGGCATGCCCTCGATCAAGGTCGTGCCGCAGGGAGACCACTCGCGGGTCGGCTACGAACAGCTGACCGAGGCCTTCGGCCCCGGTGCGCCCGGGCTGCTGCAGGTGACCGTCCCGGAGCGGGAAGCGCGGCGGGTCGCCGACCAGCTGCACAGCGATCCGGAGATCGCGATGGCGCTCCCCCCGCAGGCAGGGCGTGGCGGCGTCGCCCTGATCGAAGCGATGCCGGCCGCGGAACCCTCCAGCACCGCCTTCGGCGACACCCTCGAGCGGCTGCGAGCCGAACTGCCGGCATCGGCTCAGGTCGGCGGCCCCGCCGCCGAGAACCACGACCTCGAAGCGGCGCTCGCGGCGAAGACGCCGCTGGTGATCGGCATCGTCCTCGGGCTCGGCTTCCTGCTCCTGCTCGTCGCCTTCCAGGCGCCGCTGGTGGCGGCGCTGGGCGTCCTCACCAACCTGCTCTCGACCGCCGCCGCCTTCGGGGTCGCGAAGCTGATCTTCCAGGACGGCAATCTCGCCGGCCTGCTCGGGTTCGAATCGCAGGGCTTCCTCGACGCCTGGGCGCCCGTGTTCTTCTTCGCGATGGTCTTCGCGATCGCGATGGACTACACCGTCTTCCTCCTCTCCTCCGCCCGCGAGCACTGGGAGGCGACGGGCAGCGCCCGCGAGGCGATGGTCGGCGGGCTCGCCCACTCCGGCCGGGTGATCCTCGCCGCCGGCGGGGTGATGGTCGCCGTCTTCTTCACCTTCGCCCTCTCGGGCCCGCTGCCGCCGAAGGAGATGGGCACGATCCTCGGCATCGCCGTTCTCCTCGACGCCTTCCTCGTGCGCCTGCTGCTGGTGCCCGTGCTGCTGCGCCTGACCGGCAGCGCCGCCTGGTGGCTGCCGGCGTGGCTGGGACGGCTACTGCCGAGGGTCAGCTTCGGGCACGGAGGAGACTCAGCCCCTGCCCGTGCAGGCTCGGCTGACCGTCCCTTTGAGGCGGGTGCTGTCTGAGAAGACGGCCGTGCCGCGGGCGTCCAGGTGGCCGTCCGGACAGGTCGCGGAGATCAGCCCCTTCTTCAGCGTCAGGGTGAAGAAGGTGACCGAGCCGCTGCCGCCGGCGATCTTCGGAACCGAGGCGATCGATTCCAGCCCGTAACGCCCTTTCTTGATCTTTTTGATTTTCACCGTGGTGACGACGGCCGCGGTGACCGGGGCGGTGAGGAAGGCGTGGATGTACAGCGTCGTGGTGCCGCCCTTGACGCCGCCGTTGAAGGCGAGCAGTTCGCTGTGGGCGTCGATCGGGGGCTGTTCGGGGAACTGGACCTCGACGTCGGTCTTGCCGCTGCCGACCAGCGCCGGACCGCAGACTTTGCGCGCCGCGGCGCTGGTCTGCGACTGCAGCTGCCCTGATTTGCAGGTCGGGATCCCCTTGACGCTGATGTTGGCGTGCTTGTCGCCTTCGATGACGAATTCCCTCAGGGCGGGAGGATGCTCTCCGTTGAGGGTCCGCAGCTGGGCGGAGACGTTGAAAGTGATCGGCGTCGGCTTTTTCTTCGACAGCGTCTTCGGCGAGATGCCGCCGTTGAAGATGCCTTCCAAGTTGCCGGCGATGACTTTCACCGGCTTCTCCGCCGTCGCCAGACCTGCCGTTGCCAAGACCGCTGCGATTACGACAGCGGCGAACCCCGTGTACCTGCCAAAGATCTTCATCGACTACCTCCCGCGGGGCACCCTACTCGATTGCCCAGGGGCCTCACCTGACATCGGGGTTCGCTGCGCACCCGAGTGAGAGACTGGGCAGGTGCGAGTCCTCGCGATCGTCCACCAGCACGACGCCGGCCCCGGGGTGTTCGCCGAGTCCATCAGTGACTTCGAGGCCGAGCTCGACGAGTGGACGCCGGCGGAGCAGCCGCAGCCGCCGGCGGACCCCCTCGGCTATGACGCGGTCCTCGTCCTCGGCGGGGCGATGAACGTCGATGAAGATGAGCGCCATGGGTGGATCGGCGAGGAGAGGGCCCTGCTGCGGGAGCTGCTCGAGCGCGAGGTGCCGCTGCTCGGGCTCTGCCTCGGTGGGCAGCTGGTCGCGGCGGCTGCGGGAGCGGAGCCGCGGCGAGCGGCGCGGCCGGAGATCGGCTGGCACCGGGTCGAGGTGACGCCGGAGGGGGAGGACGACCCTCTGCTCGGACCCCTCGCCCCCTCCTTCGAGGCCTTCCAGTGGCACAGCTACGAGTTCCCGCTGCCGCCGGGCGCGGTGCCGCTCGCCCGCAGCGAGGTCTGCCTGCAGGCCTGTCGGATCGGCGAGCGTGCCTGGGCGGTCCAGTTCCACCCCGAGGTGAGCCGCGCCGACGCGCTGCACTGGATCGAGGACTACGAGGCAGATCCAGACGCGGTGCGGATCGGTGTCGACCCCGCGGTGCTGGGGCCGGAGACCGAAGAGAAGATCGGTGCTTTCAACCAGCTCGGCCGCGAGCTCTGCGGCCGCTGGCTGGCTGGCGCCGCCTAGCTACCGCCGCGACTTCCCCCCGCCCCCGCCTTTGCCCTTCTTGCCCTTGCACCCCGAGGGCTTCAACCGCGGTTCGGTGAAGTAGGGCCTGCCGTTTTGCCCGGTGAGGTTGAGCTTGGTGCGGAGCTTGCCCTTGCAGATGTTGCGGTTGTTGACCAGGAGCCCCCGTT
>Ga0247774_1000030_pt1 | contig 60941 bp, 62 predicted proteins | sample UWRJL001104B6_FD_179933 | JGI IMG/M metagenome (GOLD analysis project Ga0247774, IMG submission 179933) | Plant litter microbial communities from Arlington Agricultural Research Station in Wisconsin, United States - UWRJ-L001-104B-6 | ecosystem: Environmental > Terrestrial > Plant litter >...
TCGGAATACAACACCAGTCAGACACTTTAAGGACCACGACTCGCACCGCCTCAAGCTGGAAGCTTCTTAAGGCACTCAAATGCCACGGGCACCGCCATGGGCACCGCCGTAATACCTAGTAAAAGAATGCCGTCTCGGTAGTCCCCAGCGAGCTTCTAATGAATCGACGAAGGTATCGCCAGCGACGCAACGACCTGTGATGATACAACTCTCGCACGGCTTCTGTCCCTCCGACCGGAGCTCGCTACAACTCCTTCGTTTACACGATCGCAGCCAGCGGCTTCGAAAAAACTCGAGATTAAGTATCGGAGAATCGGGTTCGGTCAGTGCGGAATCATCTATGCGCGACCTGGTAGAACCGTCGTGTTCAAAGTTGCGCGACTCGGCTTCTCCGGCTCGGTCTACGACGACTTTCTCAACCACTACAGGATACAAACGGCCTTTGAGAAGTATGAAGGCTTCGACACAAATTGCAGGGTGCCCAAAGTCCTTGATTTCATTCGAGATAATAATGATTCTTGGTGGAATGCAAATCGACATCTGTTCGTCGAGATTCCTCAGGATCTCCATCTCCCGGCGATGACTATCATGAGTGAGAGGATTCCGCCTCTACCGAGAATAATCAGACAACCTCTGATCCTCAAGTTTTGCCCCTCCGAGAAGCAGCAAAATGCCCGAGAAAACCCTACCAACCGAGATTGCCTAGCGCGGGTGTATCTTGGTAAACGAATCCCCCCAGATGCACCGCTCGCCGTGAACTTTACCTTGCGAAACTACAACCTAACCCTCGACCAAATGCTTGCTTTTTCGCTGCCTGTAGACGGCTACGCTAAAGCTATGGGAGAGGCTCTGGCGCTTCTACATTGGGAGGCATTTGTCGATGCATTCGATGTCGAATTCGTGTTGGGGAGCGAGACGACAACAGATCTAGAACCCGGTATTATGCAACGTACCGGGCTTACACCCGAGGAATTTGAAGACCTTCCCCTGTTCTCATCTCCCAGAGATGTGTCGGTGTCGAGCTTCACCCGCCGAAAGATTCGAATGTGGCTGCTCGACTTCAACCTGTGTTCGAGGTTCAGCATGGGCATTTTTGCTGGCAACAAGGATGCTGTCATAGAGCAGTATGTGGATTCATTTTTTGAGAATGATCCATACTATCCTCGCCCGGTGAAGGAATTCATGGCCGGGGAAAAGGTAGAGCAGACGCTCTGGAAGGTATTTGTGGCCGCATATCTGGAGACGAGTAAGCGTATTATGAAGATGAAGGTCAACGACCCAACTCTAGAGGAGATGCCTGAAAGATTCATCGAGGACTGTGAGAAGACTCCGGGACGACAGAAGAGCACTTTGTAATATATACTAGCGCTACAGGTAGTAGTTCTCCTGCTGGTATTTACTCGCGGCAGAGCTTGTTTGGTGCAGCCACAAAGCCATATATAGATCAACATATAAAGTCTCTTGGCGAGTCCGACAGCGCAGGAACGAGGCGTGGGTTTGCAATGGCATCCTTCCTTGCGCAAAGCAAGCAGGGCCGAAAAACCACGCGAAATAGATTTGGTCTAGGATGGTAATTCTTGATTTATCTCTTTTCCTTCTCTCTATGTCAGATGAGTAGGGAGTCCAGGTCCCTACGTTGCAAAGATATATACACGACAACGGGTTACGTTATCTCGCCGTGACGTTAATATACACATTATGACTCCATGAAAACCCTCGCCCTTGCCTATCCCAGGTTCCGGCGTGTTATGTAGTCGTTACATGGATGAGGTTGGCAGGCGATTTCGGCTTATCAGTCCCATTTTGCGCCAAACCGGATACCGATTCCTCATCCATGTCGTCCATATCCAGATCCCCATCATCGTATAGTTCCTCGTCGTCTTCGTCCTCGAGCTCTTCATCTTGCTCATCCTCGCTATTATTACCATCGACTTCTTCATCTTCGTCATCGGACTGGGAGGATTCTCGCGCGCTTTCGGCCTCGGATTCGCTCTCCTCAAAGTCGAGGACGCCAAGCACCGGGACCTCGATCTTCTTGTACTGGCTCCTGATCAGGTTGTCGGCCATTTCGAAGAGCTTGGCGTCGCGATCGGCCGGCGACTCGGCATCCATGTCGAAGTGCGCTTCGTGCTTGTCCTGAACGCGATCCATCTGCACCGTGTCGTGCGAGTGCGTTTTCTCGGGCACCTGCAACACCCATCGGCGAACCACCTCGCCCCTGGTGACCTTGGGCTTCCCCTTCAGCTCCCGTAGTCCGTCTCGGAACTTGGTCTTCTGCCTCCGTCGCCGTCGCTGGATGCGGTCCCGGACATACCATGCTACGACGAGCATGGCGGCCTGCATCATTTCCTGGCTCCTTTGCCGATGCATGTTCGCCCATGCCTGAAACCGTTGCTGCTGGAAGCTGGTGATGGCCAGGCATCGGTGTTGGTAGTGTGCTGCTATTCGGGACATCGTGGCAAGCTGAGCTGGGTCCATGCCAAGGTTTGCTCCTGGCTGTGACGAGGATTCCGGGGCCGGACTCAGTGCTTGCTTGGCTGGTTCGATGCTTGTGGTCTGTGGTTGTGTTTGAGGTGCTCGGGTTGGGTTGGAAAGGTCGGTGGGTGTCGGTAGAGGGGCTTGGGGCATGTCTTCCTTGGGCATCGCCAATGAGGATGTAGGTGGCGTTGGTCCAAGTGAGAAGTGTTGGTTCTCTGGGGGAGGCGTGACCGGAGCTAACGCGTTTATCGTGGCTGCCATCATCGCCATCATATCCTGGGGGCTTTGGGGATGACCGAAGTCTTGAGGCGCGATCACGTTCAAAGCGCCCACTGCATGCACTCTAGGTTAAGGGTGAAAGGTCGAATCCACGGCGATCTCACCAGAGTATGGAAATAACACAGTTCCTGAAGTCCTCAACCGCTCGAGAGTGAGAGTGATTCAACAAGGTCAAGCAGAGCGCGTAACGGTTCGTTCGATTGACAGATATGTCTCAGAGTAGCTCTTTTCAAACAAAAGACGGGCTCGAAACGGAGATGGAGGAACCCAGCACATAAGCGTATATATACAGGCGAGGTCTACTCTAGTATGGAGGGGCCAGATGGGCCGGTCCAAATGCAGCTATAGATAGGCCGATGTGCCTAGAAAGCAGGTTGGGTGCTTTGTTGGAGTAGCAAAACAGCCATTATCATAACCTTGGGGAGATGTGTTACTGGTGGCGGTGTTGGTGGTTTTGTGGCAAGGTCAGTCGATAAAAAATGGGCTGAGAGCAAAAGTGGTCTGAGGCGGGTCGATACCGGCCGATCCCGTGCTATGGTGTTGCCGGAGACCCAACAAGCGCCACGCCAGGAGCTTGCGCCAACCCAAAATCCCCTTCCAAAACGGGGCGAGTTATACCCGATCGAACTTTCTTCATGTATGCCTACCTGTGCCCCCCACCTTTGCGCCTTATTCACAGCGCTACGCTGGTACTCAAAAGTGGCTTTCGCCATTGTGATGCCACCATCGGAAGTTGAAGAATGCGGCAGGTAAGCAACCAAGCAACCGAGAAAAGCTCCGGCCCACAATCGGGCCATAATTAATTGCGCTTCTCTCCACAGCTTTGCCATACAAGGCGATTTCATATGGCACGATGCATTTGCAGCGCCAACCTCGAGGCGTACTGCTTAACCTACCCTTTCCTTGGCCTGCTAGTTTAGTGGACTCTGCTAGAAACACGCGACTAGGCACTGCGTTTCTTGCTTTTCAGCGTCAGTTTCCTGGTGCTGCTTCCTGTGGCTAGCCCTAGCCCTGGCTTATTCACCTGCGCGTCCCCTGAGGCGAGGGGCACGAAGAACCCTACACACTTCTTCGTCGCCGTCAGCGTGGCTTCTAAACTGATTCTTATGGTGTTGTTGATTCGTGCCTTGTCAGTTAAAAGGGCTACCAGCTACTGATTGTTTGTGCATATGGATTTATTTGAGCCCCTAATAAGACGTTGTGCCTTTCCTGGGTTTCCAAAGGAGTCAAACCAAACACAAAGCACTTTTCGGCAAACTGCGAACACTCTCCATATGTGAACAACATGATGAGAGCATCGGGCCATGACATGGGTGCAAGGTACGAAGATCCGAAGGTACATATGATTATTTACACGTGTCACGCGTTCAAGTTCCCTTCGTTGTCAAGATGAATGCCCGGATATTTGGACAGGTCTGTGAGCTGAGATAAGCGAAGCCTAGCTTGCACTCCTGAATCGACACATAGATAGACGTTGGAATCTGGGAGAAGAAATGTCAGTAACTCATAAACTTTTTATCGATTCCTACCCTAGGGAACTATTGTGTGCGTCGATTTCTTGATCTTTTCGTACTTGGTGCTTATGTTAGGCAGGTTTCTAACTTGGTGTTCGTGGTGATGCTGGCGAGGCATCAGCCTCGGCAATAGCTGGTTTTGGGGCCGAGCATAATATCATTTGAAATCGGCTTGCTTAAACTTCATGCGAGGAAGACCCACTGATGATAAGGTCTAAGCACCCATGTGTAAGTTATCATAGAGAGGGATGGGTTCTAGATGTCAACCGTGTCGTCGTACGCCCATCTACGTAGATTCTTCGGCCCGGTGGGAGCTGGCGCCACTGTGATTGCATTTCCTTGAAAGGCTGCATGCCTCGAACCCCACCATGTTTATCAAATGATAGCCCCTGCCCCTGTGGACAGGGGTGCAGTTTGTTGGAGAGCCAGTCGTCACACTATTTTCAGGCGCCCGGAAGCACCCACAATGCAAATTGCCTTCCCGCGACAATCCGACAGCAGTGGCTACAGAAATCACCCGGTCACGCTTTCACGTTCAGCGTCCAAGCACACTTTGCCGAAGCACCGTAATTTCTTCCTCGACGCGATTACTGTCAGATGAGAATACGCTCGCTATACTTCCGAGGTTCTCGTACCTGGGGTCCCAAGCAGGACTAAGCGCCAAAGTAAGGGCTCACACTAGGTGTAACGGAGGCGGCGGTTTGAGAGGAATTCGGTCCAGGATTTTTTTCACGGCACGCAAAGTACGGTCCCCGGGCAGACAGGAGAATCCGGCCAAATTGATGTTTTCTCGGCCGAGATTCGGCGCGCTGAGTGCCGCCCGTCATGCCGCCCAACCCTTCCCTTCCGCATCCACCAATGGAAGCCGCCTCGCCTCTTACACCCGTGGGCCTCAACAACGACGATTTCATGGCGAGTTGTATTTACGCCTAGCTGGTGACAAGTATGGTAGTGAGCAGTGGCACAGACGGCATCGAGCCAACCGGTCACTACGGCCGCTCCATGTGACTCGAGGCAAGAAGACCAAGTCAACAGTTAAACTATCGGATCTACCTCAGGGAGCAATCCGCCTTGATGACAGACCAGTGTCTTCCAGCCCGGAAGATGGTGGAGCTTCCAATGGTCGTGGGGGCGGCCCCGCCTACCCGACTGTCGTACTCCAAGCCAAGCAGAATATGCAGAGATTCGAGAATTGCGTGCTTCTGACTCGCGTGGGCGGCTTCTATGAGCTTTACTTCGAGCACGCCGAAGACTATGGGCCGATGCTCAACTTAAAAGTAGCCCAGAAGAAGACAACTGCCGGGCCAGTCCCGATGGTAAGCTGCCTAAAGTCCCGGGGGAGAGGGTCGACGGCGAGAATGGTCGTCCTTTCTTCTAACACCGTTTCGGATCTTCTTAGGCCGGATTTCCTTTCTTTCAGCTGGATCGGTTTCTCAAAGTCCTGGTCCAAGATCTGAATCGTTATGTGGCCATCGCTGAAGAGTTCCCCAACAGCGTATCCGACAGGGTCAAGTCGGGCGGTCTTATGCATGACAGGAGAGTTGCTCGCATTGTCACGCCAGGGACTCTCATAGACGAGAACTTCATGGATCCATATGCCAACAACTACATTATGGCTATACATGTCATCCCGCAAGACCAACACCCTACCGTCAAGGCATCTCGAGACATGACCGAGATATCGAAAGCCCAGCCAATGGAAACAGTTTCCCTTGGCCTGGCCTGGCTTGATCTCTCTACCGGCCATTTCTTCACCCAGGCCACTGACATGGCCTCGCTATCAACCATCCTATCACGCGTCGGTCCACGTGAGGTGGTTCTTGATCGAGAGGTCCAATCGAAGCAGAACCATGCCCTCTTTTCTGTTCTCGCCGAGGACCGACAGCTCATAACCTACGCGCCTCCAGGTCCCAAGCTTGAACTTACCGATTGGGCCCCCATGCTCGAGTCTGAGATGCCAGATGGCGCTCGGGAAACCTTCAGCGATGGCGAGATTACCGCTGGCAGTTTGCTGCTGCACTACGTTAAGGATAGGCTGCAGGGCTTGAGCATGAAACTTCAGCCACCGCTGCGCTATGAGAACATGCACGTAATGAACATAGACAAGAACAGTATGCGCGCTCTCGAGATCAAGCAGACCGTTCGTGATGGCTTCTTTCGAGGAAGCTTGCTACATGCTGTGCGGAGGACCGTTACACGTAGTGGCGCGCGCCTACTTAACGAATGGCTTAGTGAGTCTGTTCCCTTCTCTTCTCTTCCCCTAGCAGCACGTCCATTTTTGTGCCCTCGCTTGACATGGCAGCCCCTGCGCAAGTTTCGAACCTTCTCGACTTGGTTTTCGGCTAATGCGGATTGGGGTGGTAGGCGCTCCGTCAACCTCACTGGACCTGATCAAGACACGGCTAGACCTCGTTGAGAGCTTTATCCAGCAAGATATTCTCCGTGAAGGCATTGTGATACGACTCGGCAAAAGCTCAGATTCGCAAAGGCTGGTCCAGAAGTTCACCCTGGGTCGTGGTAATGCAGATGATCTTGTTGCATTGGCAAATACCATCCTTACTACCGAATCTATCGTGAGACTCCTCGGTCAGTACAGCAGAGACGATGGCGGTTCTAGCCATAGCAACTGCCTAGCATCGATAGCCAACCGGATCCAACTCGATGGCCCTTCCCAGCTCGCCGAACACATCAAGGATGCTATCGATGAGGAAGGCGTTCATCACCACCACGAATTAGAGGACCTAGAAGCCGGCCAGATGATGGCCCTTGCCGAGGAAGTTGTCTCCTCGGAGGGCTCGACAGAGGACGCGGCGTCACTGCCAAAGGGCAAAAGGAAGCGGAGGCCGGCCTCCATCAAGGAGTACTACGGCGAGGACAGCGAGTGTTGGATCATGAAGCCACATGCCAGCCCAACTCTCCAGAAGCTTCACAAGGGACTGACGGTGTTGACTGACGAGAAGGCCGCACTCGAGGAGATGCTGCGGACGAGGTTCAAGGCGCAGTCCTTGACTCTCAAGTGGACACCTCAGCTGGGCCATATCTGCTACGTCAAGGGCAAAGATGCGCAGTCGAAACACCTTGCTGATGTGCGCGCCATATCATCAAGCCGCTCAACGCGGTCATTTCACCTCCCCGAATGGACACAGCTGGGACAGCGCCTTGACCAAACGCGACTCCAAATCCGGGGTGAGGAGACAGGCGTCTTCCACAAGCTTCGCCAGGACGTGGTCAAGAACCTCGTCCGCCTCCGACGGAACGCAGCCGTGCTCGACGAACTCGACATCGCCACCTCCTTCGCCAGCCTCGCGCAAGAACAGAATCTCGTGCGGCCGGTGCTGAATAACTCGACGGCGCACAACATCATCGGCGGCCGCCACCCCACAGTCGAAGGCGGTCTCCAGGAGCAAGGCGTCTCCTTCATGCGGAACGACTGCATGGTCGGCGCGCCGCCGGCCCATGGCCGCCTCTGGCTCATCACAGGCCCCAACATGGCAGGCAAGAGCACTTTTTTGCGGCAGAACGCCCTCATCACCATCCTCGCCCAGGTTGGCTGCTATGTGCCCGCCAGCTACGCCGAACTCGGCATCGTTGACGCCATCTTCAGCCGCGTCGGGTCGGCCGATAACCTGTACCGCGACCAGAGCACCTTCATGGTTGAGATGCTCGAGACGGCCCACATTCTACGCACCGCCACGCCGCGGTCCTTTGTCATCATGGACGAGATCGGCCGCGGCACCACGCCCGAGGACGGCACGGCCGTGGCCTTTGCTGCGCTGCACCACCTCGCCACCGTGAACCGGTGCAGGGCCCTCTTCGCGACCCACTTCCACGCCGTGGCGGACCTGGCCCAGGCAGCCGGCCTCTGCTCGCCATCGCCGCCAGGCGACGGGACCGAGACCGAGACCGAAAAGCCGCCCGCCGTGGAAATGTACTGCACCGACGTCCAGGGGGACGAGCAGGGCGGCTTCGTCTACGTGCACAAGCTGCGCAAGGGCATCAACCGGAAGAGTCACGCTCTCAAGGTGGCACGGCTGGCAGGCCTTCCGGACCAGGCGATCCGCATGGCCGAAGAGGTGCTGCTCTCGCAAGCCGAAACCTTGGATGTGAAGGCCGCCCAGACTCCCAGGGGTAATGGCAACACAAGTTCCACCGGGGGCGTGTCCGAGACAACAGTCACGAAGACGGTGGAACATGGCGGATAGGCGATAAACATGGTCTCACTGTCACATCATGTTGTGGAGAGGGGAGAAAGGCGACGAGGCAAAGCGGAGAGTACCCGGGCATAGGCTAATCAGATCATATGCACGAGTTTTGAGCGCGTAATAGGTGTCGTGTCTGGAACTCGACCTGTACGCCATGTACCACATTCAATGTATCTGTAATATTGGCTATGTTAGTCAGGATACCCCCTTGTACAACTATCGGAGGCAACAGCAACAGGTTGATAGAAGAAAATAAATCCTTCTGTATCATAGGGTGGTGATGTTTGTGTCATCAAGAAAGTGATTCAGGGTTAAAAAGCTCTTGATTGTTTTGGTCTAATCATGCGAAGGGTGTAGAGGTTCCAAGACAGAAATGTTGAGAAGACTTACCAAGTAGGGTCGGCAATACTAGTGGCACTACAAGAGTGTAAAAGCCACGTCACGGTAATTGCTAAAAGGGTCAGTCGGATTTAGCCCAATGGATCAACTTTTATTCCAGCTGGTCTCTATGTATCCGTCGAGTCTCCGGCTCCTCAGATCAGAGGACGAAAGCATGCAAGTGACAATGCCCATCCGATACCAGCTTCTCCATCGACAGCCGAACTCCTCTTAAGAAATCGCATGGTATGTTTAGTCGCTGTGGAAAACCAGTTAGCAGAGAGTTCTCCAACAAATGGATACAGGGTGTGTCCGTACAAAAGACCGCCGAAACCGCCCTCGTCGGAGTCTTCCTCTTCCTCCTTTTCTTCCTCTTTCTCGGCCTCCTTTGTCTCCGTTGTGGCGGCTGCCGTCGTGGTGGCAGCAGCATAGGCATCGGGGTTGGCGATGCGGTCCTTGAGCTCCTCAACCTCGGGCCAGCTGTAGTCCGTCTCGATAGCGACGGCGAGGATGTTCTTGTAGCTGTTGACGACCGAGTGGATGACCGACGGAAGGGTTGGGAAGTTGATGGCCAGAGAGATGCAAGCAACCGTGGCGATAGCCTGGGACAAGCTGGCGAGCAGCTGCTCCTCGCCAATATCGAGGACGCTGGGCGGGAAGACCTGACCCTGATCGTAGACCTGCGTAATGCCGAGACCGTACGTGAAGGGCGAAATGTTGAGCATGTTCAGCAGCGTCGCCTCGGAAGCACCGACCTTAGTATTGGCCTCCACGAGCTTCAGGTCCGACGTAATTTCGATGGTACCGCGGGCAATCTTGGTGGGGACTCCGAGGGCCTGGAAGAAGGACGTTTTCCCGGGTTCCATACCGGTGTTGCCAGCGGGGACCCAAACATCGACAGGGGCAACGGCGCCAGCGCGAGCAGGAGCGGCAACGCGGTTAGCCAGAATCTTGTCGCGGATGTCCTTCAAATCTCCGTTGGTGAATACGAAGCCAACATTGCCACGGACGAAGGGCAGGAGACGGTCGTAGTCGGAGTTGTCCGACAAGAAGGTTCGGAGAGCACGGCGGACCTGTCCCAACCACCATTAGCCACAGGATGCCATCTCAAAATGCCAAAAAACTAGTGTAGATGCGCCAAGACCATCTGGCAGTCCATTTTCGAGTGTCTTCGGGCTCCGAAAATCAGAATCAGGAACGCATCATACCATGGTGTTCTTGCCCATCAAGACGACACCCTCGCCGCGGAGGGACTGGCGAATCTCGTGCATCTGCTGGGAGCTGACATTATCGACGGTAACGATGAAGACCGAGTTGTACTCCTCCAATAAGCCCTTGAGCTTGCCGAAGTAGGCGGCCTTGTTCGCGGTTTTGCCCCCCATATCTTCTTGTAAATGAAGGCAGGATGTTTAAGGGCAAATTGAGGGTAAAAAAGTTGGTTGAGAGACTTGGTGCTCTCGGAGTCTTCCTTGCGTTATGGTTGTTTGATGATATCGGAAGGTTCTCAAAATAAGTGATGGCCCTTTCGGCTTTTCTGTGTGCAATGGAAATCCCAAAAATTGCTAGGGCAAAATTGTGCGCTATTCCAAATTGGGCTTAGCGCGGGGTAGCTATGCAGCGGGTACCAGCCGCCAGTTACCGTGTATGAGGGGTCCTAAAATGCGAGTCGTATTTTGAGTCTGCAGTCCAAAAGTATCTGGTACATAACTTAGAGCTCAACGGGAGATCAGGAAACAGGGAAATAAAAAGAGTAGCAAGAAAGAAAAAATCTGTATAATAAAAAAAAGAGAATAAAAGGAAATGTTTGGGTAGTTTTGGCCTGCTGGACGCCGATGGCTTCTCCCACCACTTGGCGCTGCATGTGGGGCGTGGTGCCTTAGATCTTTTAAGCAAAGAATATTGGTTGTAGATGCAACATTTTTCTCACGGTTCGCGACAACACAATATGCTATGCGAGCGAAGGTTCCAAAGGACCGGCCTGGAGGTATTGAGATTGCATTGGTTACCATAGACTAAGAAGAGGCCTTTCTATCTAGGCTTTTCCCTTTTTTTTATCACCCAAATCTCTCCCTCAATTCATTAAACTGCCCACATGCCGAAGATTCCTTACAGCTGCATCGCAACACACGGCAGCATCCTCTTTGTTGCCAGGGGAGGCCAGATCCAGTCATTTCGGGCTGGTGGTGGCGCGCCGCTCTCGACATGGCAACATCCCGCGGCGGAAGCTGAGGCGAAGAGGTCGAAGCCATTACCAGAATCCGAGACTGGCAATGGCGTCACCGATGCTGGTGAACAGTTGGAACACGTTGCACTGGGACAACCCATTAAAAAGCAGAAGCTCGAGGATGGGTCGTCAGACGACAGAGCAGCACCGGGAGATCAACTAACTGAAGCTTATACGCATGGAAATGAGGTAGAGTCACGGGGCATAAAGCAGCGGAAGAAGAGCGGCATGAAAAGCTTCACGATTCATCGAGGACCAATATCGCGACAAACGGATCTCCATATTATTATTCTTATGGAATTGACGCGAGATGGGAGGCATCTGGTGGCCGTTTCGGGCCACGACAAGGCTGTCTGGTTGCTTGAGCATGATGGCAATGGTCAACTGACGGGTCTAAGCAAGAGGCATGCACTACCCTCTCCATTATACATCAAAGGAACTGGGATGTTACTAACATACTCGTTCAGAACCATGCCTAAGCGGCCATCAGACGTAGCCATTTCGCCAGACGGCTCAACAATTCTCGCAGCCGACAAGTTCGGAGACGTCTACGCCCTGCCTCTAGACCCCACCGCGACGTCTCTGTCGTCAACCATTCCTTCCCTCGCCGTGAAGCATGTCCGTGAAGACAACAAGCCGGCAGCCAACGAGTTTACCGTGCATTCCAAGACTAATCTCCGCTCTCTCGAGATGCAGCACCGTTCCCGCGAGAGGCAGACCAAGCTGAGGGACCAAGAGGCAGGAAAGGACGACAGTGTCCCCATCTTCGAACACGCACTCCTTCTCGGCCACGTGTCTATGCTCACAGCCATCACGGTAGGGGAACACGACGGCCGTCTCTTCATCATCACTGCGGATCGTGACGAGCACGTACGTGTGTCGAGGTACATTCCGCAGGCCTATGTCATCGAGAACTATTGCCTGGGGCATAGGGAGTTTGTAAATTGTCTCCACATCCCAAGACAGTCGCCAAGTGTTCTCATTTCAGGGGGCGGAGACGATGAGCTATTCGTTTGGGATTGGCGTCAGGGAAGGCTTCTCTGCAAGACTCGCATTCTGCCAGCATCATCCTCTGAGCATCCGGCCCAGAAAATTGCCGTGTTGAGGGTTTGCTCGAAGGGAGAGAGGGTATTCGCTATCTGCGAGAGGTATCGACTTTTCTGTCTTCCATTTTCGAGTTCTATGGAAAGAAGACTAACAAACTCAATAGCAAACCGTTCCTCTTCCGCTTCGTCCTCAAACACAACTCTCTATCACCCCTCGAACCCATTCCACTGGACCTACTCCCGCTGGATATGGCCATTTCCCCAGCAGGTGGGGAGGTCATCCTCGCCTTGGACACCTCATCGTCGGGCGCCCCGAACAGAAACGTAATGTCTGAACGCAACTCCGCCCAGCAGATACGATGCCTCCGCCTCTTCTCGGCGGACGGCGCATCACCACTCCACCATACCGCGTTCGACGAGTCCGCTGCGGAAGACGGCGTTTTGGAGATGGCGGCAAACGAGGTGAGGAAGCTGCTGTACACCACGGAGCATCTGAGGAAGATGAGGGTAGAAGATACGGATCAAGTTGAAGACGATGAGCCACTGGACGCACCAACATCGTGAAGTTAATAGAACCACCTTATACCTGCACCAAACCAAGATTGACTTCTATATGACACTTGCACGCTTACAAAGAAAGGCGGGGCATATGGCACGCCTAGCTGGTGACGAGAGACAAATTTATAAATCGCGAATCCCCTTCTAGCTCTCTGCATACTTTCAATTCGCGAAGAAAAGTTTCGCAGCAGAGAAAGAGAAACCTCTATGTCCCATGAACGCCGGGCCGAATCTTCGTTAACAAAGCGGAATACTCGTAAACCGAGAACTGGCCATAACACGCAAGAAAATAGAAGAATTATGAGCATGTGGAAATGTATGTTTTGAGTGTTTCGGTTGACCATCACCCCTGGACCGCCGGACGTCCTTGCCTTTTCTCTCCGTTTATGGCCCATCAACTCCTCGAAAAACCTCGTTGCATTGCCGCTTGCCATGCACCGAAAATGCATTCATCCAAATCGGACCCTAACGGGGTCTTATTCGTGGTCAAGGAGTCAAGTAAGGGGCGGCTCTTGGAACTCGAGCCAAGTCCCCCGCACCGGTGCTTGGCGTGGAACCGCATAAAAAATGCCCGTTATGCATTTCTCAGCCGAAGGGAAAAAAGATGCCAACCCAAAAACCTTCACGCCCTCCAATGCAATGAACGCCATCCGCCATTATCGACCTCAATCCCCCCAAGACCATTACTGAGAAGCGCACTGAACACGCTCGGCATGCGGATGTCCATCCTCCTCGTCTTCCTCCATTGGAGACCCACCGAAGCCCTTCGTCTTGCCTTGCACGTCGACATCTTCCAAATTGGCCGGCTCCGTCATGGCTTCAGGGGGTGGAATGGCTTCGGGGCCCGGTGCAGGAAGAAGACTTCGCAGGGCATCGAAGTGCGACATATCTTGAGTCCAGTTCTTCTCGGGGAACTTGACATTGAAGGTTATGTACATGTTGCCCATGTCGTGGTGGCGAGGAGACGGCATACCCTGTCCGCGGAGCATCTTGACGGCACCTATTTCCCGAGAGTTAGCAATGCTGATTCCCACGTACCATCTACGCCACGTGGACCGCCACGGCCGGCGTTGTAACTGTCAAAGGCGTAAACTTACCAGGGTGAATGGCCTCGCCGGGCAGAACCTCAACGCTGAGCCATCGATCGTCCAGATGTTCGATGAAGACGTTACCGCCAGCGAGGGCTGTAACGAGTTCGATATCGCAGGAGTAGAGAAGGTCGTCCTCTTTGCGTTGGAATCGAGTATGAGGCTTTTGCTCAATCTCGAAAACAACATCGCCAGCCTGGATGCCCGGCGCTTGGTCACCTTCGCCTCGGAACTCAATCTTGGTACCGTTTCGGACGCCGCGGTCGACATGAACGTGAAGAACCTTCCGGTCCACCACCGTCTTCTTGCCGTTGCACTGGCGGCATCGGTCCTTCTCCTTGATGAGCTCTCCCTCGCCGCTGCAGTCAGGGCAGACCGTCTGGAAGCGCTGGATCATAGGGCCCATTTGGCGCATCATGGTCTTCATACCGTGGCCATCACAGCCAGGGCACCTGCGCACAGCGCCTTCCTTGCCCCCAATGCCGTTACACTTGGGGCAGATGACGGAACGTTGCAGGGCTAGCTTAGAGACCTTGCCCTTGTAGACATCTTCCAACGACACCTTGTGAATATGGTGGATCGTGCGTGCCTTCGGTGGGCCACGCTGCTGCATGCCGCTGAACATTCCACCAAGACCGCCGCCAAAGCCGCCACCACCGAAGAACTGCGCGAAGAGGTCCTCGGCCGCCATGCCGCCACCGGCTCCGCCTTCGAGGCCTTGCTCGCCATATTGGTCATAAGCCGCACGTTTCTGCGAATCCGAGAGCACTTCGTACGCGGCCGACACTTCCTTGAACTTTTCTTCGGCGTCGGGATTGTGGGCATTCTTGTCTGCGGGAAGGGCGCGTCAGAGAGCATGAACAGGCTTGGAAGTTTGCGCAGGGGAGCCTCGCATACCTGGATGATACTTCAAGGCGTTGGTTTTGTATGCCTTCTTGAGCTCCGGCTCCGTGGCATTGGGCGAAACCTGCAGCAACTACGAGTTAGTGACATGCGACCCGACGTGGAGAGCGCGCAGTCGAGACATACGCCCAGGATGTCGTAGAGCTTCGTCTCTTTGACCATTGTGGGAAATTAACCGAATTGTCGTAACCGGATAGTTTTTTCTGGGTTGGAATAGTTGCCTCGAAGCTTGTCTGCGATCTCCGGGGGCGAGACCAACTCAATGCTTCAGAGAAATGCTGAGGGATGTAGGGGAACGGCCGGGTAGAACCGCAGGCGAGATTTTCAACCTAGGAAGAGACGAGGAAGGAAAATGACGGGTTTGGAGGGAGAATGCACCGCGTTGATGTGACTGTCTATCGGAACGTCGAAATTCGATAAATCAGGCGGGGCTGGGGCGGAAGAATTTTGGTAGTTCGAGGTTGCAGTTCGCAGCCGACCACTCAAAACCCTGCACCGAAGCGTCAAGTCGGTCAGAGCCGGAAAATATGCACTGGAAGGCGGGAAAAAAGTGAAATCAAAGCCCTGGGGAAAGCAGCAAGTTCAGCGAGCAAAACGGAAGCTGCAGACCTTCACACACAAAAGATGCAAAGAAAATGCGGCCGATGATGGAGAAGTTATCCTCTTCTTGAAAATAAAGGGAGGGACGAACTACGGGAAGGCTGCAGGAGGGTCTTTGAATTTGTGGTTTTCCGCCCCGTCCTCAGACCAAGCAACCTGAGCAGCCGGCGGCCGGATTGCGCCAATCAATCAACGTAAAGGAAGTCGGGACGGTTCCATGCGAGCCACATGGAAGGCTGTAGAAGCGTGGCGGTGTTGTTAGGGGGCGACTCGAAGTTGCAGAGCGCCATACGTGATTTACAGGTCGCTCCCTAGTGTTTCGGGCAAATTCCGCCTAGCAAGCGTTGGCGTTCAATGTTCTGTCGGTTTCCTTCCCTGCGCCTGCAGCCGAACAGGCACCAGTCATCACTAAATCTTCACAAGTTCGCCTAGGCAGTCAAGATGCAACCACGAAAGGTACTGCCTCCGAGCTTCTGATACTGGCCTCCTTATGACTACTACCATACTGGAAAGAAGTAGGAAAATAGCTATCGATATCTGCGACCTTATCGAGGTGTTTGTGTGGAGACTAACCACCATATCAAGACCAGGCTGATCAGACTGGCATGGACAACTGCAAGCATCGAAACAGCTAGGAATGTGTATTTAGCACCCAGGGCTGACGTTTGCCTCCATGCGTCTTAGGGGGCTGCATAAGAAAAAACACTCATCTCCGATGCACCTCTGCACTGCGGATAGTCATGGCTGCTGGAAACGAAGCATCCACCTCTAATATTCACGCTTTGCTTTGAAAGGCTGCCGCACCGAGGATTCGAACAGGCAAAGGAGCCCTCGCACCCTTCGCTGACCAGTCCAGATGGTCTCCCCAGGACCCGCACGTGAAATTGTAAAAGCAATAATTCGCAATTGCCCCACTCCGATACCCTGACAGCTCGCCTCATCCTGACAGCTCACAGTGACGCACTTCGCACCAGATTAGCCTTGCAAAAAGGACCCCATGAGATGGATGACCATGCAGGCCTCGAAATTGCCATTGAGGAAGCCCAACTCGGGCTGCAAGAAGGCGGAATCCCTGTATGTTCCCATGTCCAACCCTAACCCTCCGTCGCATCGAGGAGCCCCGCGTGTTGAAAGTCTCGACTCTCAACTACCAAAGACCTGGTGAACTGATCAACGTGTTGCCGGATACCGACAGATCGGCGCTGCTCTTGTAGGCGCCGATGGGACCATCCTCGGTCGTGGACATAACCTGAGGGTTCAACTCAAGTCCCCGATCCATCACGTAAATATCGCCCATCTTGGAAGCCTTCTCCTACGGGTTTCAAGATGTTTGCACCTCGACAAGTCCGAAAAATCATATTGCTGACTGGGAATGTTTCTCAGGGCGAGACTGCAGCGCTTCAAAATGCCGGCACCCTCTCTGCAGGCGCATATAAAGGTTCGATAGTCTGAGACATTGCACATGAAATCCGCCCCCGTAATTCTTCCAACCTACCCAGCCTCTCCTGCAAACCACACTTCCATTGAACCATCTGATGTTTTCAACTCCGTAGGGAGCACCATGTACACCACCCTGTCTCCTTGCGATATGTGTAAGTTGAACTCTTTCTTGGCTGGGCGCTGTCTTGGCAGGTGGTCCATTGTGGACAACGGAGACATGCAAGCCTAAATGTCCACTTTGCTAGGTACCGGTGCATGCCTATTGTACGGCATTAAGAAGGTCGTCATTGGCGAGAACGAAAATTTCCTCGGAGGTGAGGAGTACCTCCGCCAACGAGGTGTCGAGGTGGTCGTGCTGGACAGCGCTAGATGCAAGAAAATGATGACTGACTTCATTGCTGGCAATCCCGACTTGTGGTTCGTTCGTCCTCCAAAGCCTTGAACTTAGCTCTTCCCCTTCTTATACAGCTCTTTACTACACAGGAATGAAGACATTGGGACGGAACAGAGAGTACACTGCAAAGACACGCGCTTCTGATAGTAGACGACTCTTGTGCCTTGGGACCCATGATGCTGCAACAATCTTGAAGGGTTGGAAACATGGGCTGCACATAACGACTAGGTGCGAGTGTACGATGGACGTTGAGTACTGAGGGTTTTCATGCTCGGCGAGTTAAGGCCGGACTAATAATAACATCTATCAATATGGCAAACCATCTCGTCTGTCCTTTGGAACAGCCTTTTCGCCTTGCAATAACATATCCCTAATTCTGAATCCCATTCATACCTCACTTACGACCTGCGGTGCTAAGCTGTACAAAGGCAGTGGCCTCCCTGGAAACGTACAAACAAGAGCGTCATGCCACGAACCAACTGTGGAGTGGTCGCAAACCTCCCACGAGTGCTAGCTCAAGAGGTTACGTAGAGACGGGCTGGCGCTTGCGCCACTTGCAGGCCGGCTTGGTGGAGGCGGGCCTGAAGAATTCATCGGGCCTGGAGGAGGACCGTCTCGGGATACTGGCGGACTGACGTGCGAGTAAGACGACCTTTGTGGATGTAGGCCCTGCGACAGGTGGTCTGGTCCCCGGGGCGGCCCAGGAGGCGGCGGTGCCTGTCCGCCGTTAGGCAAGCCGTGGTGGATGTGAGGAGGTGAAGCATGGTGCTGGGGTGGCGGCGGGTGAGGATAGGGATGCATAAATGGACTTGTATTGGTGAGTGGACCATTCAGACGCATCGGAGATGGAGGAAGCCCATTTATGAGAGGTTGGCTTAAATGCGTGTCGCGATGGGCAGATGGCAGTTGCGGAGGCGGACCCGAGAGAGGAGGTGGACGGAGCGCCGACAATGTTGCCATGGGACTGTGGTGGCCAGGGTGATCGCCGTTAACTTGGCGCGGAGGAGGGCCGTGTTGACTGGCCGGCCGGCTGTGCCAATCGCTATAAGAGCTGGCCGTATGGTGATATGTGCGCATTGGGGGGATCGCTGACGACATTGTAGGGGCGGCAGGGCCACCTGGAGGGGGGCCGGCAAGATGGCTCATGTGCGGTGGCGGCTGAACAGGTACAGCCATGGGAGACTGCTGCATTGACGGTGCAACGAGTGGCCCTTGGCTGTGTGGAGGTGCGGGAGCCGGGGGGGCCAGGCCAGACGCAGGCGACGGCCAAGAATACCGATGATCCGAGTGATGCAGGGGCGGGCTCGTGAGAGGCGGAGCGTGTCCCACAGAATGGACCGAGTGCACAGGAGCCATTGATGCTGGCTGCGGCTGCGGCTGCGGCTGCGGTTGTGGTTGTGGCTGCGGTTGCTGTTGTGGTGGTTGCTGCTGCTGCTGCTGCTGCTGCTGTTGTGGTTGTGGTTGTGGTTGTGGTTGTTGCGATTGGTGCACTGGCACCGTATGGACTGGAGCCGGAGTTGGAGCCGGAGCCGGAGCCGAGATAACAGCCGGGGTAGGGGCAGCGGCCGGAGTGACTGGCGCAGCTGCGACCGGAGCGCGAACGGGCTCGGGTGTTGGCGGTGGAGGAGATTCCCTGAGTGGCTTTGGCTTCCTCTTGATCTTGTGACATTTGTGGCACTGGAACTTCCTTTGCTCCACGAACCTCTGCGCCTCACTGCCAAGTCTGTCGTGATAGCCATTGATGACGTCCTTCTCTGACACGTCCGAGTCGTCTAGCGTCCACCATTTTGGGGTTGACTCGGTCCCGCACGTGATGCACACCTTCAAGCCTTGCTCGTCTGTCTCGCTCTCGCTGAGGCCTCCAGACCGGTGACCGTTAACGAAATTCATGGGCACGGTAGTTGTCGATGCTCGACGAAGTCCGCCTGTTGGCACGCTGCCAATGGCCCTGGCCGCGGCCGTGACGAGATTTGCTTTGCGCACCGTGTCGGTTACTGATCGGTCGGCTTGCTTGTAGTTCTGGACGTAGAGCTGCAAAGCGTTCGTCCCTGCTCCATCTACGACATCCCACATGCGATGGACAATCGTCTTCGTCGGGACGTGGTCCTTGCACCAGATACTCGCCGACATGGCACCGTTCTCGCCATTGATGGTAACGATGCTGAACTGATCCCTCCGTGAGCCTTTGACGTGGGCAATCTCGAAACCGAGCAGGTAGCCATTCTGTCTGGCGCACTCGACGTGCAGTGGTGTTCGACACTGGTGACACGACACGCATGCACCGTCGGCTTGACCGCAGACGACGCAAACCTGTTCGTAACTGGCTCGAGGGATTGCCGTCGTGCCCTCGGCCGGCACCAAGGCCTCTGCCGACCCAAATTTCACCTCAGGGGTCCACACGGCGCACGTGACATGCACCCAGTTGTTGTCGGCCGTTCGCTTCAGAGCCTCTCTCGGGTTGGGAGGTCGGTTTGCCTCGTCCTGCTTCTTCTGGTAGTATTCGGCTGCCTTGACTGCCTGATCCCGTTCCACCTTCTCCCTCTCGCGATCCTTGTCCGTCTTTTTCTTGTGCGAGTTCGAAATCTTGGGGTGTTCGACAAAGTCATACTTGGTGAACTCCACCGGGCAAAGGACACACTTGTAGTTCTGCAAAATGAGTTAGCCGTAAGCGATACTTCCACCGGCAAGTCGCAATGACAAAGGAGAAAAGCGACTTACAATAGAAACCTGTGGGTTCCTGTCGTTGAGGCAAAGATCACAGGTCCACTTGCCCTGCTTAGCACCCGCTCGAGAGTCGACTACGCCATAGCAGTTCTTGTGAACTGCCAGACGGCATTCTCGACATGACATGTGCTGGTCGCCAAGAGGCTCGAGCTGTCCACAAATGGCGCAGGGGAGCACTTTCGGCCTCGGCATTTCCACCGCAGGCGCCGGCGTACCTTTGTCCGACCCTTTATCCTTTTTCTTGGACGACGCCATATCCTGTCCGTTGCGGTCATCGGCACTGCTCGCGCTACTCTTGAGCTTCTTGCGTGGTGGCTCTCCGTTCGCACTGCCGTTCGCAGTTCCGGCGCCACCAGAAGCCGAGTCAACCAGGTCAGGAGTGTCTTGGACGATGCTCATAAGATCTTTCGCCGAGATGAGTTCCTTCAACAGTTCCTCATCTTGCTTGCGCTTCCAGGCTCGGCCGCCAGCTTGGGCAACTTTCTTGGCCACCTCCTCGATATCCTCCCACTGAATGGCATATCGTCGCCATAACTCGGCGCAGCGACGGCAGAGTGCCTGGATGTGCTGCTCCTTGTTGTTCTTGTTTGACGTCTTGCCGCCGCCCTCGAGATGCACGCTCGTCGCGCTCGGAGCCCGCCGCCACTGTCGCGACGTCTTCGTCGAGCAGAAGACGCATGTGAAGGCCCTCTTCTTCTCGCTGGCCTTCTCACCATCGTACGCAGAGTCGTCGTGATCGTCAGCCACGTCGTCCTGCAACTTCGACGCCTCCTCGTCATTCTTTTTGGTTTCCTTTTTGCCCTTGCGTCCCGAGTAGTCGCCCCAAATCTTCTTGCCGCGCTCCGTCTTCTTCCAGATGTAGTAGTGTCGCACAACGTCGCCATGTTTCAGGGTGGCAGACCGCATGTGCTTCGAGACCAGGTGAAGTTCGGAGCCATATTTGACAATGGCATCTTCGAATTTCTTCTGCTCTGCCGGCGAAAAGTCGGGCTCCTTGAATTCGTTCTTGTCCATTTCTTGGAGAAGATTGAGCGCTCGTGCCGGATCCAGACCGGCATTGTACAGTACGACCATGGCATTGTCTCGCAAGTTGGTCGAATCCTTCGGAAGTTCAAGCGGCCCTGCTAAAGCCATGGCGTCCTCAACGTACTTCTTGACACTGTCGGGGGATATTACCCCGTCAGGTGGCGGCTTCCACAGAGCTGCCGCCGTACATCTCGGGTCGTCTGCATCGTAATCCTCGCCTCTGGCCACGTATCCGGGCGGGCTGTCTTGGATCCACTTGGGCCGTTTCTCTCGACGGGCTTTCTCGGCTTCGAGGGCCGCCTGGACCTCCTTGGAGAGCTTAGACTCTTTCTTTCCAGCCTTCTTGATCTCCAGCGCGGGCTCATACTTGACTGGCCGTCCAGGCCACGTCGTCACGCCGGCTTGGTGCTTTGGACCAATTCTCGAGCTTGCGCGAGGGTAGATGCGATCATCGTAGTCGAGTGCGTCCTCCACCTTGCAGTGCTGGCCGAGATAGCGGTACGGCCACAGGCTGGCCTGGTGAATCTGCTCCGGAGTCCCCTGGGTCGGGTGGTCATCCTTGTCGTTTTCTGGGCTGGTGCGACCTGTATGAGCGACTTCGTCCTCTTCTTCGTTGAGCTCTTCGTCATCAAGATCCATTTCATGATCATGGAGGTTCGGCGTATTCCTGGCATGGAGTTTCCGCTCGTGCTTTCGACTACAGGCCGCACACGACCAGCCAAAACCCCGCGACGGCTTCTTGGTTACGGGTGGTGTCACGCAGTTCATGTGGTACGTGAGCTTGCAGTCGGAGCAGTCGACCGAGTCGTTGCTAGAGGATGCTTAGTCAGCACACGTGTGTCCCTGTTGCTCCCGACATGCCGACGTTTGGTCGACTGTGATTGGCAAAACTTTTGACCAGTGCCAGTCGCCCCTCGTCCCAGGAACGGGGGACGCGCCGAGAGCGTTGCCGACTGGCGGAGCCAACCGACTACCAATGACAGGGGTGGCATGAGCGGCAGCGGCTGTGGAGCCCTGCTGCGAGAGAGGAGAGAAATGGATTCGTGCATTCGCGCATTCGCGCATTCGTAGTGGGAGGGAAGAAACGAGGGAGGGAAGTGGAAAATCCAACCAACCTTGCACAATAGCCAGCGCATTTCTTGCACAACTTGATAGCCGACGTAAGCTCCTTACCGCGACCCTGTTCGACGAGCACAAATTTCCATCTCTCATCCAGAACCTTCTTGACCTTTTCGGGAACGTTGATGATTTGCACCGTGGGGATGAGGTCGTAATTTTTCTGAATGTAGCGGTCGTACAGCTTTTCGTACCAGAAACAATCAGGGGTTTTGCGGTACTCATCCATGTTCTCGATCTCGCTTTTGTGGCGGATTTGACACTTGCCGCGCAGGGCCGTCAGAGGACTAATATCCGAGTGCATCGTCGCAAAAAGCAGCCGAGTGTCCTGCACACGCCGCCCGATATCCTTTGGCCTGTAGTACCAATTAATGCGCAGTGCATCCACTGGTTTTGAGCTGTCGTTTCCGGAGTGGAGAAATTCCATGATGCGCCCTACGTAATAGGGCTCACCGGGAGGCTCGCAGACGAGATAGACGTGATCTGCCAAGTCAGTTCGTTAGCGCCTCTCCATTAGCAAGGCCGCGCCATGTTGCAAAATTGGTGTCGCCCAACGCCGCTGGCTGACGGATCTTTTCGACGGGGTTTTTCCCTCGCCCACGCCAAGCCAGCAAAACCACACGCGCCAACCAGCCCCAGCCGAGAGAGAGCAAGCCAAGCCCCATCATTGCTTACAACCCCAGTTTGGCAGTTTCTCAGTCCAGCCGTCCAGCCGCCCAGGCTGGCACAAGGTAGCAAAGCCCGCAATCCCGCAAAAGTGGGTGAAACGCCTGACTACGGCTCATACTCTTGTAACGCTCTCTCATCATATGGCAATCCAATTGCATCGGGGATCCAGTAATTTTTTTTTTGAGGCGACTTACCATTCGGTGCCAGGACAGTGCCGTCGTCCGCGATCATCTTTCCGTCCTTTGGCATGGATTTGATGTTTTCGAAGCTCAACATATTCGTCGGGGCATATCCGTTGGCATTTTGTGCTTGTGCTGCCAGTCGTTTTGACGCTGCCACCACGGTCGTCGATTGTGATGTTCCTTGATGCTGACTTTCCCCATTTCCGCTCTGCGCACCAACCTTCCGCTTCTTGGGAGGCTGTGAAGCTGCCGCCGAACCATTTGCCATCTGAGCTGCAGGATCTTGGGAAGTCGAAGCGGATTCCTTGGGTGCGGTTTGGGGCGTGCTATTTTTCACCTCGTCTGGCGCAGTGGTTTTTCGTGGTGGTCCATTGGCGCGCTGGGTGTCTGAAGATGTCGCGGTTGACACATTGCTTAGTCGTGTTGATTTCTTAGCTTCATTAGTCTTCTTTGGCGCTGGGTAGTCGAAATCCAACTCCTGGTCTTTGTCCTCGGCGTAGTTGGGCCGGGAATTGCCCGTCCGATTTCGAGACCGCGTGCCGTATGGCGATGGTGTCTCAACATTGCCGCCATCCTTGCTCGGTGCCTCAGCACCGACCGATGCGGATTGCTTTGTCATTCCCTGGGATGTTGGCCGATCTGAGCCATCCAGCTCTGCGACCTTTGAACCGTGTCCAGTTAATAAGAGCGGCCAAGAAATTGACGATGCGGCCATTATGAAGTTCGGGGACGCGAGGGACGGTGCAAATGCGGAGGGCAGTGAGCACTGGTAAATGAAAGGTGAGGTTGCATGGGACGAGCCTCATAGGCGTAGACAAGACCCGCGGAGAATTGCGGACCCGTGCAGACCGGGCGTAAATTTAGTTTCTAAGACGCAGTGGAAACTCACATTTTGCTTCTGGGCCATCTTGTCGCGATGAACCGGACAGGCTCGAAGTATATCGAGGTGATGGCCGACGACACGGGGACACCTCTCACCAGATACGGCCCATATATGTCGTTGGAGGGTGTCGAGAACGCGAGCGAAGAGGATGAGATGGGCCGAGGATATTAGGCAGTGGGTGACACAGAATTTCCCTTCTCACGTGTGGAATTCGCGGGAAGGGTTTATCTGAGGCGGCGGGGATTTAAAAGAAGCCGCCCGTCTGCAATTTTGTCACGAAGCATTGGAAATATTGGGAAGATGGGTGATGGAGGAAGTTTGAAGGAGAGGCGGAAGGAGAGCGAGGCAAAGAGGTAGTGGTCCCGTGCTAAAAAGGGCGACAAACGTACGGAGTACCTACAAAGATGCCAATGCATTTTTTTGCCCAAATTTTCTGAAGGTAAGAAGCAGAGGGTACATGCTACCGCGCTGCGTTACTGCGTACACGCCCCCTTAGCGGCCTGGCCAGGTCCACGGCCCACAGTCTGCAGTCCACAGTCCACAACAAGCCTGTCACTGTCTGCCCATCCACCCGCCTAGAGCGCCGCACCTGGCCAGCGGGCACAGTAGGCACCCAGACAGGTGGCTGCTAGCCAGGACCCGAAGCATCCCAGGGTAGGGGGGGGTACAAAGGGATTCACCGCGACTGGCAAGTGACCTGCCGGGCGGTCATCGAGGCAGCGATCGCACAAGGTGCCGGACGCCGCAGGCTAAGTACCCATTCTTGTCATGGCCACGCATATTGCCTGCAGCTCGACGTTGAAGATACAGAGCAAGGCTCCCCAAGGTACGTATACCCGCCCCCACCCGCAACCTCAGAGAAGGCCAGCTCCTCATCTCGGCATGCCAGGCCCCCCGAAAAGCAGCAGATGGCGTAAAGCCGTCATGCGGAAAAAGGAGCGCTGGCAGGCGAATTTCAAGTAATGGGCGTAGAGAAAGTCAACAGCTTGTGATTCCCAAAAGAAAGGCAAGCACAAAAATACGACCAAGACAATGGCCGCCAACTTCATCCGTATATTCAGCTCCGAGCAGTATAATACACGACGCCTGCCCTTCTCGGAGCATCGTAATGCCGGGTAGCCAGACTCGAGGAGTCGAGCGACGCCATGGGATGCCTCGTACGTTGAAAGGTCTCGTCAGATATATCCATTGCGGAGCATGGAGTTTGCCGTCGTTGCGCTTTGATAACTGTAGTCACTTCGGTGAGCGGCTCAGCCAAAGTTGGATGCTGGGGTGGCCACGATACGACAGTCGCCACAACCTCAGCAATCCAAGGCGCCCGAGAACTCTCTTTGAATCTGCAAAATGTACGACGGCATAGTCGAGTTGATAGATGGCGACCACCTAATCAGAAGGACAGGTGAATCACTTAAGCATCAAGATACGTAGTCCTATTGAGACGCAGGCGATCCAATCTGGACCAATCTTGTGGTCTCGAAGCCGCATGTACTTTTTGTAACCACAGCTGCACCGTGCTAGTAGCATGTCGCAGATGGTCTACGTGTGGCAACCAGAACATCAACACAAGCCAAGACAGTTTACACGCATCAAGAGTCCGCGTAGGAAGATGCAGGATATGTCGGAACTGTCATTGTTGGGCCCTTTGCAGTGGGTCGACCTCGATATTTCAACGAGTCTTCGTAGGTGCACGATGATTCTGGCCTTACTCGACCAAGCCATCGTGAAGAAGCCATGCCACATTACTCGTAGCCACCGCTTTTTTTTATGGCAAAAAGGGTTGCACTCGGCAGAGTAATCGAGCAGCCGGATCAATGGCGGATGGGTGAAGATGAGCGATACGGAAGAGGAAAGAGAAAAATAGCGATCTCAGTCCAATTGGTAATAAATTCTTGTAGCCTTCTTTGTTCCTGTCACTTCTGCGGTGTCGGCCGGAGTAGAGAGCTCTTCCGCTACCCCGATATCATTGAAACGTCGCCGCACCTGCCACTGCCTTCGCCTCCGCCTCTGCCCTCCCCACTTTGGGGATGCGACGTGCCTTCTTTCCCATGAGCAGGCACGTAGGGTGTTCGTCCCGTCTCGCCACGAATTTATTTCCCTCCCATCCGCGGCTGTTCCTGTAAGCGAGAAGTTTTGGCCGTGTACCTGGGATTTATCCAACATGAACTCTGGGGATGGTGTCGGAACCAAGCGCAATATATCCTTGTTTCAGTCACCAACAAAAATAAAAGGCAAAAGTTGTGGCCTTGCACAATCACGACTCTAATCGGGTATCGAACACCGGTGGATTCCATCGGAGTCCGAACAGGTACACTTGAAACTTCCCATCTCCACTTCAATAGGCCTAGGTTTGAGCGTAAGGGTGTTGATTAGAAGAAACAAAGCTTTTTTCTATCAATCGGTCTATCCATAGTCCGCAGCTCTTCCCAATAACGCTCGGGCCATTCTACGGCATCCCTGCAGGCAGCGACCTTGCCCACAGGTTAAGTGAAAAGATACGCGTCGCTGGCATCGATGAATGGTCCTAATATCAACGTCTGGGAGGAAAGGGCCAGAACTCATAACATGGAGGCCATACAATGGCCGACGCAAGGAGTACAGAGGTAGCAATCCACATTTTCCTTCCGCATCATGTACCCACTTGTCTGCGTTGTGGAAGACGAAGTGCCTTACATGGATGCGTTTTAAATGTACACCGTAGCAGAACTATGCGGGAGCACTGTCCTTGATCCATGATGGCATGATCCAGATCGCGCTTGCCAGAGCCATGAGTGACTTGGCCTGCCGAGTAGTGCCGTCGCACCCACGAACACCGTTCATTTTGTTCATAAGACTCACTACCGACTTTCTCGATCCTCCTTCAATACCACACACTACAAATACGTAGCCACAGTCACTCCTTTGCCGGCTCTGTTGCGAGAAAAGATGGCACAGCTCTGTGTGTGCAACCATGACACAACCAGGAGCAACCGATCAAGGGGGTGTCGGCCACCAGAACAGCAATTGTGGCAGGAACAGGGGTCCGACAGGTCACTGCTCAAATGGCACTAAAACCATAGAGGGAATTGCTGCTATCACCGCCCATTTCATATCCACAGTCTGCCACCATGCATGTCGCAATGCACAATGGGGACATTCGCAACTTTGCACTGGTGTAGTTTGGACGCCGCAGCCATGGGCAGGCCTCGATCAAGAGCATATTGGCATCTCGATCAGTAGACAGACAATTCCCATTCTTAGGTAGACAGCATCCTTGGTGTCAACACGGTAAAAGCAGTTGGGATCCAGCAAAGATCCAACCTGCAGCAAGTGCGACGGCCCAGCCAGTGCGGAAATATTGTCGGCGCCCGATGATTAGATGACTGGATGGGTCTGTTCGGAGCAGGTGATGGCATCTGGGATTAGTGGACTGCAGGCGCATAAGCCAAGTCATGGCTGTCAGCCAGCACAGGCTGCCGCTGACTTGAAGAGCCTTGGACTCTTCAGCATTCCGGCGGACGGACCACGTATTCCCCTCAGGACCTCTCGAGTCTGACCTTCCTTTGCCGGACCTGGAATTCATGCGCCACCATCGACATCAGCTGGAGGAGACGGGGTCTCTGATTCGCAGGGAAAAGTCACATATTACACAATAGCGATCCGGTAGTGGCAACAAGAATAGTGAGCCAGAAATCAACGAAATGGACCGTGGATCGTTTCAAGGTTGAGAGCAAATCTGATTCCAGAACGACGGCATCTTTTTTTGCTGCTAGGGTGGGTTGTCGGCAGGATGTTCCTCAGGCAGCTCCAAATTCGGGTACGTACCGTGCGGCGTCCAGCCATGGCCCGTTCCTACGATAAATCGACGCCTGATTGGCTGGCCCTTAATGTACTTATGCCCCGCGTCTGCGGACGGACACGGACGGTACCACGCCCCGTTAAAACTGGAACCGCTGTTCCAATCCACGTAGCCACGCAAATCCTTCCACTCCAGAGTGCCAGCCCACGTTTTTCTCCGGCCCATCCAACCATCGCAGCTTTTATCAACGTCCACCGTCGGCGTCTTAGGCACATCAATTGTCGACAGAGCTCGCCACCTCTAGCTTTTTGACCAGGTCTCTTAGGACCGGGTTCTCTCTGCCGAGTATTTTCTCCATATTCAGAATCTGAATTTCCATGTCGTCCTGGAGGCTGCGAATTTTGTCTTTTGTTCGTTCCAGGGCCCCCGATTGCTCCATCAACCGAACGAGGAACTCCTTCGTTTCCTTTGCCAGAGGCCTCTCGGCCCATTTCAAGAGGCCCAGCATGTAGTCTCGGTTCTTAGGCGAGCTTTGTATGGTGAGAATTAGTGGAAACGAGAATTTCCCCTCATCTAAGTCCTCCATGGCGCCCTTCTTCTGCTTGTACTCGGACGCCGTCAGGTTCAGATAGTCGTCGCGGACTTGGAAAAATCGACCGAGGAGCCGAGTCAGCGAAAACAATGTACTGGAAGTATCTGTCCGGGTTTTGTCGTCGCCAGTATCGCAATGCTGGTTCGATGCGAGAAGCATCATTCTGAGGGCCAGGCTAAAGAGACCGCCGGTTTTCCCGTCCACCATTCGAAAGTATTCGTCTTCCGAGGGGCAGCGCATATGAAAGGCCCAATACAGGTCCCAGCTCTGGCCGACGTGTAACTTCTCGAGGTCTTTGAGCATGGGCTTTAGCATGCGCCCTCCCTCGAGATCAGCTACCTGTGAGATGGCCCGCAGCACTGCGAATGTTGCTGAATTGATAGATTGCGACACGCCGAAGACAGTGTGCGTCGCAGGCGACCCTCTTCGAAGCGGAGATTTGTCTTCGACATCATCCATGACGAGGGATGCTGTATGAAGATCGTCGATGACGCTTTTGACAACAGTAACCACCTCAGGGGGGGTTTGCAGCCATACGTTGAATCCGTCAATGAGGCGACTACGAACGCCTTTTCCCGGCAGGCTCTTGACATAGACCAGCGGGGCATTGACTGCTGTCAACGGTAAGCTCGCTGTTCTGTCCGACTCGGCCGTGTCTGTGGACTGGACATGTCTGGACTCTTTTTCCAAGTCTGAGGCGGGCATGGGAACGGTAGGGGTGCCTTCTCTGCTGGATGCTTCACTTGACGAAGCGCTGAACGGCTCGAGGCCCGAAGAGTTTCTTTCGCCTTTCATATCGCGCGGTGCTGAAGTTACATAAGAACTAGCCGCATAGGGATATCAAGGATTGTAGGCCTATGAGTGAGGCTTTGGTGTATTTGTATCCACCGCAACTTAGCAAGCCTTGTGCAGTGAAGCTGTTGGGGATGCGAAGGTTCCAAGCAGACCCGATCGTATCGGATCCATCTTTCTAGCGATATTTGTCGCTGGAAGCAAGCATGAGAGTGAATACCCCCCAAGATTCAACAGCCCCTGTCCACCTAACCTCCGAGAGTGAATGTAAGTCTCCTGGGGGAAAAAACGAGCATGTCAGATGTGGTGCATGGGCTGCAGGAAGATCAACCCGAATGACAAACAAATCACGTGATCACGCGCTTAGTTGGCAACATTTCGTGGTGTGTCAGTGGCCGGCTGTGGCTAAACTCTCACACGCTCTTCAAACGACGCGTGTAGACCCTGTGTCCCACTTCTAGGCTGTCTGACGAGACACGGCGCGCTTATGGCTTGCTTTTCTAGATTATTTCGCCACATGGTTTTCAAAAAGTCCAATGCAGTTTTTTGAAGAAAAGAATATCCGAAGCGGTCGAACATGGACAGCGAACAGCCAAGAGGGGTCCTTCATAGAACGACAATGGATATGGCGAGAGAGACGGCCAAGAAACCCGGCACCTCGACAACAGTAGCTGGAACGAAACGTCCTAGCTCTCCCGACTTCATAACGGTGGCAGCATTGGATTCGTCAAAGCTCAATTCGAACCAGCCCTTGGAGATGTCTCGTAGACCCAGCAAACGGCCTCGCCTTACGCCTGGCACTATTGTCTCCCTAGATGCTGACCACGATGATGAGTCGAGAAGTGTGTCGGAATATTCCCAGAGGATGGCTATTGGCGCCACGCCTTCCTCGACCTTCGACCCCATGCTCTCGCTTTCCCACCGTTGTTACGGGCTCCCAGTCGAGTTGGTTAAAAACTTGCAGAATCTCGGCATCAAATATATATACCCATGGCAGAAGAACTGCCTTCTGGGACCCGGTTTACTCAAAGGCGAGAAAAATCTCGTTTATAGTGCTCCTACGGGTGGTGGGAAATCTCTCGTTGCTGATGGTTGGTGCACGCTTTCCCACGCCGTCAAGGCTCGATTGGAACTCACCAAAATCCGCAGTTCTCATGTTGAAGCGAGTGTTAGAAGAGGCTGGGTGCAAGGCATTGCTTGTGCTACCGTATGTTGCACTTGTTCAGGAAAAGGTCCGTTGGCTGCGAAACGTCATCCACGGCCTGAAACGTCCCATCGAGGACCCGGGGCATAATGAATCAAAGAGACGATGGCGGAGAAGGGCTGACGAGGGTACTGTACGAGTTATCGGCTTCTTTGGTGGGAGCAAGGTCAACGCTACTTGGGCAGACTTTGACATTGGCGTCTGCACCATTGAAAAGGTACCGTCCCACTCCCCACCGCTGCTCCGCTCTCTGCGCCATGTGCGCCCCTGAACGACACGAGACAGAGCTGACCGCTCCAGGCCAACTCACTTATTAATCAAGCGATTGAAGAAGGAAGTATTGATCCTCTAAGGGCCGTGGTTTTGGACGAGCTGCATATGATTGACGACGATCATCGAGGCTATCTGCTCGAGCTTCTTTCGGCGAAGTTACTGTCGATGGACCAGCCAGTTCAGATCGTCGGAATGAGTGCTACCATGGCAGTAAGTTATCCGATCATCGATCGCCGCTGTCTACACACTAATGATGCAGAACCATGATGTACTAGCGACATGGCTTGAGGGACATTCGTACGAAACAAACTATCGGCCGATTCCAATCGAGGAGTACCTCGTTTACGACGGCTACATATACCCAGCCAGTGCAGCCAGCGTCTTGACCAAGACGGCGACCCAGTTTCGTTCTACGCAACCCTCGACACAGACGACCAACTCGGCCCAACCGACCAGAATGATCCAGTCGTCGAGCGACAAAGAACTGAAGGATCCCATCATTAATGCGGTGGTTTCTTTGGCGAGCGAAACGGTCAGAGCAGGTTATGGGGTTCTCGTTTTCGCGAGTAGCCGATCTGGTTGCGAAGCCGATGCTGAAATTATAAGCAAAGCCATGCCGGGCCCAGATGAGCTCGATCCGGCGATTCGCTTTCAAAGACTTGAGCTTCTTAGTGACCTCCGAAACCTTAGCACAGGGATCGATCCAACTTGGGAGAAAACAATTCCCTACGGGGTTGTATTTCACCGTAGGGTCTTCTCTCCTTCCACTTCTCGTGGCGAAAAATACTGATTTCGAGGCAGATGTTCGTGTAGAGGTTCGTGTTTATGTGCCTATTGGCTGACCAGACTAGGCCGGGTTAACGATTGAAGAGCGGGAGCTTGTTGCCAACGCATATGATAAAGGGTCCGTCAAAGTGTGCGTCGCAACGTGTAGCCTTGCTGCCGGCATCAACCTGTAGGTGAAAGGTGGCGCTCAAGCTTCGACTTGGTCCTGATTCGAACCATTCTACAGACCAGCTAGGAGAGTCATATTGCATAGTGCTCGGATGGGACGAGACTTTGTCGGTCCCTCAATGCTCCGCCAGATGCGGGGACGCGCTGGTCGCAAAGGCAAGGACGAAGTTGGAGAGACGTATTTATGCTGCAAAAAGGCAGACCTGGAGCGTGTTGTCGAACTCATGCACGCTGAACTCCCGGAGGTTACAAGCAGACTCAATACTGACAAGCGAAGGATGAAAAGGTAAGTCGGTCTCATGGCCTCATGGCTTGCTAGCGGGCGGGAGTCAAGGAGTCGTGGCTAACTTGGCAAAAACTGGCCCAGGGCGCTCCTGGAAGTCATCGCAATCCGACTCGCCACGACCCGACGGTCCATCGATGACTACGTTAACAAGTCGCTTTTTCGCCTGTTCAACAGCCCCGAGGAAACACAGGCGTGTGTCGAATCAAGCCTAGTCAAGCTTCAGGAACTAAATTTTGTCTCCTTTGACGAGCTCCAATCCGAATACCAGGTTACTCTCCTGGGAAGAGCTGTTGTGGCGTCCTCCATCGACCTGGAAGACGGCCTTTTTATCTATAACGAATTGAAGGAGGCTCTAAGGGCATTCGTCATGGACGGCGATATGCACGTGCTCTATATCTTTACACCCGTTCATGTTACTGACATCAATGTGAACTGGAAGATATTCCTCAACGAGGTTCAGTCGCTTGATGAATGCGGTCATCGAGTTGTGCGACTTCTCGGCCTCAAAGTCGCCACTATTGTCAGAATGTTTGTCGAGGGACATGAATGAACCCGCGCCACTCTGGCCTTGGTACCACTAACATTTCTCTCTAGATCCCAAGGAGAGACGCCGCAAGAGACGACAGCGGAAGAGAAAGATCTCTCCCGACGATATCGGCGGTTTTACCTAGCCCTCCAGCTACGCGACCTGTGCAACGAAACGCCAGTCCACGTAGTCGCGCGAAAGTATGACATGCCACGAGGAACAGTTCAGAATTTGGCACAAACATCGCAATCTTTTGCCGCCGGCATGATCAAGTTTTGCGAAATAATGGGATGGGGGTTCGTGGCTCGAATCCTTGCAATGTTAATGGGAATACTAACCCTTGTCTTGAATAGGGTCCTCGCAGCTGTTCTCGACCACTTCATAGATCGACTGAGGGCCGGTGCCAGAGCAGACCTTCTAAAGTTGTCCCAGATCACGTTTGTCAAGAGTCGTACTGCGTATGCCACCATGTCATCTTTCCCCCACTCCTGGGGAGTGCCGCAGATTTTATCTTATTGTCGTGTTGGTTAACGTAGTATATACTAGGAGAGTGTTCTGGGAAAACGGCTTCCGCAGCGTAGCAGCGATTGCGAACGCCAGCGCCGAAGAACTCGTGCCGATCTTGATGCAGGTAGGCTTTCCCGATGGATCACGTAGAATATAGCTTGATGGATGAAACCAGGCCCAGCCGAACAAAATCCGTCTCAAGGAGCAGCAACAAGACGAGCGATACGAGGAGAAGCTTCTCGCAAAGGCACAGATCATCGTCGACTCGTCGAACCGGATATGGGGTAAGCTCATCAGGCGCCGCCTTCCTTTCGAGAGGAACGCAATACCAAGTAACTTAGCCCATCGCTAACTGTTTCTACAGAGATCGAAATGCAGGCCGAACTAGCAGCTGCAGAGGAATAAGATAAGGGCTTTTACTAGTGCTTTATTGCTTCTACTTGTGAATAATGGAGGGGAGGGGGGGTGACGGTATTCACCTATATGGACATGATGTGTGCCTGCAATGCACGACGCTTCGTTTGTTACACCAGAAACTGACGCATCATGTTGGTTGGTCGAAGAACAACTCCAACAATGGCTGGCCTCACTACTGCCCGCCTTCCCTTGTCTTGCTAAAACCTAGGTCTTGCTCGCGTCACTCGGAGGATGATGGCTGCCGCCTCGGGTCCCCAACGGCACGCCGGCGAGCCGGCAGCGGACTGACAATACTCGGAACTCAAAAACAGACCACGCGACATTTCGGCATAGCACAATAAGCCAGTTGGCGTTGGTTGGGCGTGCGAGCCTTTCCTCGGGCTTGCCGGTTCGCGCCGGTTCGTGCCGGTTCCTCCCCATTCGCGCCGATTCGACACTGTACCATGTCACATGGATGATGGGGTGAGATTGAAAATGGCCGGTTGCCGAATTTGATAGTTCCGGTTTTGAACACCTCTTCGACCTTTGAGAAGGCGGGTGTCATTATGAGAGCAACATCGGTGAGGTACAGAGTACTACTGCGCAGTCCTCCCGAAAAAAAAAAATTTGCTCCTCTTCTAGCGCTGCAGGTCATTGCAGCAACCTCGGGGCATGCAGTATATCCCAACCCACTTGCAGAAAGATGAGTCGGTCAGGATAAACTGACATCCCTCCATCATTTTATGAGGCCTGATTTGCCAGGCAGTCGTCCGAATCGTGGTAACTGAGTGCTTGGCCTAGTGCAAAGTCGAGCATGCATCCCCTTGGAGCCGCTCGCCTAAGTCGGTACTTGAGCTGGTGTGGCCTATCTCATGGTCGCCTCCTTCCTCCAACTAGAGCTGCAAGAAGCGGTTGCCTTGTGTGTGGCCCGACAACTATGGATACGGATCAAGAGAGAGCCCTGTCGAGATAGTTGGTTGCTACGTCTTCCGTGTGTGTCGTGCATGTGTTTCTGGTGTGCCAGTCACTTTTTTCTCTCTGCATTGGACGTTGGACGTCGGAAGCCGGGCAATGGGCTTGGTCATCGACGTCGCATGTTTTTATTCTTTTTTTCTCTTCGATTTATAGTTGGCCTCATCTTTTTGTCGCACCTAGGATACTGTTGCCTGATCACCCTTTATCTCTCAAATCACACGTTTTGCTTTCTCGTCCCCGAGTCAAGTTTTCCTCCGCATCAACTTTTGGTCGCCCTTTCAATTTCGCATTTATGTCCTCTTCGTACTTTTACTGGTGAAGATTTCCTCGGGGTTCCTTTTTGGCGCGCAAGGTCTCTCTTGGCTCGACGGCGATTAGTCTCTTTGGAATTACTACTTGTGCGCGACTCTCCCCAGTTTGATATTTCCCACGCCACGAAGGGTACCAGCCATGACAAGGCTTAGAGGGAGTACGGGAGCCGAACCCGACGCGTTGCCTCAACCTCCACCTCCACCTCCTCCCTCATCCTGGCGCCCGCCAAACCCGACGACGGCGATGCCAGCCCCGTCATCCGGAGGCACCCTCGCAGACGTGGTCCGCTCCGCGGCCGCGCCGCCTGGCGTCGTCGTCCTGGATGTCGCTCATGATATCACGAACACCCGAAAGGAGACGCTGAAGCTCGACGAGGACCTATGGCTGTCCACCGCAGACGGGCGATTCAATTCGCCTATCATCCCTATGCACGTCGGCGAGGAAGGGTTTACCTCAATGCAGACTTTCTACGTGCGCTTCTCTGTTCCCCAGTACAGGAGAACCTCGATGCTAACTCAAGGCTTGCAACGAAATAGGTCCACAAGAATCTTCTGCTGAAGGTCGCACCATTCGAGAAGGCCCTTTGCGGAGACTTCAAGGAGGCAAAGATGCAGGAGATCAGGCTGCCAGAGGAGGATCCTGCCACGTTCCACTTTCTGGTAGCCTTCCTCTACGAAGGAACCTTTCGGCCCATCAGGCCCGCGTCCGCCGCGTTAGGTGAGTTCTTATCTTCGCTTGAACATCCCCGGGGCCAAACTGCTGACGGCCGTGTCTTTGCACAATTCCAGATCCCAAGTTAGATAAAGGCAAAGGGAAAGAAATTGCAGTATCAGACACCGAAGAATCAGACTTGTCGTTGGCAAGTAACACATCCGACTCGTCGGCGCAAGCCCACGTCCGCACCCGCGTGCGCCGCTACCAGCGGCGCTACCGCGAAGGACGCGAACGCGCCGAGATATTCCACGCCAAGCATCCGGGGCGACACCGGCCCGACTGCGCATGCCCGACCTGTGAAGCAGCCCAACCGCCACTGTGCGGGCGGTGCGGCCTTCCATCCCAGCCGCGACGGCCTCCGCCGGGTCGTCCTCCGCCTGGTAGACGGGGCATGGGGCCTCCGCCGCAGGTGAATGCCCACCCGGGCATCATCGAGATCCGCCCTCACCATGCCCGAGGACCCGGGGAGGTAAGGGCGGGAGGAGCATGGCCGCCTCCGCCAGGTGCTATGCGTGCACGGGCCCACGCCAACCAACAGACGCCTCCTATTCCGGGGACAGCAGCGACCGTCCCCCCAGGCCCTCCAGGCTCCCCACCTACGATCGCCGGCGAAGAGGACATGCGCACCTGGCTCCTCACCTACCGCCTCACCCTCGACGTATATATGCTCGCGCACCGCTTCCTCATGCCGGACTTCAAAGCCGCCGCAGCGCGGTACGCCATTGACATGTTGGAGAGCGCCGGCACCGACGCGGCGCACCCGGACATACTTCAGCTATGCCTATCCCTGTATGAGAACGTGGGGGAAGCGGACCGGTTGGCACGGATGGTGTTAGCTCGAGCGGGATTTTTGCAGCCGTGGCTGTGGCGGCGGTATCCGGGGGAGACGAACGAGTTCCTGGTCGCGCATCCGGAGCTAGCTGCGACGATGTTGAGGGAGACAACTGTGAGGAGGGAGACTGAGGTAGGCACCTTTAGCTTGCCAAGTCTCGAAAGGGTGGGAGACGAGGTGGATGGAGTAGGGAGAGGCGGTGGGACTGCGTGGCAGTTTCCGGCGTCAACGAGGCATGGTTAGTTACTCTTCAAGTCTAAAGGGAAGGTTGTCGCTAGTTTGGGTCCGGGGAGGCGGGCGTATATTGTAGTGCATAGTTTGTGTTTGACGACACCGTTTAATCTTGCTGTGGCTCGAGATCTAGAAGTGGTCCAAACGTGTTTAAGGGGGGGCTGTGAGGGCACATTCGTATCAGTAAATGGACACCGGCAATCAAGATATTCTCCATAGTTCTACTAAGGACCAAATAAAGCATGGTGGCGAATACTCTGACGAGTGCCTTGCGCTATGGGTATGGAACACAAAGACAGAGGCGCGTGCATCCGTTCGTCAGGAGAAGATTCCCGGCTGGGGATTCGAACTCGCGGCCTCCCACCGCTACGCTGCTACGACAAGAGGATTTGGGAATGTTATTCGATGGGGCGCTGAGCTAATTAATCCGGCTTGGTTCGGTTGTTAACTGTAGGGGAGGGGGCCTTTTTTATTTGATATCAAAGTGCATGGATGTTGTCCTGAACTCGCAAGCACCTTGCAAATCACCCACATGAATTTTAGGTGCATGGTTTCCGTCTCGCCATGTGCCGTGTCTCCTTGCGAGAAGGTTCGATTCACTATGCATTGCCGCACCACGGAGTTCTAGGGGATAGACGATCGAGAACCTGCGCTACCTTCCCTAGGTGAACCAGCGCACCCGAGCAGAGCGGCAGTCTCCGGAAACGAAGCGCTATGTCATGATAAGGCCCCTTACCTTGGTAAGTACCTTGAAGTGTCAAATTTGCTGCTCTGGTAGTCATCCAGAAAATATGCAACCTTAGCTCAGCCAGGGAGAGCGTCAGACTGAAGTCCACTTTGGTCTAGGAATCTGAAGGTCGTGTGTTCGATCCACACAGGTTGCATTCAAACTTTTTTTTTTCTTTAGCTCAAAACCGAAAACTTACGGGAAATCACCGAAAGTTTTATTCTGTATCGCTTCAATGAAAGGCCCCGCCGCCCATCGTCAGACGGGTAGCAAAGCCGCGTTGTTCTACACCATTCCGTAGGTATTCTCTGCGAGTGCCTCACCAGCAATGCTCTTAAGAATACCGTTTGTCGTCACGCTAAATGGTACTGTACGTCAGTATTTGAAAAAGAAAGGAACCCTTCTCGGGTGTTGGCATTGCTGGTTGCGGGCGTGGCTCCGACTAGAGAATCGCTTGGCAAGGTGCAGTTGACTTTGACTTCGGTGCCCCGTTTTTAACGAGGGCATGTACGATTCCAGAGAACACATAGATAATTATTCAGTTCATGGTGGTATCAGAGCAAATCGATTGTCTAGCAGGGATCACTGGCTGCAACTACTACAATAGAGTGGAAGATGACCAGGAACCGAACCACGCCGGCATCCAAACACTACCCACCCAAGGGTCATAGCAATCCCCTTCGCCCCAACATAACATCACCCCACAGTCCGAGCCAGATACTCAAATGCCATGGCCACCAAGGGAAATCCAATATGAGAACGTAGACCTTCCCTGCCGTTAGTCGATTGGGTCATCCCGAAGCCTCAGCAATTCTTTAATCACGTCCCCGGAGCGTGCTCGCACGGCGTTATGGTACATGGCGTTCGTCGAAAAGACCTTGATGCCCTTGACCTTGCGCGCCGTCTGCATGGAGAGTTCAAAGTCGACGTACATGTCGTCGACGAAACTGGCGGCGAACACGGGGACGGTGTTCCGTGCGAGCTGAGCCTGGTCATAAAGATGAGGCCAATCTTCGTAGGCGGCGAGTTCGTCGGCGACGGCCTGAAGGGCCATGAGCTCTGGGTATGTCTCGAAATGGAAGGGGAAGATCATCTCCCCTGAGAAGTATAAGGGTTCTGCCGGGCTCGCATCCGCCGATGCGAGACTTGCAGGTCCGTTCTGAACCCAACCGAAATGTTGTGTCTTGGCACCCGCTTGGAAGGCTGCCCAGTTGGATGCCATGTCGGGACCAGGACCGTCGCAATAGATAGCCTCGTGGAGGATGGCGTATATGATGTTCGTATCAAAAGACGTGTCCATCTCATAGAGCGCCAAGGTGTTTCTCGACAAGGATCCAAAGCTGTCAATATCCAGTTTCGTCTTGGTAATGATGGCGCGAACAATGTCAAGACCGCCATGATTCCCAAAGTTGATTCCCAGCGTGAGGAATCGCTGTGGGGTGAGGTAGCCACCTGCCGGCAGAGGAATTTTACCGCCGGGTTGACTCAATAGGAACTGGACAATTTCATGGACTGTCTGGACACAATCGGGGAACTTCTTGTAAAAGGAGTCGTTCCTCTCGCGTACACGCATAAAGGTGGCGTCGTAGACGACTGTCGGCATTACTCCAACGGGCGCGAGCCCTCCTGTCATGAACACTTCCCTCAGGGAGCCGGGAAAGTAGGAGAGGTACGTCAAGCTCACAAAGCCGCCAAACGACTGACCCCAGAGGGACCATTTCTTCAGGGGCGGGGGCGAGTCTTTGGTAAGACATTGCCTCACAGCCTCGAGGTCTCGCACAATGCTGTCCTGCCTAAGGAGTCGCAGGTACGCTGCCTTCTCCGCCGGCGCCTCTCCGGGAATAGTCGCTGCCGACACAGGTGTGCTCAGGCCTGTCCCGCGATAGTCAAGAAGGAGAATACGGTACGGCTCGTGGAGGTTCTCTCGCACCAGCGGGCTGTCCTGGGGCATGCGATTGCCAAAACCGGGGCCGCCTTCGAGATAGAGGAGCCACGGCTTCTTGAGGTCGCCATCCTCATCCAGACCCCTGATCACGGCAGGGGTGTTGCGCGAGACAATGCGGCCAAAGAGAGTGATGGACCCGTTCCGTGGATCATTGTGGTCCAGAGGCACGCTGAACTTGACCTCGGAGATTTTGATCTGGCCTGCGGAGCAAAGGTTAGCCTCGGTGCTGTATGCAAGCGAGCTAGATGGAGCTGTTACACACCGGGGGCTACGAAGGTATATGTGCTGAGGAGCTTGGCTGGATTTGGCGGCGTAAGAGGCGCCATCTTGATCGGATTCTACGCTGCTTCTCGTACACCTGATTTGAGAAGGATGTTTGGTGGATCATGGGGTCTTCGAACGACGCCTTTAGATACCAATGGGCACAACTAGCAAGATAAATACTCAGGTCTTGAGAACACAAGCAGCCGGGGTCAGCAACCGTTGTGAGGAGGATAAACGAAACAAGTCTTCACCCGAGTCACGGAGAAAACGACGGACGTGCTAAGTGGGGGGACTTTGTGCAAATTCGTGCAAGAGATCCAATATGCTTGACAACTCACCAGTGCCACCTTCCACAACAGTTGCGAGACCTTGCATCAGGGCAACAAAATCTCAGAATCATCTTGTGCGAAAGTAACCATGTGATCTGCGCTATTCTTAATGGCCCGTCATCACGTATTAGATTCTTTAGCATCCTATCCTCCTCTCGCCCCTTGGTAGGGCAACGCAAACGGGAAACCTGGGCTTACTATTCGTTGCATGCTCCGCCGTATCACCAACACCTTTTAGGGCGGGTGGGGGGGATGGGGAACAGAACGAAGTAAACATTACCTTCGTCCGGATACACAAATCCAGTGTCAGTTGAAAATCTGCTATTTGCTTGGCTTATGTCGCCAGGTAGCCGACGCCAGACCGAAAGCCCCTGGAATTCACCAATGGCGCGTTGGAGCGTCAACGTCTCCGAGCTTCACAGCAGCCTTTTAGTGCACCAATCAGCAAGTGCAGCAACCTGCTTCGCAGCTGCCGCACACTCTTTGCCCCGCAGCGACGAGCAGCGTCCAGGCGAAAATCTTCCACTTCTACAAACCGCATCAGCCCAACATGCCTGAATTGTCTGCGTCATTCGACAAGCAGCATTAATAATACTTGCCAAACCTCACTGAGACATCCCGACAGGCTGGGTGTATTTACTCCCCCGACCATCAAACTTTCGTGCAGAAACCTTGCCAGTTTTTTTTAGTTTTTTTGCACGGCTGCCCTCACTGGGTTGAAAACTCACATTTCTCCCCGTCTTGGCTGTGGGATGAATTTTCAACACCTCACCCAGACGCTGGTGGACTCCTTCAACGCCTTGGCCGATGAGGTGCAAGCCTTAACTGACAGGAAGACGGTGCTGGAGCACAAGCTACGCTTTGCCCACGAGCAGGTAGGCATCTATTTCGCCTTGCAGATGGCAATTTTCATTCCCCTCTCTATGATGATGTTTAATTTAGCTCTAGATCAAGAGCTGCTGCTTTCAGTGGCTACGATTGACAACCTTTACCAAAGACGTCTGATTCACACCTTTTACCAACGTTTCTTTCCTCTTCGCATCTTGGTTTATGCTTCATCCGGTGGGGATGCACGCTGACGTGTTTGCCTTGCGGCCATCTTCCCACGCAGTTCCAGTATCTAGCCGACAAGCATGCACCAGCTGCGCCCGAAATAGCAGAGACGCTGTCCAAACTCCAGCTACCCCCCGAACTCAAGCACCCGGCGCTAAAGAACGTCCGGGCGGTCCCCCTCGTGAGGCGCGCAACGGCGGACGCGAGCTACCAGGTAGCTTTGCTCATTCGCGACGGGAAACGGGTCGCTAAGCAGCTGTCGGAACTGGTAGTCTACCAACAGCCGGAGCCGAGCAAGGCGACGAGCGGGTCCACCGCCGGGGAGGAGATGCTCTCGCGTGTGGAAGGAAGCGGCGGGGAATCGATAACTATCACGACATCCATGTCGACGGCGCTCGAGCGGGACTTTACCGTGGAGGGGAGGAAGGGCTCCCTCGCCTGTCCGTTCTCGACGCCGAGGCCCAAGGCAGAGGAGGGGAACGCCGATGGACCTGTTCCAGCAAACGAGAATGCTTGGAACGGAGTAGCCGCCTCTGATCCCACGCCGCATCAGAGCTCAGACCCGATTTGTGCGGCCATGAACGAGGAGACGACGTCACAACCGGCTCACAACACTGCCAGCAAGTGCCCGATCCGGTACTTGGACAAGCACTCCCCCGAGGAGATTGCGCAGTATGTCAGCAAGCACAAGCACGAGATCCCGAGGAGTCATGAGGTCTGCGTGTCGCGATACCAGAAGAACGAGGAGTCCATTCGCAAGCTCGATGCGAAGTACGGCAACCTGGTCAGCATGATCCAGGGGCTGAGCCAGCTCCATCGGCCCATGATGCCCACGACGGAGGAACACCAGCCACATGACGATGTGGATCGGGCTTCAAATAGGCGTGTAGAGAGCTGGGCGCAGGAAGTGAGCGCCTCGGCCGGCGAGTTTTCGCCCAACTCGGACCATGTCACGGCCCCAATCGAAAATGCCGAGGATCAGCAGGATGACGGGGCAGACAGGCAGGGCCACTTTGACCGACCGTTGAAGGAGATACGGGTGGGAGAATCGCCCAGTCGACCGTGGGGAATCTCAGTCCCCGTGTTCGAGCCCAACGAACATGGCGCCGAGCAATCACCACCCGTATCACCTCCTCCCGCCCCCGTCTTGACGAGTTCACTACACAGCCAGCAGGCCACGTCAAAGGCTCCAGGGAAGTGCCCCTTTGATCACACCAAGTTTCCGGGTATGATGAACGGCCTCATGTCGCCCCTTCCAAAGCTCGACGAGAAGTCGTCGATATCTGGAGCACCACCACCGCCGGTTGAGCGGCCATTTACGCCAGAGAAACGAGACCGCCCACCGATCGCATCCCAGATTAATCCACAACACCATCACGCTACTTTTATCAACGCGCCCGAGACGCCGAAGCATTCCCCTGTCAGCAACGTGCCGCAGATGGTATTCACCGGCCCAGTGTTCATAGGGTACCCGATGGAGCAGGCGATCCAGTTTATGCAACATTACCAAGGGGCGCAGTGAGAAATATTATCTTCCGTTTTTGAAACCGAACGTTGTTTCCTTGTTATTACTATTGTCTTGGATTATTATTGTCATCATTAATGTCTACCGTTACTGAAGCGTTGGCGTTGGAGGATTCTACGATGTGTCATGGTTGGCATTTTCGTACACGGAGTTGGGCTGGCAGAACTGTACCCCGGATGGCTTTGAGCACAGGGACGGATCCAGATAGATTGATGGGTCTTACCGGGAGGGAATATATACCACCTGAACTTTTTCGAAGTCTTCGGCTCGTCGCAGTAGCGGTATTATTTATGATCCTCCTGATACGTTGCGCGCTCTCGTCCCACTCTTCTATCCTGCTGCTCACCATGATAATGGAATACCGGGAAGTACGGCAGCAAATCTAGCAAACGACGGTATGCCCAGTGGATCCCTCGCGCCTTTGGTCGTAAGTCAACCTCCGAGCCAGATTTCCACCACAAACAAGTATGCTTTCCGTCTTTTCTATGCGGTCAAGGTGTACGATGCTATGCCCTTGGATGACCCTTTCTAAGCCCCAGAAAACGCCGCGGGTAATGTTAGACACAAAAAATCCCCAGAATTATACAAAATAAAACGCCCCCTAGACACGACCATTTTGTTTCGAGGATGCCCTGCTTGTCCGCCCGCTTCCACCTTCCAAGTCCCCATTCCTTATGCCAAGCCCTTCAGCGGAGCCCTCATCGTCTTCATCCCTGTACTGGGCGGTGCCAAGATTGGCGCTGGCTTCCCACAGTGAGATATCATCGTCGGCCATAATAGCCGCCGCATCCTCTGGGTCGATCATGCGTGCGTCCGAGTCGTCGTCGCCGTCGTCGTCGCAAATGTCTGGTTCAGGCCGCAGGATGGCACCCTCTTCGGCGGCCGTTTCGAGAGAAATCTCGGCGGCACGAGCCATGGTCCGCCGGTAGATGATCCACCCCACAGAGAGCCCTACGGCCGCCCCGATTATCATGGAGAGGTAGTTAATGGCCTTGTCGCGGCCCGACATCTTGTCTCCCTTTTCGGCGAGGAGGGCGAGGCGAGAGCCGATGAAGACGTGCACCAGGAGCTTCGGGCTGTGGAGGCGGACAGTGTTAGCCATGACCCTTGACATGGGAAGGGAAAAGAGGAGGGACGAAAACCGTACCTCGCCAGGGCAGTAGACACGGTAAATGCCCACGGCCGGATACTCGGAATGGTAGCCAAAAACCCATTCGACATGCTAAACGGCAAAGGGCAAAACCGAATCATGGTCAAGACCCCCAATCCTTCCCTCCTCATCACCTGGCCCAAGGCAACGAACCGATGGTCCTTGCCCACAAGCCGGTGAACGTACCCGCTCAAGACCGTCCTCGACGCCGCAAACGCGACCAGCGACCCCGCCGTGCTGGCCGTCGCCACGATGGGCCACCCCCAGGGGAAGCCGAACACGAAGCCCGCGATGGTCGACGCCGTCGAGTAGCCTATCATGGGCGGGAAGGCCGTCACGAAAACCATGCACCAAACAATCAGCCAGCCGCCCCGCAGAGAGCGCCAGCCCTGGGCGACGGGACCGAGCCATCCGAATATGGCGTGCGAGTAGGCGAGGAACAGGATGCCGGCCGTGGTGCTGGCCAGGAGCACGACGACGGCTAACACGCGCTGCCATGGCTTGAGCAGCAGGAACGCCTTGAGGAGGGTCTGCAGCGTGTACGTCGCCGCCGACGCGATGCGCTGCCGTATTGGCAGGGGCTGCCGTCGGATCGAGGTCCTCGACGCGAGGCGCCGGTGCGAGTTGATGGTCGAGACGGTCGGTCGGGGGGAGCTCGTCCACGGCGGGCGGATGGCGGGAGAGGACGGGGCGGGGGAGATGGAGAGGGCGCGTGCCGTGGAGGAGTAGTCTGCCGGCATCGTCGGCGGCGGGTGGTGGTGGTGGTGGTGTGGAAGGCGAGGAGCAGGGAGTTGTGGACTGATCTCGACGCCTTTTGCCGAGGGAACAAAATTACAAGATATTTGCGCGTGGCCCTTCTTTGGCCCCGACCTGTAGAACGAGACTGGATAACCTCTGGTCACCTATCCATTGTCGGTTGGGGGGAAATGCACGATTCAGAATCTGTTGGATGCTCGCCTAGTTGATCGCTAAGTGTAAAAGCTGGGTTTGGTTTCGTAAAGGACCCGAGAGTTCCACACCCCTACTTGTCGCTGCCGAGGATGCCGGTGGTAAGGTGGCAGGCGGCTACCATTTTTTAAACCCTAAGCAATAACGCTCCCAGGCTTAAGGGTCAAAAATAGTATATTTTCGAGCCACCTGCACTTCTAAGGCAAGACCGGGGTACGTATTGTAGGGACCAGCCGTCTAAGACATATTTCAAGACTGTGCTGCCTAGAAGGAAGAAGGCAGCTTTGAGTACGAGAGGCAGTTAATGCTACATCACCATTTTCAAGGCCGCTTATAAGGATGGCGAGCCTTGGAGATAGGTTGGCTATGGCTATACCCATTGGAAGCTCTCGAGCACGACAAGTCTAATATCTAGGAACCCATATTATACCACAGCCACGTACAGTTGGAACTTGAATGAATTTTCTCAGCAAGATACGACGGTTAATAACTCATCGTCGCCTGTACCCGGCCCCTTATTCTAGCAAGTATCGTGGGTACGGGGCAACATTCCACAACGCATGCGCCGTCTGCTGATAGCGTTGCTTCTACGTCTCAGACCCAGTCCAAAGGCTATAGGACAAACAATCAGAGCCCTTCGGCAGCGGCAATTCGTCCGCAATTTCAGGCCAGTCGCGCGTGTGGAAACCATTCCTTTGCTTACATCTGTACAATGGCGTGAGCGAAGAAGGAGTCCTATATTGTCCTACTCTATCGTAGCGCATCGGATATCTATCGATGCACCTCTCGTCTTCTGCATTTATTCGTTTTACACTTTGTTTGCACCAAGCGCGGATGCTCAGCTCTTCCTTCCCGCGCTAGGCCCTTTGGGCGGATCCCTCACAAGAAGTCGTACTTTGCCTTCTCCTATTTCAACACCTTCGCTTAGGAGATCGACGCCTCCGTCCTTCTCCCCGTCATCTGTCGTAGGGGCCGTTCCGTCTTCCTTGGCAAGCGACTTGTCGTAGCTTCTCGCATCGATGCCGAGGATGCCGCCCATGTTGTTCCTGTCCCCAGGGACCGAAAATTCGCGATAGGCATACCGCCATTCGTTCAAGAAGTTACGCACAGCCTTGCCGACCTTGTCTTTGCCATTCCTGCTGTGATGACCCGTGCCAGTTATTGCATACACGGGGCGTGATTCGGTCCTGTTTTCCAGGAGTACTTCCTCGAGATATCCGATAGCCTCTTCTGGGAGAAGGCCATGCAGGTCCACGTAGATTTCAGGACAATCCATAATATTCTTGTTGCGATCTTCGTAGAGTTCTCGAGCTGCCTCGCGATGTGCCTTCTTCATGAGTTCGTTTTCGCTCTGGCCGCGAAGACTAAGTGCCTTTGCGGCGCGAGCATCATTTCGATTCCAGGCTTGCGCAGCACTGCCAATAGTTAGCTGACCGAGTCTATCTTGAATGTGTGAAAGATGGTTGGGCCGTTACCTCTGCAGGAACTTGTTCCGGAGACCACCGTGCTTGATGGCCTCCTGTCGGGCCTTGAGGTAGGCTTTGTTGGCCCGATCTCCAGTCTCCAGCCAGGGAATATGCTTTGGGCTTGGAATGGCCTGGGCGGTCGCACTGTTTTCACCGTTCCGGATGCTGACGGAACTCCCGTTGCGCCCGATTCGCTTTTCATTTCGGGGCGACGGGCCTGGCGAAGGAGCCATCTTAACGACATCCGCGAGAGAGTTTGGTACGAAAGCCTCCTTGTGTCCATGGCCATGGCCGCCTCGCTTCCCATGATGCTTCTTCCCAGTCTTTACTGAGCCAAGAGAGGGAAATGCTTCCGTATCGTCCGGTGCGGGAACTTGTTCCCTTTGATGCCGGCTCCCAGGTCGCGACCGGGGGCGGGGACTCTCCGAGGGGTGGAAAGGCTTCAAACCTGTAGACGGGATGAACCCAAAACTTGGGTTTCCAAAGGTTGACATGCCGTCTGCGCCTGGCTGAAGCAACGGGAAGGCGCCGTAGTCTTGCATTTGAGGGGCTTTTGACGGCGGGGTGCCGCCGTTGTCCAGCGACAGTTTGCTCATGGCTTGGTTTGGATCATGCGAGAAGATGCAGGTTTCTCCTGCCAGGCAGTTACCCATTACCCAGTATCTAGATATTCATTAGCAGCGAAGCCTTGGCCAAGATTGGACGGCTAGAACATACTTGCAGAGATGGGTGCTCAAATCATGGCTGAATCGACAGTCGGAGCGGAGGCACTGGCCGTTGGACAGGTAGAACTTGCAGATGACACCCGACTTCTGGTTCACAGGCGTGACGGGCCGTGCTTCGACAGACGTCGACTTGCCAATCAAAATACCCTTGGTCTCTCCCACGCCGACAGTTCCATTTTCTTGCACCAAGGCCTGAGGTTGAGGTTGACCCTGGCCCTGACCTTGGGCGTGGCTCTCCATGATGGACGCGATAGTGGCGCTCAAGTCATATCCATGGGATGCCAGAGCAACTTCGATTTCCTCGTCCGACCTCGACTGGCCGAGGATGGAGCGAAGCATGTCATATGGTGTCATGTCAGTTTGCTGTGAGGCGGCAGATGAGAACTCAGGTGCAGCGGCGTTCAGCCCACTTGAGGTGCCAGCCGATGAGCTGAGGCTGATGGCATCGTCGCTCACGAGCCAGTCTACATTTTCCGTCGGGTAGTCTCCGAAAATCTCCTGAGCCGGCGTGGTGTCATTTGCGAACTCGTAAGCATTAAGGTTCGGGCTGTGGGGAATAACGGGCGTGGCAAAATTAAGTCTTGGAGACGGCCGCGGCGAGCCAAAAGGAGATGCAGTGGAAGACTTGGTTCGGTTGAAGTTCGAGGGCACGTATCCAGGGGGCGCCAAGGGGCTCACTCCAAGCCGAGGCGATCCTGATAGAGGGGTTGCTGTTCCACGCCATGAGGCAGGGGACGGCCGCCTAAGAATCGTTTGTCGTATGGGCGGCGGCGATGTCGACCCTACAGCTCCTTCTCGGAATTTCCACATCGAGTCTAATATTGCATTTTCCAAGGCCGTGCCGCTGAGTCCCGTCTCTTTTCTGAACAACTCTTCTATTCTGTCCGTTTTTTCCTCGTCCTCCAGGTTCGGGTCCTGGAGGATGGGCAAACTAAGTTCATAGTGCTCGTCCGAGACCATGATTGTAACAGGCGATCAATCGGCCTCGCTATTTCCCGGAGACTTTGAGATCGAAGTGCCAGGTTTGGACTCCTAGGAGGCCACTTCGCTAACGGTGTGTCGGCGGGGTGCAGGCAGAGAGATCCGTGATGTCTCGGTCCTGTCGCGACTTTGACGGCGACCCGGACTCGAGTTCAACGAAGGGCAGAGCTAGCTGGCACCCGCAAAAAACTGCTAAACAGGCCTTCCAACTCCGTCAGATGATATATATAGTGTGAGGGATTCCGAGACTTCGGCTGCGTATAAGTAAATCGGGGTCGCGGTAACGTCGGGGTACAAATTCACAAATGCAGCTGGGGCGGTCGAGACGATGTGGATGGGGTTGTGGGAGATCGCGGGAGGCCTAGCCGCCTCACATGGTGTCGGCCGTGGGAGTACTTGGTAAGGTTTGCGCCGGTGAGGAACTGGAAAGATAATCTCGGCAATCCAGAGCTCCGCAAAGCGTTGGAAGGGCAAGAGGCTCTCCCTAGTCTAGGCTTTCGAAGTCGGAGCTCCTGTCGACACAGGGACAAAGAAGTGGGAGGTGGATGTGGTAGGGGGAATAGCGGAATAATCGATGATGGCAGGCATCCTTAGTGCGGGTGTGTTAATAGCCAGAGGGAGTTGGAGATACACTGTAATCCGCACTGTACATACAAAGCCCCCCAGATGTCATTTTAGTGCATTTCAGGCGGAAGCGGTTGGAGCATGTCGCATCTGCGCACTGTTGTAGTTAGGTCTTTGGACTGCTGACTACGTGATTAACCTCGTACCTGCTGATGACTTCCAGGCCATATACAGAACTGGCACCAAGGCAGCCTACCGGCACCTGCAAAGCGACGACTGGCTTTGTTAGTCTGCTTTGTGACTTTAGCATCTGACGATCGGTCAGTCTCGATTCGTACCATCACCAACAAAGCTTCACCCAGTAACACATAAGCAGCCTCTTCTCGGCGTGAGAGGACATGTCTTTGATTGGCCGAACTTCAGCCTTGACCATGCATAGGATTGTGTGAAGAGTGCCAAATCCCCACTAGGCGCCGGAATGGCTGAAACCAAGTTAAATATCCTGGGGCCATGATGGCTGCGGACTTGCAGAGCCGCACTGGGCCCCTCGCAGGCCCGGACGAGTATTATGAGCACTTGGGCCTCAACCGTGCCTTTTTTGGTGCAGCTGCATTTGACCTTCAAAGGCCTAGGGAATTTCTTCATCGGTATCAACACCTCCAAATCCAAAGCTAAAACCCCTCCCAGATCCCTCCTCTTCCACGCCAATAATGGCATCCCACTTGCGTTTCTTGTTTCCCTTCCTCATATCTATCACCGCGAGGGCCTCGTCCAAGAGTTTCGGGTAGTGCTCCTCGAGGCGTTCGGCAAATAGGCGGTAAGGATCTTGAATGTCTCGTTTGAATCCCGTCACTTGGTCTGGCTTGTCTCTCAAAAAGCAGAGGACTTCGGCAAGATGATGGAGGCTCGGCGATTTTGGGACGAAGTTCTGCGTAAGTGCAATGCCATGGTCAAGGTTGACAACCAGGTGCCACCACCCGCTGGGAACATGCAATATCTCGCCGGCTTTGCAAATTCCCTCCAGACACTCGGGCAGCTGACGAGCCTCAGCATGGAACTCCAAAAGCCACTCAGCAATGCTCAGAGGGCTCGTAACCTCGCTACTGTCGTTCGACACGTAGACGCCTGGCACCTGAACATCTGGTGGAAACATGATCCAATACTTGGCACCTTGGATCACAGCATTCCAGGCGCTCGTAGCATTCGGATCCTTGTGGAAGGTCGAGCCACTTCGTCGGGGACCAATTATCAACCAGCGGTGTGCCGGTCTTTCATCTCCCAGCACTTCGAAAAGATCCGGACCGAAACACTCTGGCCTCCAGTACTTGGCGTCGGACGTGTGCCCAACAGTAATGCCCATCTTCTCCGCGAACCTCTTGTCGAACAAGTAGAGCGGGCTCTCATCGGCCGAGTTCTTCATATACTCGTTGTAAGACTCAAACGTCCAATCCACTGCCTCGGCGCGAAAGCCAACACTACCGTAAGCTTCGCAGAAGTGCTCCAACGTCCAATCTCGGAGAGCCGGCCAGCTTTGAATGCAGTTGCTAAGCATGAATGGCTGTTCACTCCAGCGCTCGGCGAACTCGGAGTAACTGAGATTTTCAAACCGACTGATCTGGTTCCGTTCCGGGATGCTCCCTACGTATTGCGCCAAGTTGATGTGACTGCAAACAAAAGGCCGATGGAGAACGTCTGAGAAGACGTTGCTACAATCCACTACCGCGCTTCTCTCAGGTGACAGCCGCAGCAAAGTTGACCTCCACGATCCGTTCCACTGAACCGAACGGTTGCTTCCATATTCTGATCTACTAAATGTCAGTTTAATCAAGGAAGTGAAAGAATCTCCGGAATTTGGTAACATACTCAAGAAACAGAGACTTCCAAAGGTCATCAGAATGGCAGAATGCAAAAAGGAGCTTGCAGGTTCTTCCAAGCTCATAAAGGCTCTGCCCATCAAGATACTCGAGAAAGACAAGCAGAACCTCATCCGGAAACTGCCGAAATGCGCCTGCCGATTTCCTGGCATCAGGTATTGTCGAAAGGTATTTGTTGCCTAACGGCCTGACTTGGAGAGGGTGTGTAGGCAGAGCAACGTCTGCCCTCTCTGAGGTGTAGTCATCCTTGTTAATGCCATGCGTGACTTGATGTGAGTCACCAAAGACATTCTGATGGGAAGGATGATTCACATTTTCACTCACAGACGAGCCGCCGAGGCCATTTGGCCGAAATTCTGCTGCGGTGGCCATGAACGACTGTGGGAGAACTGAATTCAGTCTATGTGGGTCTGCTCAAGTCCAAATCATTTTTTGCCTTCACAGTGCCCGGGCTGTCTGTACCCCACTAAATCCACTAACTGAACTGTTAAGACGTCCCGACAGCTGACTTTGAACCCGTTTGGTGGTCGTGCCTGGAATTCGGCACCCTGCCCTGTTCAGTAAGAAACCAACAATTTACATCTGGATTGGACGTTCATTTCCTCGAGCCAAGAACTGATGGTAGTAGCTATGTACGAATAAGAGTAAACACACCCATAGCCCGACCGACTCTATGAGGGCTTCATGCTAGAAATACGCCCAAGAAGATGCTCTATCCTTTTCCTTGGTTGAAAATATGCCGCCAACCGCCATGACCAACACGAAGCCATCTCCGTACTCCGACATCTAAAACCCTTTCCCAAGCTTCTCCGCCAGCTTCCCTGTCGTCTTTGCGAAGACAGCATCAGGCGCTGCGGTGGCATCGACCTTAAGCACCCGCCCCTCATGATTGTAGTGCTCAACAACAGGCATACTTGTCTCAACAAAAGTCCGGAACCGCTTCTTGATGCTCTCGGCGTTGTCGTCGGCGCGGCCGCTCGTCTTCCCGCGCTCGAGAAGCCGCTTTTGCATCTCGTCCTCGGGGCAGTCGTAGAAAAGCACCAGCCTTGCCCTGCAAACGGTCTCCTCGAACTTGAGGGCCTGATCCATCTTGCGCGGGAACCCGTCGATCAGAAACCGGCCCTCCTTGTTATCATTGCCTTTCTCTGCCATCTTCTCCGCCATGGCATTCTCGAGGAGCTGCACCGTCACTTCCATAGGCACGATGGCTCCGTCCTTGATGCAATCCTTGATCAACTGCCCGAACTGCGAGCCGGGTCGGTTCTGCTCGGCGCGGAGGAGATCACCGGCCGAGAGGTGCGTGAAGCCGTAGCGTTCTACCAGCTTGGCACACTGCGTGCCCTTGCCGGCTCCTGGACCGCCGAGGACAAAGACGACGGTGACGTCCGAGTCGGAGAAGCGCGGGGTCGGCATCGCAGGAGCTGCTAGCCTGCCTGACGTTTTAGGGGCAGAGATTGCTGGAGCCATTTCTAGAAGGCCACCATCGTGTTAACCAACGTCCCGGTTTCTCTCTGCGAAGCAACTTCGATAGGATCCTGCCGCCAAGCTTTGGGGTAAATGCATATCCTTACCTTTTCGTCGATTCACCAACAAAATGTAAGACCCGGTTCCCAAGCCGATGATAAGAGCAAAAGGCCAGAAGGAAATCTTATTCTTGCTCTTTGGCGGCGGCGGCGGTTGCGGTTGCGGTTGCGACTGTGACGAGTACGGGCGACGCGTCGAGAAAGTGCCAATTGTTTCTCGTCGAATCTGTTCCCTTGAAAAGGGAGAAGCTGGCGTTCTCAGGAAGCGCGAGGTGGAATACAGTCCTGCTGCATTTATGCGGGGGACAGCACCAGCTCCGACCTGCAGCATCCACAAAGAGCTCCGACTTGGACTGCCCATGCGGGCCATATGACGCAGCGTTGTGGTGGGAAGGAGGGTCATAACTGGCGGTAGCGTGTTCGGTCGTGACCTTGGTGGGTGATTGCTCACTCTCTTGCATTCGCCCCAGATTTCTATCGCCGAAAACAAGGTTGCCAGTTTACAGCGGGTTAAGAATTGCGACCTTTGAACACAGACCAATAATGAAGAGATAAACAGAAGATTGGACGACCCGATCTCGGTGGATTGAAAACCCCTGCACCGCTGGACAGGGGTCTGCTGGGCATTTGTTGGTTGCACAATCCCGTAACTTGCTGCGGGCAGCTGGGTCAAACCCTAGCCCTAACAACGTGAAGAGTGAAAGGTGGTCGCTGGTAAACGGCTGCACTAATGAGTTTGTTAGGGTTCTTTCTCAGCCGGCTGGGTGGCCAAGAATTTTTTTTTCTCTTGGGGGAGGGCCAAAAAAAGTTCGAGTTGCCCCACCACCACCAGGCTTGCGGCGCAACCCATGCCCATTCATTCTATTTAGCTAACGCACTTCTCCCTCTCCTCGAGAAAAATTTCCTTCCACAAACTTCACTAAGACGAACAACAAAAACCACCATCAACGATCACGTTCGGTTCTGAAGACATCCTCTTGCATTGGACAAGAGGACCAGGATCATCAAATAATTTTCGAGTTCGCGGCTGCATTTGTGCGCTGCGATTTTTGCGTCTTTGACAGACGAAAACTACGACCGAGCACCCCGCTCTTTCGATTCAACATTTTCTAGATCACAAGCCGCGCTTGCGATCTAGATTTTTCGCACCCTCCCGCAATCATGGCTACGAACCAAGGACTCGAGGACGTCCCTGAGGGTAAGATTTCCTGCCTTCGTTTGCGCTGTTGTCATCAGCGACGTCGCATGTCGCCCTGAGTGGATTGCGGCATCCATCCTGATATTCGCACCCCGGATCTCTCTTGTATCTAGGCGCTGTAGTTTGTATCGCTAACGTCGCTTTACAGGACAGATCGAGTCCAACTACGATGAGACGGTCGACTCCTTCGATGACATGAGCCTGAAGGCCGAGCTTCTCCGAGGTATGCACAAAAATCGGCTCGATAGTCGCACTTGCCGCTACCTGCATAGGCTGCAGCAGATGTATTGTCAAGGCTAACATGCTCCCAGGTGTTTACGCCTATGGTTTCGAGCGCCCTTCTGCTATTCAGCAGCGTGCTATTATGCCTGTCATTAAGGGTATGTTGTCACCAGTGCCTGGAGTAGTGAAGTAGCGCTTGGATAACAAATATTGCTGCACAGGGCACGATGTCATCGCCCAGGCCCAGTCCGGTACTGGTAAGACAGCCACCTTCTCAATCTCTGTCCTCCAGAAAATCGATCCTGCTGTCAAGCAGTGTCAGGCCTTGATTCTCGCTCCCACGCGTGAGTTGGCCCAGCAGATCCAGAAGGTTGTTGTCGCCATTGGCGATTTCATGAACATCGAGTGCCACGCCTGCATTGGCGGTACCAGCGTGCGCGAGGATATGAAGGCCCTTCAGGAAGGTCCTCAGGTCGTGGTTGGCACGCCCGGTCGTGTCCATGACATGATTCAGCGCCGCTTCCTCAAGACGGATTCCATGAAGATGTTCGTTCTCGATGAGGCCGACGAGATGTTGTCGGTACGTGTGCAGAGAAACTCTAGTGCGAATTTTCCTCGTTCCTGCCGACTTGCTGACATTGGGGTGTTTATAGCGCGGCTTTACCGAGCAAATCTACGACATCTTCCAGCTCCTTCCCCAGTCGACGCAGGTTGTCCTTCTCTCGGCCACTATGCCTCAAGATGTCCTTGAGGTGACGACCAAGTTCATGCGCGACCCTGTCCGAATTCTCGTCAAGAAGGATGAGCTCACCCTCGAAGGTATCAAGCAATTCTACATTGCCGTCGAGAAGGAGGAGTGGAAGCTGGACACGCTTTCGGATCTGTACGAGACGGTCACCATCACGCAGGCAGTCATCTTCTGCAACACGCGCAGGAAGGTCGACTGGCTCACTGACAAGCTCACGGCCCGCGACTTCACCGTTTCGGCCATGCACGGTGATATGGACCAGACTCAGCGAGACCTCATCATGAAGGAATTCCGATCGGGCTCGTCGCGTGTCCTGATCGCTACGGATCTTTTGGCTCGTGGTATCGACGTCCAGCAAGTTTCTCTTGTCATCAACTACGATCTGCCGGCCAACCGCGAGAACTACATCCATCGCATTGGTCGTGGCGGTCGTTTCGGTCGAAAGGGTGTCGCCATTAACTTCGTCACTAGTGAGGACGTCCGTATGATGCGTGAGATTGAGCAGTTCTACAGCACACAGATTGAGGAGATGCCCATGAACGTTGCCGATCTCATCTAAGCCAGACATCGTACCCTCATCATTCTCGTTCTTTTCACCAGGGGCTGATACGACGATTTGGCATTTTGAGCGTGGTTTAGCCAAACCTCCTCTTTAGTGTTAGGGGGGTTGTTGATAGAATGGTGGCTTTCAGAGTCTTTCCGGGGTTTGGTAAAGAACGGTCATCTAAAACTGGTTGCATTGCACAGGACATGTTTTATGTCCTCGATGTTCATTCGGCACCTGAAACCACGATGTCTTTTTATGGAAGGTGCAAAAGCTTCGGAACGTAATAGGAAGGGGGTATTTCAAGTCTCTTTTCTAGGTCTCAAGCAATTCACTGTTATTCTAAAGCTTGTATTCCCATTCCGTGCGAGAGCTGTTGATATCCTACATGTCTTCCTGTACAATTTTCTAAATCAAGACCTTTAATTGTTGCATGGGTATGCTACGAAGTAGGCAATGCCGTGCCTGAGGTTGTTGAAGACGAAGTTGGAAGTATGTAAAATTTTATTACCCAACGATGACTCAAACCACAGCGACCACCAAATTCTACCTAACCTGCTTTGCGTCGTTGATCCGCCCGGAGGAATATTTTCTATTCCTTTCCCTGTCCTCTCTTCCTTACGAATCAGACCATTTTACATATCGTATAATGTGACTCCGCATGATTCCGACCAAACTGTCCGCCACTTGCCACCAAATTTCGAAGTCATCCATTCCTACCAAATTCAACACGCTCAACGGCACAGGGCTGGTCGCACCAACAAAGCTTTTACAGCCATATATACCAAGACTAGCCTTTGCGTGCCCTTCAGATCAGGGACGGGCCAGAAAAGTATCAGCAATGAAAACGAACGTCGTCAAGGTCGGCGCTCAGAGGCTGGGAGGCTTCGAGCAAGCCAAGGATGAGGGGTTTCGGCTTGAGAGATGGAACATTGATGCGGCATCTGATGCGGATCTATTGAAGCTACAGGATGCAGCGGCGTACCTCCGATCGAGCGATGTACCCGTTGCGTTTCCTACGGAGACGGTGTACGGGCTAGGAGCGGATGCTACACGGACTGCCGCGGTCAAGGGTATCTATCAAGCTAAGGGGAGGCCCTCAGATAACCCTCTAATCGTTCATGTATGCGACCTGGAGATGCTTAGGGAACTTCTGACGCCGCTGGGGGTGACGAACTCTCCGGACGAAGATGCAATCCCGAGCATTTACAAGCCCTTGATTGGGCGCTTCTGGCCGGGTCCGCTCACCATTCTTCTTCGCAGCCCGCAGCCTTCGCGGCTGGCCCCTGAAGTCACGGCTGGACTACCTAGCTTTGGTGCCCGAATGCCAAACCAACAGCTGGCGCTGTCGCTCATCAAGCTTGCGGGTGCGCCTCTGGCCGCGCCATCGGCAAACGCGTCAACCAGGCCATCGCCCACCACTGCGCAGCACGTTCTAGAAGATCTCGACGGGAAGATCGAGGTCATCCTGGATGGTGGGCCATGTGATGTTGGAGTGGAGAGCACCGTGGTTGACGGCTTGTGCGATCCACCGGTGATTCTCCGACCCGGCGGTGTCAGTATGGACGAGTTGAGAGAATGCCCTGGATGGGAACGTGTGGAGAGAGCCTACAAGGATAAGAGCGAGGTAGGCAAGGCAGCACCGAGGGCTCCAGGGATGAAGTACATGCATTACAGCCCCAAAGCCAGGGTTGTACTCTATGAGTCATCCTTCAAACAGGGTGACGCAGGAATCTCTCTGGATGACATCGCATCCTATATACTCCCAAGTGAGAACCGCACAAGCGCACAGCTTACAAATGGATGTATCGAGGCGAGAAAGACAATAGGCGTTATACGCACCAGAAGGTGGCCACGAGGGGGCGGGTTAAGTTGCCAAAACATCAAGCAATGCGAGAGTTTGGAAGGTTCATCTCTAGGGGAAAATGGGACGAGGGCTTCCTACGACATATTTGAAGGGGAGTTGAGGAGCGAGGTGGGCATGGTCATTTGCAGGGTAGTGGATATCGATCTTGGACGAGATATACGCGGCATCGCACATGGTGTTTTCTCTGCCTTCAGGGACTTAGATCGACGGGGCGTGGACATAATATTTGTCGACGGCCTTGAGGATAATCTTGATATCGCGGCAGCGGTCATGAACCGCCTCCGGAAAGCGGCGTGGAAAATTAGAGCATAGGCACCATTTATAAAGCACGGCATAGACGAATGGAGTTAGGATGTTCTGTGTCTCCATATGCGTTTTGCGTCCGAGGGGGGAAAAAAGCAACAATTATGATGGTTCCAAACCGCACATTTTCTCTAGACCTATGCTACCGCGGTAGAAAAGGCATATCGTTTTCGTCTATCTTTTGGACGTATCCATCCCGTGAATTCCCGCCCAGGAACACCCTACAACCCTTGCCGCAACCAATCTGTCAATTTTGCCCTTCCTAGCTGCGCCAGATTGTTGACTCCTTGCTCGCTGAGATCGATACGGCCAAGCTGAACATCTTGCGTCGGTGCCTTGCTAACGCGCTGCACGATGATTGTTGGGTCTGTCTCGAGGATAATGCCGTCATCGACAATCTCGTCGACGGCGAGGGAGACGAGGTCATAGTTTTCGACAATAGTGCGCTTGTCGACAGATTGTCTTTCGTTCTTGCTTAGTTATGACGCCCATGCTTCCATGATCCACAGATAACTCTTGTTCAGACGCCGACGAAGGAAGCGAACTCACTTGAAAAGAAGATGGAGCGAGTCCCTCAGAGCGAGGATGACATTATAGAGCAGCACTTCGTTCTCATCCACCCCGCCCACCACGTAAATCATCACGTCTGATTCCATCTTGTAGAGCACGATCCTGTTGTCATAGAGGATGATGTCGCCCGTCTGCTTCAACGTTTTGTCGGCGAGGCCCTTCTCGAAGGCCTTTTGCGCCTTTAGATCGGGGTATGGGTTCGGGGGAACGGCCACTGCAAGTTTTCAACCGCATCAGTGAGAAATTCAATGTCTCGAGACCATGCGCAGCGAAGTCTGCCTGCCTCTCCTTCAGACCCCCATACCTTGACCGTGAGCTATCCCGCTTGGCTGGTGCGGCGATGTGTAGTATTTCGCAAATACCCTAGAACCATCCTCGCTGCTGAGTATGAGGACTGCCTGTACGGCAAATAGTGACATCCCAGGCGCCATTTTGTCGAGATTGGAGACCGCGCGCAGCCTAGAAGAATTGGGAGCTCGATTTGTGCGTTCTGCTGGTCAATATCAAACTGTCATCCTGAGAGCTGCTTTAGTCGCTGTGTGTCGGAATGCCACGTTTGGTGGGGCAAGCTGTGTGGTATCGCAGCTGGATCTGGCAACCTCGAACCCGCCACTCGCTGCCAGTTGGCAGTCGTTACGGCACCGAATCACCCATTGCCACACGCTGCACAGGCCATCACTTTACGCGTGGGACGCGACCCAGACGCGTCTCCTTTAATTGATTTTTGGCCGTGGCAAGGGCCAGGAGTAACATCAATGCCGACCATATCCCACTAGTACACTTGCGTCCGGCGTCACTACATCTGTCCACCGCCTCCCGCTTTAACTATGCCCATTTTCTTCGTCCTTTGATCACTTTCACCTCCGATCAAGCACCAAGGTCAGGATTAGCATCACAAAGTCTCCCACAACATGTCTTCTCCGGCAAGTCGTCGGCAGACGCCGCGCCGGTCGGCGAGGAATTCTGAGGCGCCGAGAAGCAGCCCCGCCGCCAATGGTTCCCAGAACTCTCAAGCCAACGGCACTCCAAGAGCTACCCGGGGATCGCAACTCGCCTCAAGCCCTCTCTTCTATGAGTCGTCACCAGGCAACAACCACAATGGCAACGATGTCTCTAGCCCACTCAGACAGATGACCAACAGCCAGAGCACGGCGAACGGCGCCGTGCAGCCTAGCTCGCCCTTGAGGCAGATGTCGGATTCGCAGTCGGTTGGCGCAGACAGAACTCCACGCGCGAGCCAAGTCGGACGTAAGTTATAGGACTGAACATTGGCAGGTCTAATGGCAGGTCATATGGGGTCGCTAACCACCTCGTCTTGGACAGAATCATCCCCCATCCGATATGAGCCTAGCTCCAGCCCTGGTCGGTCGCGACAGCAATCTGAAATCCGCAGCGATCTTCGCAGCGAGTCCAGCGGTCTTTTTGTTCGAATGGGAAGCTCCGGTGCAAGGCCGCGTCGAGGAGATATCAACTCGGATGCCTTCTCGTCCACGCCACGCGGATCTCGACGTCGAGTTATCCTCGACGACATGGGTCGCGTTGTGCGGGAGGCGCCGTCGGATACTGGTTCCTTCCCCAACAGAGACCCTACAACATCGGAGGCTGATGTCATGGGTGGAAACAGCCAGGGCACTGTCTGGGGTACCACTGTCTCGATTGAGGACTCGTTCTACGCGTTCAACGACTTCCTCCGTAACTTCAGCAAGAAGTACCAGATGTACCGGGACGGCCTCTCCGAGCAGGAAGTTCGTGACTCTCCAGATGCCAACTCGAAGCCGTACCTTGAGGCCCTCGAAACAATGCTTATGCTCGGCACGGCTAAGCTCTATCTCGACATGGGCGACCTCAAGCTGTATCCGCCGACGCGAAAGCTGTGGCATCAGCTTATCATGTATCCCCAAGAAATTGTTCCAGTCATGGACCAGGCCGTCAAGGATGCAATCCTCGAGCTCGCCAACAAGACCGGAGCCAGCCAGAGGGCTTCCCAGAGCCAGAGCACCGCTGGACATTCTCAGCCTGGGCCGAGCCAGAGCTCCGAGCCCGTGTTTCCAAGCTCCGACCGGCCTGACCCGACACCTTCGTCTCGGGCTATGGCGGAATCGCTTGAGGAACAGATTGAGAAGACGACTTACTTTGTCCGCCCCTATGGAATGGAGAACACTACCAACTTGCGAGAGTTGAACCCGTCAGGCATGTAGCGTCGTCAGATGCCAGACGGCAAATATTGCACCTGCTAACATTTGATTAGATATGGATCACTTAATCTCCATCAAGGGCTTGGTTATTCGTACGACGCCAGTCATTCCTGACATGAAGGACGCATTCTTCAAGTGTAGCATCTGCGGCCATACTGCCAATTCGGAGCTCGAACGCGGTCGGATTCGGGAGCCTACCGAGTGTCCTCGCCAGATCTGCGGCTCCAAGAACTCGATGCAGATCGTCCACAACCGGTGCCAGTTTGAAGACAAGCAGGTTATCAAGCTCCAGGAGACACCCGACATGGTGCCGGCTGGCCAGACTCCGCACACGGTGTCGGTCTGCGTCTACAACGAGCTCGTAGACTTCTGCAAGGCTGGTGATCGCGTCCGTATCACTGGTATCTTCCGTGCCATCCCCGTTCGGGTCAACCCGCGGATGAAGACGGTCAAGAGCGTCTACAAGACTTACGTCGACGTACTCCACGTGGAGAAGATCGACAAGAAGCGCATGGGCGCCGATCCTTCGACTCTGGCAGTCGAAGGCGCCGAGGCAGAGGACCAAGCCACCTCCAACGAGCAGGCGAAGCTGCCTGAGCTGCGCAAGATCACGGCTGAAGAGGAGGAGAAAATCAAGGAGACTGCACAGCGCGATGATGTGTACGAGCTCCTAGCACGATCCGTTGCTCCTTCGATTTACGAAATGGACGACGTCAAGAAGGGTATCCTGCTCCAGATGTTTGGTGGCACCAACAAGTCGTTTCAGAAGGGCGGCAACCCGCGGTATAGGGGCGACATCAATATTCTTTTGTGTGGTGACCCGTCAACGTCTAAGTCTCAGATTCTGTCGTATGTCCACCGAATCGCGCCCCGCGGTGTCTACACTAGCGGCAAGGGCTCATCGGCCGTCGGTCTGACAGCCTACGTCACGCGCGATCCCGAGACGAGGCAGCTTGTTCTCGAGTCTGGTGCGCTCGTTCTCTCGGACGGCGGCGTCTGCTGCATTGACGAGTTCGACAAGATGTCTGACTCCACACGGTCGGTCCTGCACGAAGTCATGGAGCAGCAGACCGTGTCGGTTGCCAAGGCGGGCATCATAACGACCCTGAACGCCAGGACCAGCATCCTCGCATCGGCGAACCCTATTGGCAGTCGATACAACCCGGACCTCCCCGTCCCGCAAAACATTGACCTACCGCCTACGCTTCTCTCGCGATTCGATCTCGTCTATCTCATTCTCGACCGCGTCGATGAGAAGAACGATCGCCGTCTTGCGAAGCATCTTCTATCCCTATACCTCGACGACAAGCCAGAGTCTGCGCCTACAATCAGTGAAATTCTTGTACGTTTTCCCCCATTCTCCGCCGTCATAGATTTCGTGAGCTAACAACCTCTGTCCAGCCCATTGAGTTCCTCACTGCGTACATCTCGTACGCCAAAGCAAACATCCACCCTACCATCACCCCCGACGCCGCCAAGGAACTCTCGGACTCTTATGTCGAGATGCGCAAGCTGGGCCAGGACGTCCGCGCCTCAGAGAAGCGCATCACGGCCACCACGCGACAGCTCGAGTCCATGATTCGCCTCGCCGAGGGCCACGCGAAGATGCGCCTCTCGGCCACGGTCGAGCGGTCCGATGTGCGCGAGGCCTACCGACTCATCCGCTCCGCCCTCATGACGGCTGCCACGGACGCCCAGGGCCGCATCGACATGTCTCTGTTGACGGAGGGCACGTCGGCTGCGGACCGCCGTGCCAAGGCCGACCTCAAAGATGCGGCCCTGCACCTGCTCGACGACATGACGGCTGGGGGTCAGGGGGTCCGGTGGTCGGATGTCAGCCGTCGTTTAGGCGAGGTGGCGAGCGGGCCTGTCGAGGCTGCCGATTTTAACGAGTGCATGCGTGCCTTGGAGATGGAAGGGTCCGTGACTGTTTCGGGCGAGGGAGCGAGGAAGACCATCCGGCGGGTTACGGCTGTTGTGTAAGCTGAACTTGGCGAGAAAAATCGAAAACATCGAAATGTCTGATGCGGGTATGAGGGATGTCGTTGTATGAGGATAACTTATTTTCGGTATGTTTAATGGACGGCGCGCAAAGGTTGTGACGGGGGAGATGAGGAAGGAGCAGTAGAGACGGACGGAAGGTGGAC
>Ga0247774_1000031_pt1 | contig 59308 bp, 48 predicted proteins | sample UWRJL001104B6_FD_179933 | JGI IMG/M metagenome (GOLD analysis project Ga0247774, IMG submission 179933) | Plant litter microbial communities from Arlington Agricultural Research Station in Wisconsin, United States - UWRJ-L001-104B-6 | ecosystem: Environmental > Terrestrial > Plant litter >...
TCTACGATATCATCTTCCTCGACGAATGTTCGATGGTTGGAAGCGAATTGTGGAAATGGATAGAACGCAATTTTGAACGCACATTCTTCAATCACCGCAAGCTAATTTTAATGGGCGACCCCGCTCAGCTCAATCCTGTAGGAGAAAAAAAGTCGCCTGCTTTCAGCATTACCAATAAAGCTGTACTGACCAAAGTTGTCAGGCAAGCAGGGGAAAGCCCCGTGCTCGATTTCATAACAGAATGTCGCTCTTTTGTCAATAGCAAAGCAGACATATTTTTGCCACACTCTAAATACAAAAAAGGAGACAAGTCAAACGGTGCATTCAAAGTCAAATCAGAAACGCTGCTACAATATGCTGTCAAAACGATCGATCGAGAATTTAGTCAAAATCCCGATCACTTCAGAATTTTGTGCTGGACTAACAAACGAGCCAAATACTACAATCACCTTATCAGAGAACAAGTCTACGGTCAAGCTGCACCCAGATTTGTACCGGGAGAAAGGCTAATTACCAAAAAACCCGTCATGGCACCCGACGGCAAAACCGTAATTTTGCCGACTTCAACGGAATTTACCGTCAAGGAAGTTGAGATTAACCAGCACGGAGGCTATCGAGTTTGGCTATTAAAAATTGTGACTGATGGCGGTTTCTTGCGGCAAATCTTTGTCCTGCACGAGTCGGAAAATAAACGCTACCAGGCTGAACTTAAAGAAAAGCTCAAGAGTGCCAAACGCAATGGATTTCTTTGGAGGAAATACTATTGGTTCAAAGATGACTTGTTTGCTGAAATTGACAATTGCTTTGCTTTGACAATTCACAATTCGCAGGGCAGCACTTTTGATGAAGTTGGCATTGACGGAAGCGACCTTTTTAGCAGATTGTTAATCGGCAAAGATTTGAGCAGCACACAGAAACTTAAAGAGTACCACCGGCTTTATTATGTCGGTGCGAGTCGCTGCCGACATCGGATATTATTTGTGCCTCCCAATCTCCAACAACTTCAGCGAATAAAAGCTTTACTAATTTAGCATAACCTTGGGGTTGAGGACTGAAATTTTGTAATGAGACAAAATGGTAAAAATTTAGACATTGCCTGCGATATACTAAAGGTATGTCTAAATTAACCATTCAAGAAGGCGCGGATTTACTTGGCGTTACTGCCAAAACGTTCTACGGGCAGTGAGAGTCGATGAAGCAGGAAACAGATATCGAATTAGGCAACGTCCAAGTTTATATAAGTTCTGTAGAACCGAATTGTCAACTATTCAATTCCCAGAGTTATGGCTGCTAGCGCAGCACGCAATCAGACACGTGAAACCTGACTGATTATGACAAAATTTCGACTTTCTGAATCAACCGCTAAAGAGGCACTACCCCAGAAAGCTTCTAAGAAAAAAAGCTCGACAGGGATTAGAGCCAGAGAAACAGCTAACCTTGATAACACCGCCAATAATCCGCACTCAACCGACAACTCACAAAAGCCGGCTGTTTTTCCAGATAATATTTCTGAGGTAACTACTGCAAACTCTTCAAAAAGTGTCAAAAAAACAGGCAAAGACAAAACGAATGTTGCTCCACTTAGCGAACCAGAAACAACAGGTTCGCAACAATTAGAAACCTCTGAAACTCTCACAAACTCAGCAGAACTTTTACCAACCCCAACTCCTTCTCTAGAAACTCCTGTCCAGGATGCAACAGAACCTTCCCCTGCCCCAATCCCAACCACTGTTGAAATAGTTTGCGACTCCAGAGAATTCAACGATTACATACAGGCTCTCAAAGGCATCATTCCTAACAATAGCACCCACCCCATCTTGCACAACGTGCTGATAGAAGCTGACTTAAAAGCTCAACATTTGCATCTGACTGCCTACAACTTAGAATTTGGAATGCAAGTGAGCTTTGATGCCACTGTCAATCAAGCTGGAAAGCTTACCCTCCCCGCACCCATACTTGCTGACATTCTGGGAAAATTTCCTAACGGCAGCCTCACCTTAAAGAGTTCTTGTGAAATTATTAAAGGAAGCGACGTTCCATCAGTCAGTGCCACTCTGAGTGCGTCAAGGAGCAAGCACGCCATTCGCGGGCTAGCTGCGGGCGAATTTCCTGTTATTCCAAGCGTTGAAAAGAAACTTGTAACGCTTCCTGCCAGCGTGTTAATTGCTGTACTCAAAGCTAGCTTATTTGCCGTCAGTTCTGAGGAAAACAAACGCATATTAACAGGGGCAAACTTTCAACTCAGTCGCGATGCAGACAGGGGATTAGACAAACTAAGAATCTGGACAACTGACGGACATCGGGTAGCAATGGTTGTAGGATTGAGCGAGAACAACAACGCCAACCCTTTGATTGATGAACCCGTGCAATTTACTGTACCCGCTAAGGTACTTCGGGTATTAGAGCGCAACTTGAATCCCACTGACCGAATTGCAATATACTATGATGGCTCGACTCAACAAAGTAGCAATATTGTCACATTTCAGTGGAAAAACTGGCGGCTGACAGCACAGTTACTGGAAGGACAATATCCGCTTTGCGACCAAATTATTGCTCCCCACAGACACCTATTTAGCAATCAATTGATAGTTGAGAAGCAAGCCTTGCTGAAAGCTTTAGAAAGATTAGCAAGTCACAGCGATAAATCGCACGTTACGGTAATTTTGGAATTAGATTCAGAGTTTCAGCAAGTAATGGCATCGATTAACAATACTATCAGCTCTGGCAATGAGACAATTGATGCTAAAATTAGTGGGGGTAATTTTCGGATTAAGTGCGACATTCGCTATTTGATAGATACAGCAAAAGCTATTTCTAGCTCGGATTTGCGGATATTAATGGCTGCTCCTACTGCTCCCTTGCTGATTGTGCCTTTTGGTATCCCCTCTTTAGGAACAGAAGCCCTAGATTGTGAATACATTGTAGCACCGCAAGAATGATGGGAGCGGGGAGTAGGAAATAGGGACTAGGGAGTGGGGAAATCTCGACAAAGATTTCCCTACTTTTTACTTTTTGATCGGTTCTTGATTTCTATATTTCTATTTTTACTATAGCGGTTCTCAAGAAAGTGAGGTATGGGGGCGAGTCCTATGCCCTATGCCCTATGCCCTATAAGCACCTCATGTTACTGAGAAAGGCTATATCTTCTCTTCATCTGCATTCGATGCGGACTATGCGGACTATGCGGTTCGTTCAAAAAAAATCTAGTTTGCAAATCAGATAACCTGGTTTGGGGGAATTATTCATTACTTATAAACCAATACGGTTTAGTCCTGTCGAATTGTAGCATCATGTTGGGCGGAGTGAAACGGAGGGTTCGTTCCGAGGGCCCAACCGAAGCACGGTTTTTTAGCACTAACTGAACGGTATTAAGTTATAAATCTCTTTATTTCTCTCTCTTTTTCTCTTCATTTTCTGCGGACTATGTGTTCTCTGCGGTTCGTTTAAATAAAGTAAAATTTGCCAATCCGCTCAAATAAATCTAGTTCGTAAAATCTTCAAAGTGTCACTTTCATATCCCCTATCGGGGAATTGCGTAAAGAAAGGTTATGGAGAAATTTCTGGAATTTTACCCAACATTCCCAGGACTTACGCACACTTGTACGAAAAGTCATCCATTGGCGTGACGCTGCAGGCAGACAGACGCAGAAGTATGAAGGCAGAATTTAAAACTGCTACAAAAAAAATGCTGCTTCTGGCATTCATTCCTTTCATTAAAACCAACAATAAAGAAAAATTATGTACCGACCTTTGCACCTCAAATATCGACCGAAAAATCTCCAAGAATTAGTCGGCCAAGACTATATCAAGACAGCACTCACGAATGCCGTCACTGCGTCCAAAATTGCTTCGGCTTACCTGTTTGCAGGCCCCAGAGGAACAGGCAAAACCTCAACAGCCCGCATCCTTGCCAAATCTCTCAATTGCTTGGAGAGTAAAACTCCCACAATAAATCCCTGTGGCAAATGTTCTTCTTGCAAAGCTATCGACTCCGGCAGCAGTTTAGACGTAAGCGAGATAGATGCCGCCAGCCACAACGGAGTGGACGATGCTAGGGAATTAATCGAACACAGCAACTTTGCTCCAGCAATGAGCCGAAGCAGAATTTTTATCCTTGACGAAGCTCATATGCTTACCACTGCCTCGCAAAATGCTCTGCTGAAATGTATTGAAGAACCTCCACCTCATGTCGTATTTATTCTGTGTACCACTGAAGCTCACAAAGTGCTGCCAACTGTTGTCAGTCGCTGTCAAACTTTCAACTTCAGAGCAATGCCTTTGGCTGCTATTGTGGGACAATTGGAGAAGGTAAGTAAAGCCGAATCTATTGCCGTTGCAGAAGCAGCAATGCTGGCAATTGCTCGTACTTCTGACGGGGGTTTGAGAGACGCTCTCCAATTGCTCTCTCAACTGTCGCTGCTTAACTCTGAAATTACACCGACTCAAGTTATCGAAGTGTCTGGCGGTATCAGTGAAAAGGATTTGACAGACCTTATCAAAGCCATCTGCTCTAGCGACGTGCTAGGACTACTGCAATTGGCAAAAACGCTCGTAGATAGCGGCAAAACACCCAAATTAATTCTCAGCAGTTTGTTAGCTGTTTATCGCGATTTGCTTTTAATTAAAGTCACACCGACAAATCAAAATTTAATTGCAGGCACGATTGGCTGCACGCACCTGAAAAAATTGGCAGCCCGCATTGATTTTGAGACCCTTGATACCGCTTTTACGCAACTGCACAAGTCAGAATCTCAACTGAGAGTTAGTACCAATTCTGCTACCTGGTTTGAGGTGTGTTTGCTGAATCTGATGCCAAAAATGGCTGTACCGATATCTCAAAATAATACTGCCAAGAATTCTCCCAATTCTCTGAAGCTATCGGCACAGCAAAACGGACATTCTCATCGCTTGGGAAGAGTTGGTTCCCACAACGCACCGACTCCAAATATTAGCTCAAAAGAACCAGAAGCAGACTTGAAAGCAATTTGGGAATCTGTTGTCGAAGCTGTTAAACCAACCCATCGCGGACTGCTGTCAAAAGCTCAATTGGTGAAGCAGGACGCGGATTCTTGGGTGTTGACAGTTGCACCCAATTATGCTGATAAATTTAAAGCCAATTTGGAGTTGGTGCAGCGCATAATTGGCAAAGCTTTAGGTCGCTCCATTACTGTTACTATAGCACAGCAGGAGAAGTTTTTGGCATGATTGCGCTACTTGTCGGCAACGATGGATATGCCATCGAACGAGAAATTGAAAAGTTAAAGGCACAAACTCACCCGCTGTGGCGAAATTTTAACGTCCACCGCTTCAGTTTCCAACAGCTTGACGCTGCCGTTTCTGCTGCCTTTTGCCTTCCTTTTGGAGAAGGTTGCAAATTAATTGTAGTGGAGAATTGCGATTTCAAGCAGTTTGGAGAGATTGGGTTAGACATTCTTCAACCGCTGCCGCAGTTGCCTGCCACAACTCACTTGGTTTTTACGGCGGCTGCTATTGACAAAAGGCTCAAAGTAGTAAAGTATTTGTTGCAGTGCGGCAGGCTTAAGGAATTTACTTTGATTCCGCCTTGGCGCGAGGATTTGATCGAACAGGCAATTGCAACTCAAGCTAAACAGGTAAAAGTTTCAATTGCCAGAGATGCCGTCAGCTATCTAGCAGGAGCGATCGGCAACGATACGGCTAGAATGGTTAAGGAACTGGAAAAGTTAGCGGTTTATGCAGGGGACGAGCGAATTACCAAAGAAATTGCGATCGCTCTCGTTCCAGCTACCGCAGCCAACAGTCTCCAATTGGCGACTGCACTGTTGAAAGGTCAAGCAACTTCTGCAATTAAGCTGCTCGACGAATTGCTCTCGCGGGCTGAATTTCCGCTGACAATTGTTGCTACTCTGATTACTCAGTTTAGAACTTGGCTGTGGGTGAAATCTGCTCTGGTTTCTGGAAAGTATTCTGACGGTGAAATTGTAACTTTCTGCGGAATTGGCAATCCCAAGCGAATGTATTTTCTGAAGCAGGAAGTTAAAGGAGTATCTGTCAGTAGTTTGGCAAAATCTTTATCGGTTTTGTTCGAGTTAGAAGTCGCTATCAAAAGCGGAGCCACGCCTGATTTGATACTGCCGTCTTTGCTCAGAATTACTCAATTGGTTAACTTGTAATTCCGATAGAAAGATAAAATTGGCTTCGTACTGCGAAATAGAGAAATCCTCGATTGAAAAAAGAAAGGACATTTGGATTGCCTTAATCTGTTGCCTCAATTAATACCAGTTCTCCACGATCGTGCAACAGTAGCGGCAGTAGGTCTATCGTATGAAGTTAACCCAGCGATGCAGATTGTAGCAAGACGAAAGGAGAAGTGGTATAACAGTATTGAATGGGTAGGTGCTGATGGCTTTTTGTGAGGCTATCAGCACTTTTTGATTGCTGATATCTTCTTGCCGAGCGGTAAAATTAGTGTATTTGGCTTGGTTGAAAACGTTTATAAATATGTTGAGAACATTGACCACAGCAGTCGAATTAATAGCCGTCCGTTTCGAGTGTTTGCTTGGATGCTTTTTGTGTTATGGTAGTGGGATATTATTATCCGATTAACCCGTTACTAGGTGGAAAAATGGCGAACTGCGAGCGCTCACAGAAAACGAATTCAACAAAAAGCAATTGTCGCGCTTTTGCGACTGAGCTGGAATCAAAATAGAAAAAAGTAAGGCAGTGTAAACAACGGTCGCAATGAACGAAGAGCAGCAAGAAAGCGAAACTCCAACGTCTTACCACTACGTAACTGACCCAGAAAAATGCTATAAAATCCAAGAAAAGTACGGATGGACGCTACTGGGATACGAAGAAGTCGGCGGGGATATTCTGAAAGTCAAGTGCATTTATGAAGGGGAGACTCAGTTTCCCAACTATTTTTCAGAGGATGATTAACTATGCGGAAGTACATCGTTTTTAAAACATCGCCTTCAGACCGGGGATGGGAATCTAGAAAGCTGGCACACACTGGTTTTTTGACGAGGATATTGGCCGAACATTACACTCCTGCTAGCCGTCCGTCTCCAAAACCGGGATACCGATTGAGGGAGTATCACAGAGTTGTTGAATCGGCAAACTCAGATTTTCCTAAAGAAACTACCCACAGTCGCGTTGGAGACTGGGAAGTTGCCAGGGTAGAAGAATATGCAGCTACTAATCCTGACAGCGACTACGATATTGTTGTGATTTGCTACTGCAAATGGACACCTGTTGAATCTGTTCTAGAGCCGTTGCCCAAAGCACAAATTACCGCAGACTCTTTTGGTGGAAACGAGGGAGAATACCAACAATATCTGGAGCGAAGCCCACTGGAAGTGGAGGGCAGATAAAAGTTAGTTCGTGAAGTTGTCGCCCAGCCTGTTTGTACCGCATAAAAAACTCTTTTCGGACATTCTAACAGTGAAATTAACTTTTTGTTCAGAATGATTTCACTTCCCCCTATTTCAGGCAGACAAGTGGCTTGCGCCACCTCTAGCTCAGTTCTTCAAAATCTGAGCTATGCACTTACTTACTCTATCCGCTCTCCATGAAATAGTTAATTCTAACTCAATAACAAATACATCGCCACTTGTACCAGCTTACATTCAAGAACAGCTACAGCTTGCGGTAAAACAAATGCTAATGGGATTGCCTGTAGAGCCAATTCTCGATAACAATCCCTTGATTCAGCAATGGGTTAACGAGCTAAAACAACTGTCGCCCAGCCTGTTTGTACCTCATAAAAAGCTGTTATATGACATTCCAATAACTGCCAAAATCGACTTAAATCCTTCCTTTTACAGAACGAATACCAGTCATAAATATCCCCAAAAACCTCAGTTTAAAGTGATAGAAGTTCGCGCGCATGTCGGCATAGTAAGAGGCAACCCCAGGCTCTTTGAATGGGCAATCCGACATCCCATTTTGAGCTGGCAAGACCGAGTGAAGTTGTGGGTAGCTGCAGAATATTTCAAAATACAGCCCCAGGAGCTGCAACTGATTGTTTTGGCACTGCATCCTACACGCGCAGCACAAAAAGTATCATTTAGCTGGGACAGAAGACAACATCGACAAATCAAAAATTGGCTCTTAAATGCCATTAAACTAGAGACAGAACAAACGTTTGTTAATAGCGAGCATTTTTTAGCAGCTCAAGCGGAGGAAATAGCCACAGCTATCAACTTAGATGAAATCGATGAAGTGTTACTCTAAAAGGATTAGAAACCGCTGACTATACTCAGCATTTGGCTTCTTGGGGCGAGCGGCTGACGCTCTGACCGAATAATTACGCGCTTTGCAATCCAACCTTCGTAATTATACGCGGTCTCAGGCCTCTCCCTTGTAGGGAGAAAAACGAGCGGGAATTTTTCCTTGTTTCAAGCCTCTTCCTTAAGGAAGAGGTTAATTACGAATTGCGAATTATTAATTACGGATTATGCCTTGGCGCTGGGTTGGGGTCGGTTCTTCGCTGGGGTGATCGCCTGCAACAATTGCTCAAAAAAATCATCCTATAAGAGGATGGCGCTCTTCGGGTCAAAATTCAACAATTTAGTCAGGATGCCAGCTTTCTGTCAAATCTTGGCAGAAAGTTTTTGTCCTGCTGTCGCCCGATTTTAGATGTTAGATTTAGGTAAAAAACATCTCAATTCTGCCATTTAAAATCTCAAATTGTTTGTCAATTTGGAGAAGTAAAAACGATGACTGCAAAAAGTGCAACCAAACCGTTAACCATCCTGATTGTAGAAGACGACCCCATGATGCAAATGGGGCTGTCGCGACTATTAGCCGCACAGCCTCATTTCGTTATTGCAGGACAGGTAGAAGACGGCAACTCAGCAATAGCTTCAGCCCTAGAACTAAAGCCAGACATCATACTGATGGATATTGGGTTACCCGATATCGACGGCATTGCTGCTGCCAGCCAAATCAAAGCAGCACTGCCCGATACCCGCATCGTAATGCTGACTTCTCACAGCAGCGATACAGAAGTGCTGGCTTCTCTCTCTTGCGGGGCCGACGCTTACTGTATCAAAGGTACTAGCACAGAACAACTATTGCTAGCTATCAATGCTGTCAAAGAAGGTTCTGCGTACCTAGATGCCAAAATTGCCAGCTGCGTCATTCAAAACCTCAGAATGCCGGTTCAAAACTACGAGAAATCCCAGTTTTCAAAACGAGAAATGACCGTCTTGAAGCTGCTGGTAGAAGGCAAAAGCAACAAAGAAATCGGCGCTGAACTGAGTTTAAGCCCCAATACCATTAAAGGTCACGTTAAAGCGATTCTCGGCAAAATGGAGGTCAACGACCGGGTGCAAGCTGCCGTCATTGCCATGCGAAACGGTTTGGTTTAAACTTACGAAATTATTGCTTGAGACGGCCCAAACCATTAGCGCGTCACAGTTTATTTGCCAACGGGCAAAGTAAACCAAAAAACAGTTCCCTTACCCAACTCGCTTTCTACACCAATTTCCCCGCCGTGCGCCGCGACAATCTGTTTCGAGATATAAAGTCCTAATCCCACCCCAGAAGTGCGCTTAACGCCGCTGCCCCGCACGTACAAGTCAAATAAAGAAGCCAACTGCTGTGGTTTTATCCCCACTCCATTATCTGCTACTGTACAGCACAGGTAAGATTCTCGATCGAATGACGCATCTATTGTTAGCGTAAATCCAGGCTGATTGTATTTGAGAGCATTGCCAATTAGATTTTCAAAGACTCGCCAAATCTGGTCGATATCGACACAAACATTGGGCAAGTCGGGAGCAATTTGGTGCTTGAGAACAACTTGGCGTTTCGCCAGCATCGGTTCCCACTCAGAGAGAATGCTGCACGTCAAAGTATAAAGCGAAATAGACTGCAAGTCTAAAGGAACGCCCAAGATTTCGTGCTGCTGCATCTCAATCAGAGAATTAATCAGCTTGAGCTGGCGGGAACAGCTTTGCACGATGCGCTCAAAACTCAACCTGTCAATTACAACATCATTTTCTCCGGCTACCCTTTGGTGTCCCGCTGGCTGTTCCTTAAGGTAAGTTTGCAGCACCATTGACATTCCTGTAACCGGGTTTCGCAAGTCGTGGGAAACGGCGTGCATAAAAACTTTCAAACTAGCTTCGGCCTGCTGTCGCCCTTTAATTTCCTGAGTAAGTTGGGCATTTTGTGCAGACAGTCGCTCATTAGCACAAAGAAGCTGCTGCTGCAAGCGGCGCATTTTAAGCTGCGCTTCTACCCGCACCAGCACTTCCTTCGGTTCAAAAGGTTTGATAATGTAGTCAGCGCCGCCCGCTTCAAACCCTTTTACTTTGTCAAATACGTCATCTAAAGCGCTGACAAAAATTATTGGAATGCCTGCTGTATCCTCTTGTTTTTTTAAGGAGTGACAGACTTCATAGCCATCCATTCCCGGCATCTTAACGTCTAGCAAAATCAAATCAGGAGGGAGAATGCTGACCGCTTTTAAGGCTCGCTCTCCGCTAATTACCTTCCTGACTTTGTAGCCGTTTTCACCCAACATTTTATCCAACAAGTGGATGTTGTTGGGAGTGTCGTCAACAATCAAAATATCGCCTTTAACTTCCATAGTTTAACTTCACCTACCAATATCAGCATTGAGCAGCTTTTTCCTGAAACTGCTAAAAATTAACGATTCCGCAGTCTGAGATAATGGTTCATTGGCAATACTCTTGTCCTCAATATCTGCAACCGTCACAGGTTCATCCGGGTCGTTGGGGTGAGGCAGCATTTTACAAGCAGCTCGAATCCGATTTTCCAGTTCTTCATCAATGTTAATTGACTTGCCAGTAGCTCGGTCAACTGAGAGCGACGCCGCTCTATTTTCGAGCTGCGGTCGAATGCGAGTGTCCCACAAACTCTCAGACTCTTTAGATCGCTTGAGGTCGCCATACCGCACAGGAATTTTTAGGGGATACGGAAACAAAGCTTCAGTACCCGTTCCGTAAGCAGGAGAAGTAATGACACACTTGCCCTGGGGAAATCGCAAAATCTCGTCAGCACTAATCAGCGGTTTCTTTTGCAACTGTTCGCTCCAGTTAACAGAACGGCTCGTTTGCTGTCCCATTGAACTGCCTGTGGAGCGACTTTTAATTAAAACTTCGACCTCACCGTAGCGCTTGGAATATTTCTCGGCCGTCTCTAAATCGCCGGGATTGAATAGGATGTGGGTTGATAAAGCACTGGCGATCGCAGCTCCTTTTTTATCCCCATAGAGATTGTAAAGCTGATTGAGCGATTGAATGCCAACAATCGGCACACCACCTGCCGAACGGTATTCGTTAGCCCACTGATCCATTCTATCGAACTTGAGAGAGGGGAATTCGTCCAAGCAGTACACAAATGGGTCAGAACGCACCCGACTTAAATTAGATACCACACACAGGTGAATAGCGGCTGCCAGCAGAGGCCCAACTACGGCTCGTCTTTGGTCGTCTAGTTTGAAAATAATGCACTTTTTACCTTCGAGTACAACGGGAATAGTGCTGCGACCAATAAACGCCCGCAGCAAGTCTTTTTGAATGAAACTTGAATAGGTTGCCTCTGCGGTTGCCTTGATGCCCGCCACTGTTTTTTCAGCATCTTTTGAACTTAATAATTGCGAAAAACTAGAGGCAATCCACCTGTCCATTTTCAGGGGATGATTGTCAGGGCGATGAACGGCGTGGTAAATGCGATCGACCAAATTAGGAAGCTGAATAATTGCATAAACCATCGCTAAATCTGGGTAAGGACTGCTTTTTGCCAACTGCACTAAACCCTTTGCCATCAACTCGCCTGCTTTCTCAAAAAACTCATTGCCTTTGCTCTCCCCCGGACTAGCATTTCGAGCAATAACTTGTCCAATTTCTGTTGCCATTACTGCATCTTGTGCATCTCTCATAAAATCGAGAGGATTGATAACGCCGCTGTAAGCTTCCCCCGGCGCAAACACTTGCACGTCGTAGCCGTAGCGCACTGCCAAGGGTGCGTGCAGCTTCATCTGCTCTCCTTTTTTATCATAAATGATGACCGGAAATCCTTGCTGAAACGCGCTTTCAACCATCCGATCGATTACGCTAAAAGTCTTGCCCGAACCCGGAGCGCCGATAACTAAAGTTCCGCGTTCTGCGTGAGGCAACCAAACTGTTGGAGATGCACCTAACAGAGTTTGCAATCGAGCACTCAATCCTCTCCACTGCCCGTTAAACCAATAAGTCGGCTTACCGCTCCACAAAGTAACAGGTTGCCGCTTTTTGTCTTTCATTTGTTTCATAGCCAAACCCGTCGCCGCCATCTTTTCAGCAGTGCCGCACAAGCGCCCCGAGGTAACTTTACCTTTGCCGCTTCCGACTATCTTGGAGAAAACTGCTAAACCTAGCAGTATACCCAGCATTGAGAGTCCTTCGGGATTCATAAATTGACCGATTAAGCCACCCAAATCTATGCCAGTCAACGGGCGTTTTCCGACGGATTGAGTAGTTGCTTGCAGCAAGAGTGGGTGACGATTTTGAGGGAAAGATTGATGGAAGTTCATAATTTTTATAACTCAAAAACTGTGGATACTAGGGTTGTTTACAGCGAGAGGCACTTAACAAACAAAACGAACGTATTCTTGGTAGAGGTGATCTCAAACCCGAGCAATTATTTAACCCAGACGATGCTTTCACAGCAAGGCTTGGGGGCATTTTTATTAAGGGCGATCGTCCGGCAATCCTATGATTAATAGCTAGCGTGAATTGTTCAATCAAGGCTATCCGTTTTGTCCGAGTTGTTTCCACGGAATGACAATTGCAGCTACACCGATCGAAATAGAGTTCCCTATCTAAATTCATTAAACTTAACCCATCTTATTTTGATTGCATTTTGTTTTTTAGGCTACCGCCTCACAGGAAAAAGAATAACGAATCATTCATCCAACAATGGTTAAAAGTAATAAAGCCCAATCCACAACTCAAATCCCCGGCTCTAGCGATGTGAAATCTCACCATCAAGAGAATCGAAAAGCATTAGTTTTCAAACAAGAAGTAGATCCGGATTTGCTCAGTCATGATTACAACCAAACCAGGCGACCTTCTTTGCCCTATGGCATCATCATTAACGATAACCCGGCAGGCATTCTGATTCCCTACGACCAACTTGTGAAAGCAGAATGGAAGCAAATACCTTCTGTAGAAGAGTTGACAACAGTAGAGCTAACAGAAGCCGTGAGCGGCCTGTTTTTGCTCGAGGCTCGGATGCTCGTATTAGCCTTTGTCCCAGAGTACATTCGCTACAAAGATATTGAAGAAAATGGTGAAGTAGCTGGTACATTTGTTGGTCTTTATGACGATTACCGCCAGAACTTTGACAAGAAAATTCACGATGCCTGTTCGGAACACGCCCTGATTTTCTTAGACCCAAAGAACCAACCCTTACATCAAGTGCCAATTGTCGTGCGCTTCAAAAATGTAGCTCTTTGGAGCTTTAAAAGCGCTAGAGAAGAATTTTACCGCAACTTAGAACGGGCATTTGCAGATTATTTCAATGTAGATTACAGCGGCAAAAATGACAAGTGGCGTTCTTTAGGAGTCTTGAATATCGAGTTTCGAGCAGTAAAAGAAGGGGAAGGCAAGAACAAATCGTTTTGCTGCAAAACCCACAGCATTACTAAGCCAACTGAGAGTAATTTGCCTAAACTGTACCTCGGAAAGCCGCAGCAGAAAAAAACTATTTGGAGTCTGCACAACAGCATTGCTGGATTTACCGAAGCTGGAGAGGCACAATTGCCAGCTTTGGCCGCTGGTACTGAACCCGAAGTTCAAGTATTGCCTCCTGAGAACAGTCGCAATAAAGGCAAATCCAAACCCCCCCGCAAAATTGCACAAGTTGAGGCAGAACCAGATGCTGAATTAAAGGAATTAGATAACTTTGATGTCGCCGCAGAGGTTGAAGTTGAAGTAGATGCAGAAGCGGACTGAAACAGTTAGGGAGTGTTAAGCCAGCTCGCATATTGGTGGTGAATCAGCCCCTGAAACAAAGCTTGGATTCCGCCCTCAGTGACCAGTAAAGAGTAGGGATTGAGGACAATTCTTTCTCCCTATTCTTTATTGCCCGCTACCCGTTCCCCTCCTTTAAAAAGCTGGCTGTCAGCAAGCTGATAGGAAATGCCGTTGAAACAAAACTCAAGAAGGCGGCGGACTCCCAGGCCTTGCTGATTGACAAGCAAACAGGGCAAATCATTCTGGGTTGACTCAATTTCTGCTTGAAACAAAGGAGTATTTGGGGGTACATTCGGGTCTAGATAAGCTGTAAAAACTTCGGTTGGCAACAGAGTTTTACTATTAGGAATTAAGTAGCCAACATAAAGACAGCCCGTTGCACCGCACAGGCGAGAATTGTTGAAATCGTACAGGTGCAATTGACCTTTTTTGCCGCTGACTTGCCACAGTCGCAATTTGGATATCGCACTTTCTGGTTTAAGCAAACTGCTGTGGGACTGGATAACCTTAACTAAAGTTTGCTGCGGCACAACCCGCCAAGCTTCTTGCCAAGAAGCTTCTGAAAAAGCTGCTGTTGAGGAACTGCAAGCCGCAGTACCCAGCAAGATACTTAGGAGTACGAACAGCATCAAGCCAAACCGAAACCAATAGCCAGTCCAATTGAGCCACGCTGGAGGATTTACAACCCTATTAACGCGATATTGAGTGTTGTCGCAAGCCAGAGTTGAAGAATCGGCTGAGTGTGGAAATAGATTGGCGGTGTTGTTAACAAAGGAAGGGGAAGTAGAGGGGGAAGGGAAAGGCTGAGAATTTTTCGCTTCCCCTCCCCAAGGCAAACAATCTGATTCCTCTTTCAATCTACAAGATTGAGGGAAGTTAGTAAAAGTTGCGGTAAAGTCCTCGACTTTGATTCCTTCCGTTTTATCTTCCCCTTTGACTTTAAGGCTTCGCTGTTGACGGTCTGAGTTTCGTTGATTCGATCGAATCATATTTACCTCCTTGTTAATCAGTTAGGAACGCATTTGAACGTAACTATTAGAAACGCATTTGAACGTGAGCATTAGGAACGCATTTGAAAGTAATTACTAGGAATGATAAATGTGCTATAATGTTCGGATTTAGAGTCGGGATAGTGTCAAATTTTATTCCGATCTAAAATCCCAACTTCGCCATCGACAACGCTGCTGCTGCACCCAAGCCAACTAGCACGAGAAATGATTTGAGCTTGGAACTAGAAAATAGAGCCGAAACCCCGAAGGCCAGCAGTAAAGAAAACGCAATGCCGATCGCAAACCCGCTCAAATTAACTAAAAATGAGTTACTTCCTGGTGGTGAACCGTATCCCACTTGCGTTCCGCTGCTGTCAGAATTGCGAGAATTACTCGCGCAATTGCCGGCATTAGCATTGCTGTAGAGTTCCCGCACTTTTTCTCCGTACTGTTTGAGAGAGTAACTGCCTAAAAAGCCGGAATAGTTGGCATCAATTTTGCTATCGCGGCCGCCAAAGTGCTTTTGAGCTACCCGTTCAATTAAGCGATCGCCCCTAAACAACTGCCCTGTTTTCGGATCTATTTCCTGCTCGGTACTAATTACACTCTCAGCTAAATAATTTTGAAATAGCTTATCCTGAAGGGCTGGGGGGAAGTATTGAAAAAGCTCCTCTGCTGTAGGTTTTTTACCGCTGCTGAGCTGCTTTAAGAAATCAGGGCCCCCTGGAACAGAACTAATAGCTAGCTGCACGTCTTCCCGGTAAGTCATAAACTGATAGCGGCCGAGCGATCGCCCGCAGTTGCGAGCTCCTCGGACACAAACGAACTCACCGATCGCTTGATAGTCACCTCTCCCTTTCCTTTCAAAATTGGCGAGATATTCGGACAAAGCAGCTACATCGACATCGCTAACGTAAGTGGCAGGTTGCACGCACTCTCGCTTTGATTCAGGTACCTGCTGAGTTGGTAAAGCGTTTTGTTCAGTGGCAGCAACCTGTTTATTTGAACCCGATCGCTTGAAAGATTTCGGTTCAGATGCCACGCCTTTTGAACGGGAAACACTATTAGAAGAACCGCCCTCCAATCGACCGACAAAGATAGGCGAATTAGCGCTATAACTGAGGAACGGAACCGGACCAATAATGTAAGGCGAATTGCCGCAGGGCAAACTAAACCTGAAGTACAAAGCCGTATCAACAGTATCGGCAGTTTCTGACGGTTCCATCACCACTACTTTAAAAGCTTCGCCGAACGGATGGCGGCCCGTCGGTTCCCAGCCGGTCAAACAGCCAGAACCCCCTCGAACTTCCTGATATTTGCCGCTAATCCATTGCTTGCCTTCCAAATGCGAGGTCGCTTTGCGACCGATATTTTCCAGGTCATCCAGCTCTATATAAGCGCAATTGCGATCGCACTTGACCGCAAATCCTTCTATATTAGAACCTGAAATTGTGTTGGAGCGCTTACTTTCAGCCGTACTGTAAATCGCGTCAATTCGCATGACAGTTGAGCCAAATTCTCCAACAGGAACCGGAAAGTTGCTCAAAGGCATTCGATCGAGATTGGGAATATCGGCAAGCCGCTCTCCCTGCCAACTGTTGAACTGTTCGAGGTTGACATTTGACAAAGAGGGAATTTGAGTTAAAGAAAACTCGGAAAGGTCGATTTGGTTGAGAGAAGCTTCAGCAAATTGAGGAAATTCAGAGGCAACCTGGCTAATAGGAAGTTCGCCGATATTAAAGCCGCCTCTCGGCAATACCTGAGATGCCAAAGACGCAAAAGGGGCGACATCTCTCAACTTTAAATCACTTAAGTTTGGGACAATTTGAGCAAGTTTTGCTACTTTTTGTTTACCAGCTAAGGGAAATGCTGCTAGAGAAATATTTTCGAGATTGGTTGGGCTAACTGCTAACTGTTCAACGCTTGCAAGAGAAAGAAGTTCTGGTTTTAGAGCCTCGCTGATGTCTCCAAGCTGCAAAATTTGGTCGGGAGTGTTATTTAACCAACTGCGCCCTCCCCAACTGCCAGAATTAGCAACCGCTGGCAAATTGCTGAAGGTAATTTGACTCCAGTCTGGCAATAAAACCCTGGCAGCAGAAGCTTGTCGGTCAATTCTAGGAATTTCCCAAATGCGAGTCGGTACAGAATTAAATTCAGATTCAGCACTGGCTATAGCTGGAAATCCCAGCACTATGGAAACCGAAAATAGCCCGATTGCTGCGATTTTTATTAAGACAAAACCTAACCGATATGTGCGGACTCTAATCTTCTTTTGCGCGTTCATAGCAGTGGCGATCGCAACGACACCTAAGCGGGAATGGTGGGAGTAAGCTTGGGGTGGAATATAGCAGTAAATACACCTGAGCGAGAAGAGTGGGAGTAGGCTTGGGGTGGAATACGGCAGCAAATACACCTACTGTCCCTCCCACTCTCAACTTTTAAAGAAAGGTGAAGAGAGGGGGCTTCGGGTAGGGGCATATAGCAATACGTCTGTACTTTTGAAGGGGTGAAATCCTCTTCCTCACTGCCTCTCTTTCTGCTTTATTTAAAGTTCTAGTTCTAGCTGGGGATTGGGGCGAGTGGCTGTGTCAGTCCAAGCGTTATCAGCCAGATTGGACTCGTCACAGACATTTTCTTGATAACCATCCTCAAAATTACCTTGTAAAGATTTTTGAGGTGACGAATAACCCGAAGATTGATAGCCATCTGAGTGATAGCCAGAGTTGCTGTAGTCTGATGGTTTTTCGCCTGGATGATTGGTGTTCATGACTTTTAGAAGAATACAGAATACTTTTACACTAAGTTAAAGGCAAAGGTAGCGTCTTCACCGCAGCAGGCAATCTTTGACAGCTAAACTGGATCGATCCAAATGGAGGGGGTTTTAACTTTTAGGCGTTGACAGAACGAAAGTAGAAGTCTGAAGGCAAAATGCAGAATAGAGCGAATTTAATCTAAAGAAAATCTGTAGCGTTGCTGGTGGCGATCGCAGATGTTGAGAGTGCTTCTTACGGTATTATTATTGGATTTTTGCAAGGCTCGATTGAGTGCGTTAAAAGCATACCATTTATCGCTAGCTCCGAGAATAAACCTAATAAGGCTCAATAATACAGCCCTGTTTCAGCATCAAACTCCCGACCCGTAAACCCATTCAGAGGCTAACGCCGCAGCTTGCAAAAAGCTGACTTAAAGGAAACAAAATGAGAGTTCTCAAAAAACCAACAATTCCTAATATGGCTACTGCACAATCAGTTAAGTTAGTTCCGCCACAACAATTCTCTCAAACTCCCTATCAACTAATCAACAAAGCTTCTGAATTAGAAACAGCTCTAAAACCGTTTCATAACGCTTCGTGTTTCGGACTTGACTGCGAAACAGCGGGCGGAGTTGACCCATACCGAGCTCTAATACGCCTCGTACAGCTAGCAATTCCCGATCGCCCTGTTGCAATCATCGATTTAGCAGCGATCGCACCTGCTGACCTCGACCCACTGCGTTCCCTATTAGCCGGAAATGCCCTGAAAGTCGGTCACAATCTCAAATTTGAATGGATGATGCTAACTCAAGCTGGACTGCCGCCCAGCCGTCCCTTTTTTGATACCTATCTAGCGTACCGAGTGCTTGTGGCCGGACTAAAACGCAATTTCTCGTTAGAATCAGCAGCCGCTCGATTACTCGGCGTTAAGCTAGATAAAACGCTGCAAAAGAGCGACTGGTCGAGAACGCTGACACCGGCTCAATTGCAATACGCTGCTACCGATGCTGCAATTTTACTGCCATTGCGAGACACGCTCAAACAAAAACTGAAAGTTTCAAAGCTTTGGGAAACTGCAAAATTGGAATTTGCCTGTTTGCCAGCGGTGGCTTCTATGGAACTAAACGGGATGCTGCTAGATAGAGAACAGTGGAAAGTTCTGGGAACCAAACTTTGTCAAACTCGCGACTTCCTTTTAACTCAAATCAACTCGCAATTGCATCGGCCTAACCCTCACAAACAAATTTCTCTGCTTCCCGAATTCACTGAAACAATTAATCCTTGTTCTCCCAAACAAGTATTAGCAGCACTTCAAGCTGCTGGCATTCCCGTTAATTCCACCAATACTCAAACCCTAATTCCTTTCGTTGATAAATATCCGGTAATTCAATCTTTGCTTGAATATCGCAGTCTGTCAACTCGAATTAGTACCTTTACAGAAGGTTTGCCCCAACACATCCACCCCGTTACCAGAAGAATTCATCCCAATTGGTTTCAAATTGGAGCGAGGTCAGGTCGGTTTAGCTGTCGCGAACCGAATTTAACGAATATCCCTAGGGATAAGGAAACTAGGCAGTGTTTTATAGCAGCCCCCGGCTATGTTTTGCTCAAAGCGGATTACAGCCAAATTGAGCTAAGAATTATGGCAAAAGTTTCGGGCGATCGCAGAATGATTGCTGCCTACTCTCAAGGTGAAGACCTGCACAAACTTACAGCTTCTTTAATCATTGACAAACACCTGGATAGTATTACAGAAGAGGAACGACAGCTCGGTAAAATTATCAACTTCGGTTTAATTTATGGTATGGGAGCTAAAAAATTTAGAAATACAGCCCAGTCCGAATATGGATTAACTCTGACTCTAGAAAAAGCCTCACAGTTTCGCAAAAAGTTCTTCAACTCCTACTCCGGAATCAAATGCTTTCACACAGCAATTCGCCAACAGTGGCAAAAAGGAATTCGGGAAAGCCGTACTTTGGGAGGAAGACGGCGACTTTGGTCTAAAGACACTAAGCCCTTGCTTAACGAAATGCTAAATAACCCAATTCAAGGACTGAGTGCTGATATTATTAAACTTGCTCTTACCTTACTTTTTAAGTCTCTCCAAGGCACAAACGCTAAACTGATTTGTGTCGTTCACGATGAGATTTTAATAGAGTGTCCCGTTGCAGAAGTAGACTCAGTTAAGGTCTTGCTTGAAAGATCTATGGTGAAGGCAGGTAATAAGTTTTTAAACCCAATTTCTTGCGAAGTAGAGGTTAAGGAACTCGACAGTTGGGGAGAATAGCCGAAAAAGCAGAAGTGTGAAGGCAGAAGGTAGAAAAACGAAGTTTACTTTAAAAGAGAATTGTGCGAACCGCTACTGCGGTTTTTAGGGGTGCACTTTTCAGATTTGTACTCATGAAAACTAAGCTCGTTTTGCCAGTTATTGACTCCAAAACTAGAGAGTCAATGCTGTTCCATTTCAGAAGGCAACCCTATAAACCTAAGAAAAAGCAAGCTCTAATCCCCAACCTCAAACGAGATTTAAAACCGGGCTGGATTTTAACAATTCTCGCACAAATAGACCGATGTTTATGGGGAAGGTGGGATTATTGGGCTTTGTGTCAAGCTGTCCCCAGTCATGCCTGGATGCGGTGGCAGATGGAACCAATGCTAGCCATTCTGGAGAACAGAAAAGCAGAAAACTTACCCAAATTTGTAATTGAGGAAACTTTGCCAGCAGAACCGATTCCCCAAATTGAATGGCAGTATTCTCCTGCCGCAGAAGCCATGTTAGATAATAGCCTCAATTGCATTCCTCAACATGGAGAATGGAAAACTTGGTCAGCTTGGGACTATTTGGAGTTTTTCTTGGACTGGGTTTTGTTCGCATTCGGACATCCAGCTTATAAAATGTTACCCAAAGAACCTGCTGGCTGTGAAGGTGCATCAATGCGTCTTTATCAGATGTTTGACCTGTCAATTCTCATGCTGTATCCTGAAGATTATATGGGCAGACTGCTACCCCAAATTTGCGGAAAGACTGCTCAAAAAAGTTCAGGGTTTTATCCGACACCCTTAGCTTTGTGTCAGTTCCTATCTAAGTTAGTCAGTGGTGATAAGACCGAGCGAATTTCCAGCTTCAATGAACCCGCTTGCGGTACGGGAGCTTTAATGTTATCACAGTCAAATTACTGTCTGAGCGGTATCGGTCAAGATATAGACCCTACTCTGTTAAAATGCGCTTTGTTTCAGTTTTATATGTTTTCACCTTGGCTGGCTGTTCCGATTTGGTGGTTGGGTCAAACTGATTTGCTCCTTGGCAATACTTTAAGTAGCGATCGACCCCAATCAATGAACGCCACTTATTGGTACAATGAGTGGTTTGAGCCAGTCGAGTCTCAGGCTAAAAATCATACTGATTGTCCAGTCGAACATGAAATAAGTTCAGGACAAAGCTCAGAAGTTATTGACTTGAATGATCAGACATCGATTCACTCAATTCCAGTAGTTCAAGAAGTTGTTAAGGGCAAACGCCGGCCTAGAAAGACGACAACATCGCCTCACCAATTTACACTGTTTAATTTGGACGATTTCTAGCCAATACCTACCTATCGAACGATTGTTACGGTACAGGTGAAGAGGTGAGTTTAAATCACCTTTAACGTTAGTCTCATTGTTAAGAACCAAGCTACCGATATCGTTGGTAAACTATCACGCAGGAGTTCGGAATTCGGAAAGCAACAAGCCGAATATAGCGCAGTCAGACACTCAGTTGCGATGGCGACTACACAACCAATTTAGGGTGCATAGACACCAGAACCTCTATCTGTCAAGGCAGATGCGCCCTAAACGCCTGCTCGCTTTAGAGTAAATGGAGCCAAAAACTCTCATTTGTCAAGGCAGATGCACCCTAAACGTCCGCTCGCTTTAGGGTGCATAAACGCCAAAACCATTAATCTATCAAGGCAGATGCACCCTAAACGACTCGCTCGCTTTAGGGTGCAGATTCGATAAAAGCCTTAGTTAGTCAATGCCTATGCACCCTAAACGCCGATAATTTAGGGTGCATAAACGCCAGAACTATCAATCTATCTATCAATTGCTATGCACCCTAAACGCCGATAATTTAGGGTGCATAAACGCCAGAACTGTCAATCACTATGCACCCTAAATGACTTGCTTTAGGGTGCATAAACGCCAGAACCACTAATCTATCAATGCCTATGCACCCTAAACGCCGATAATTTAGGGTGCATAAACGCCAGAACCATTAATCTATCAGTTTCTATGCACCCTAAAAACTTAAGGCTTGAGCTTGCCCAGATAGAACGAATGATGCGTGCCGCCCTTACGAAATCTCAAGTAGGCATAAGGGCCGCATCCTTTGATTGTCTTGGATTCGATGTATCCCCTACTACCGCGCGCACCGGTAGCAGCCATTTTTTCTTCTCGTTTATCTTCCCAGTCTGAGTCGGCTTCCAATTCCGACAACCTTTTCTCTTCAGCGTCAATTAGCACGTCAATTGCATCCTTCAGGTACTTGAGGTCTTCCAGCTTGAGTTGATAGCAATCCTGCAACACACTGTGCAGCGTTGGAGTTTTCACGGAACAACTGCGCTTTTTGGGCATAACCAGTCAAATTTAGGGGGCAAGCAATCGCACACTCCGCAAACCTTGAGTCAATGCACCCTAAACTGATAGAGCGCGTGCGGGCTGAAGTTTCCACTCAAACCTCGTGTCTTGTACAATTTTTACTATTGGTTTACTGCTTGTTAAAACTGTAGCACAGATATAAGGTCGAACATGGGACGGAAACAGAAATCGCCTTCAGGTATTATTTTTCGGGCGAGAGTTGCGCAACAGACACCAGAAAAACTTGAAAGGCTTGCAGCTTCGATGGGTCACTTGTACGGAGGTAAGGGGAAACCCGGTGCCATACTGGATATGCTGGCATCTGGAGATTTGGTTCTCGTACCCAAAACCGCAACAGATGTCATAAAATCTGTGGCACAGTTTTTGGAAGAAACCTCGCCGTCGGCTGTCACATTGGATCGTAAGCGGGGGGACGGTACTCAAACAATTCCTGCGGGGTCACAGCAAATCTAGACCGGTCTGTCCCTGATGTTGGTAAAGCAAACGATGCTTGATTGCGAATCGCTTGAATGTCCTCAGAACTCCGTTCAGAAGACAGCACAAACTGAGTCCTTTGATAGCGCAAGTCAGCAATTGTTACCTCCCCAGGCTTCCCTTTACAGTAAGCTTGTTCGGCACAGCGCTTAACAGCATTTCCTATCTCAGCCGGAGTTGCTCCAGCATAGTCATTCAACAGCGAATACCACTGCCTGTCCGTCCAAGGAGAAGGCAAATCTTTACCAAATTGACTGGGGAAATATTTAGCAAGATGCAGGTTAAATATTTCGTACCTCGCCCCGCTGTGCGGCAAGTCTACAAACCAGATTCCGCCGTCATCAAATCGCCTGATTATCTCAGCAGGAAGCATGGACAAACGGTTGACTGTTGCCAGCATTAATACTTCTGTTTCGTGTTCAGCCATCCAGGTTAATAACTTCTGAGAAAGCCGTCTGGCGATACCGCCGTCAGCGTTAGAATCCCACCCAGAAAAACCCTTGTCAAAGTCATCTGCAAACAAAACGCAGCCACCTAGATGGTCGGCAGTATCTAGAATTTTAGACAAAGCACGATCGGGACTTGAAGAGCCTAAAATATTGCCCCAACTCATAGCTAAAAGTACATATCCTAGTTTTTTTGCAGCCAGCTTTGCACTCAAACTTTTTCCGGTGCCGGGAGGTCCCCACAATAACATTCCTTTAGGCGGTCTGAGGTTGTATTTCCTAGCTTCAGGTTGGCTCAATTTAACTATATCTCTTAAGTAAGAATCGAGTCTGTCTAAACCGCCTGCTGCTGGAACATCGGGAGAAGCGATAAACTCTAGTCCTTGGTTTTTCAGTTGAGATATCTTGTGTTCGAGTACCAAAGACGCCATTTTTTCAAGGGATGCGGTCATTGCGCGCGATCGCGCCAGCACTAATTCGATTTCAGCAACAGGCAAGCCCTGGCAAGCACGCACCAATCGTTTGAGGGCTGCTGTCGCATCGCTGCCACCGTCTAAACCGGGGGTGCGATCGCAAAATTTCTCTACTATGGCCGCCACTTCAAAACTGCCAGGAAGAGGACATTTGAGGATAGGAATCAGAGGTTGCAGCCTGGCGGGGAGTTGGATATAATCGCTCAAAAGTACCCAGTATTGTTCGACAGAACGCCACTCAAATTGAAAGAAAGCATTAGCTAACTGAGAAACGCAGCGAGCTTCAAAACAATTGCTGTTTGAATCTAGGATGTCCTCTAATAAAAAGATACCAGGTTGGTCGGATTCGAGCAAAAATTGCAGTATGTCGCAGTCAGCCGCTAACTCAGTCGGTTCTAAAACGCATTTGTCGCCTATCTTTTTTAACGCCTGAAAAGCTGAGTAACCTGAGTTCCAATAGTAAGCTGGTAAAGAGCGATCGCCAGCGTAAGTCTCGAATACTGACAGCACTTTCTGTAGGTCTGCACTGTAGTATTCTAACCCAACAATTCGCGTGCCTTGAGTAGCTAATTTAGGCCAACTTTTGATAAATTTCATCAGCTTTATAACGGAGTATAAGTGATACTTCTAGCGTTTCTCAAGCGTTGTGAGGTACGCGGGCGAGTCCGATGCCCTATGCCCTATGCCCGAGAGCACCTCATGTTACTGAGAAAGGCTATACAACACTTTAACTAACAAGCTAAGCGCCTTGCCTTCCTGCGACCGAGTAAAAACTTACCCCCAATTGGAGGGGTCAAGCGTGCCTATCGGCACTCAAATGTTGACGTTCATTAAATTTAAGTCGATGACTGCAACCAAAAAACAAACAGTCGCTACTCCGACTCCCAAGCATTCCGCAACTCGTACCAGCACGAACGGCAAATTTAACAGCAAACCTAACGGTTCTGCAGTAGCTTCCAGTGTCAAGTTGAAGCCAGAACCCATCCTCAGTCCAGAAGAACAAGCCGAAGCTTTAGTCAAGCAGGTTCGCAATTACATCCACAAGAAGTATGCGGTTGCAATCCAGCGCCGCGAATCGCGGATTGGCACCAAAGTAGGTCACGCAGTTCGCGAAAAACTAGGATTGGATATCCAAGCTCAGTTAAATAAGCGCAACGGTAACGGCAATGGCAAAAAGTTTGACTGGAACGAGTGGAACAATACGGTGTTTCCCAAACTGTTTGGCCGTCCCGATGAACTCAAGTATGATATCGAAGTTATTGCCTTAGCGATGAGCCAACTTTACGATACAATTGCTGACAACCCGCAAGCTGCCATTGCCGATTTAATGGAGTTCAATGCTCAAAGCTTAAAGCGTCGCAACGAGTTAGCTAAATCCTCTGAAGAAGATACTGAAGAACTCGATGACGACGACGAACTCGATGATGAAGATGATGAAATTGATGACATACTCGATGAAATTGATGAGGATGACGAAGACTCTGAAGGCGATGAGGATGAGGATGATGACGATGAGGAGGATGATTTTAGTTTAGACGAAGACGAAGAATTTGAGGAAGACGACGAATAATTGCTAAAGTTTGATTAGAAAGCTCTGCTGAAAAAGCAGAGCATTTTTTTGCCTCTATCGAGGCCTTTTCCACGAATCGCGATGCTGGGTAATGATTGTCGCCACCGTCCGAATCAGGACGCTCTGGGAAGCATACCCAACAAATTCACAATCAAGGGAATTTTGACCTTGGTTGTGAATTTGATTTTACCCACCCACCCACCACTAATTTTTTTGAATTAATTGTAATTAGCAGACTGCCGTCGCTTTAGTTGTGAAAAAAAACACGATTGAGGGTTAATCATGGCTAATCGCAAATCCGCTCCAACTCCGATGCAAAAGCAATTTGCAGAAACTCTTGAAGAACAGCGCTTCGAGATGTTTTTGCACGTTGCCCGCGAGTTAACGGGACGTGCCAAACAACGACAGTTGCAGAAAGGTAAAGCTCTTGACTGGGAAGCGTTCAATACTTGGTTTAACAAGCAATATGAAGGCTACTCGGCTGACGAGATGCTTGAAGAAATCTTGAGCAACGTTTACTGGCTTTCATCTGAGCAAGCAGTGATTGACTTGCACTTCCGTTATATCGAATCGGCAGTCAAAGCTTCTCATAAGAAAAAGGCAACTGACGATAATGAAGAGATTGATGATTTTATCAAGTAATCAATGACGACCCCCGATAAAGGGGATAAAATCCTGCTTGGAGCAGGATTTGTTTTGCCCACCCACCGCACCAGTTCCCTTTGCGATATTTGCGCTCGCATTCTCAGAAGGATTTAGTAAGGTTTTGATATTAAACGCGAGCGCGTTTGAGAGATGTTCCACTTGCAAATAAATTATAATCATGTACGAACCTATTCAGCATTTTCTTACCCTCACAATTGAAACTGTGGTAATTTTTGGTTATGGTGGCTTAATTGTTCACTATATCGCTACGCTGTTAGCATCGAAGCGGATGAATCCTTCTGAAAAACTCTCAGCAGAACTTGCCCCAGATTTTGTGCCTCTTCTCAATGAAATTGCTTCCTTTCCTGCTGTTGCCGAATCTGCAGCAACTCCAGAACCCACAGAAGAACAGCGCCTCACTTCTTCGCGACAAGTTAAAGCCGAATTTGCTTCTAATATTCAACTCGATACCGACACATTAAATCTACCTTTCATTCAAGTCGATAGCCTCACTCTCCGACAATGCCGCACCGTTATTAGAGCGCTCAATTCCACTCTCCCACGAAGTGAGCATATTCGCCTGAAACTCAACAAAAAAGATGTGCCAGCAGATTCGTTAAAATTTCAAATCAAGAAGCATTTTGAGCATCGACCGCAGCAAGTTGTCTCCCTAATTGAGCAAATTTTGAGAGTTAGTTAGCACGCTCGGGAAATCAACAAGCCAATTATTGCTTTCTCTCAATAAAACTTTTGGTAACGAGTTGATAGAAAGTTTTATTGAGTGAACCCTCCTTTTCCTAACCAAGCTATTAGTTACTTTCTTCAGGACCAAGGGGAATCAGACCCTTGCCAATCTGTTCGCTCAACTCGTTGAAACTCAATCTCCGTTCAATTGCGATCGCACGAATTTCCTCCATCCTACCGACGTTACCTGGATATAAGCTACATAGCAGCATATCTGCCTGCCGCGAAGATTTGTTGTGCGGTTAATTGCAAGTCGGGAAAGATTGAGGAAATCAGTCGAGCGTCATTTTGAAACAAGTGTTTTTGATACTCGTCTTCTCGCAGCGTACAAATTGTAACTGTCGGCTGTTTGGGTTTACCAATATATTCTCTGCCACCAATGCCCAAATAGTCAACAATCCAATACTCAGGCACTCCTAGCAAAGCGTAATCTTCAACTTTGCGAGCGTAATCGTTCTGCCAGTTGGTGCTAACGACTTCAGCAATCAGTTTAATAGAAGAACCTGATGTAATTACAGGTTCTTGTTGCCACAAAGGTTCATTAATTAGTCGAGTTTGGTCTAATACAAGCACATCGGGGCGAAAGGCTGTTGCTGTTCCTAATAGTTTGATGAGACAGCGAGGAGGGATAAGGTAGGGTAAATCCAGGTGGTCAATTTCTACATTTAGTTTTCGTCCCAAAAACCCGGAGACTTGTTCGTGGGGCCCTGTTGGTTCCATTTCGGTTAATTCACCATCAATCAGTTCGTAGCAATCGCTGTCGCCGTAGTTTGTAATAAATTCATCAACAGTTATAAGTTTTGGAGGTGATTGAACCATTATATTTTTTCCTGATACATTTACATGGCACAAAACCCTAACTTTTAACAAGTTTTTACAGATAAAAGCCCCGTCATTACTATCAATAAAACTTCTAGTAACGAGTTGATAGAAAGTTTTTTTATCTAACCTCCCTTTCCATATCTGGCGATTAGTTACTTTTTTCACCATTGCCAAGGGGAATCAGACCCCGGCCAATCTGTTCTATCAACTCGTTGAGACTCAATCCGCGTTCAATGGCGATCGCGCGAATTCCTTCCCATCCTACCGATGTTACCTGAATATTTCTTTGCTTCTTGGGTTCTTCATAGCGGGGTTGTCCCCCAGAGCGGTTGAGGTTGGCTAGTGAGTTGGGATGGGGGTGAATTCCTTTCCTGGGTGACATAGCGTCGATAGCATTTCCTTTTTTTTACTATTTTCGCATTTTCTGGAGGGTTATCGACGATAACTATGTTAGTGTTGAATAGTTCAAGAAAATTCCTGCCCGCGCTGACTCCCCTACTCCGGTTGCGGTCGAGCGCGGGCGAGCCTTGCATTCAACAAACTCGCCAGGAATGCGTCAAATGCAATCAGAAGCAGACGATCGGGAGCCGCAAGCGTTAATTGTTTTGCCGGGGGGTATTGAGCGGTGTACTACCTCCTGTGCTGCGAAACAACTGCGAATCGATCCTGAATTCCAATCTCTCATTCCTCCCCTGAGTAAAGACGAAAAAGCTGCCCTGCAAGCAAGCATTCTGGAGGAAGGATGCCGCGACCCGTTAGTAGTCTGGGCCGAGGAAAAGCTTCTCATCGACGGTCATAACAGGTACACTATATGTACCGCGCACGGCATACCCTACGAAATTGTAGAGATGTCTTTTGAGGACCCGAATGCAGTCAAGGTCTGGATGATCGCCAACCAGCTCGGGCGGCGCAGCTTGACACCAGAATCTGTTAGTTACCTGCGCGGCACGTGGTACGAGCTGACCAAGCAATCTCACGGGGGCAAGCGTTCGGCAAGCTGTCAAAATGTCAGCTTGACAGACAAAACAGCGCCAGAAGGAGCAAGCTGTCAAAATGACCACTTGACAGACAAAACAGTGCCAGAAGGAGCAAGCTGTCAAAATGGCAGCTTGACAGACAAAACAGCACGAGAGTTGGGAGAACGGTTCAAAGCTTCCCCCCGAACGATTTACCGGGATGCCAAGTTTACTCGAGCTGTGGATGCTCTCACTTCTATTGGAGGAGACGAAGTGAAGTGGAAGATTCTTAACCGCTCTGCTGGACTGACCAAAAAAGAAGTTATTGCCTTAGCCGCTGAGGTTAAGAGCCGCCCAACTAAAGTTGCCAAAACTTTACAGGGGCGCGACCGACAAGTAAAAACTGAAGGTGAGCCTACCATCGCCCACCACCTGACGCTCAAAATTGGTTCCTTGGTGGAAGTGTACGCGCCCGATCGCCAAGATGTTAACGGCAGGTTAGGTCGCATTCAGTCAGTCGGCGAGAAAACCGCCACTGTGTGGATGCGACACATCCCCACCGTTACTATGCAGTTATACACCTTCAAACACTCGGCTCTTACTGCTGTACCGCTCAAAAATCAACCGGAAACTCGAGAAATTTGCGATCGCACTGACCGACTTCACAAATTAGGAAATCTAGATCCGTTTGAAGTCGAAATTCTGAACTTGTTAGAAAGAACAACGGCTCTTACTCCCACCGAATTGCAGTATTTAGAACAGATTGAGAACAGACACAAGCTTGATTGAGTGCCTCACAACTATTCTTCCTTTTGAGAACAGCAATAACTTCGGAAATTTTAGTCGATTCACTTGACAGTTCAAACACTGAGTCAATCAATTTTTGTTGATCTGCTAATTGTCGCAGTGAATAACAATTGGAGTTTAGACTTAGTACATAAAAAAGTGCGATCCCCCAGAGACAGGCGAACGTCTATACAAGAACGGCAACGGTCGCTGGCGATCGACTATGAGGCTCAACTATAAGAGCGGTGTCAGCGACCGTTGACGTTCTCTTTGAGGTTGCGACTGCTCTTTCAAAAAAAACTGTCTGCGATAGTTTCAACAGACAGCGTAAGGGTAGAAAATTGAGAATTCAGCAAAAAATCTCAAATCTACCTGCCATGAAGTTTGAACAATTACAGGAATTTCGTCAACTAGCTTATCAATTATCCCTCATTATCCTGAGGCTGATAGCACTAACAACCAGATTAGTTTCCGCCTAACGGCGGGATGCTTTTGAAAATAGATTCTGGTTTGATGTGCATTAATTTTCAACGTTATTAATAATTTAAAAATTTTCAATTTTATTAGTTTTTGTTGCTTTGATTTCGGCTGTTTTTTATCGATCGCACCTTACACCAACTATTCAAGTCGCCCAATATACCTCACAAATCCAAAATGCAAGAAGCTTCAATATGCCTGTCACCAATCCTCGTCCTCTTGGGGAACGAGAACTCGCTTTAATTGACCTCTATGCCAATTGCAAACTTGAACTTTCTCCTCAACGTTTTTACTCCAAATGGGGTGTCAGTTACGAACAAATTGGCTACATCTGTTCTCGATCGCCTACAACTGTCCGACGTTGGTTTGCGAGAGGTTGCAGTTATCGCGTTCCAAGTTCTTGCGACTTGCATCACTTGGCGCTGATGGACTTCCTTTTAAACCACTACGAAGAAATTCCAACGTTTCTCCTCGACTTACTTTGTCCTGTAAAGAGAGAAAAGAGCAATCAAGATGACACATAACTTATTTTTTGTCAAGAGTCAACGGCTCTATCTAGAGCAAGTTGCTCTTAAGTAGGTTTCTAGATGACACATAACTTATTTTTTGTCAAGAGCCAGCGGCTCTATCTAGAGCAAGTTGCTCTTAAGTAGGTTTCAAGTTGTTAAGCTATCAACCAAGCTGTTTCCCTATGAATTGTCAGAAGATCCATTCAGTTAGCGATTGCAATTCCCGCAATTGGACTATCGTGCTAGCATTACCCAATGCTTGTTATCGCACCATAGCTCGGTTCCGCAACCGACAAGATGCTGACGACCATTTGAGATTTTTACGGCGAGCAGTTCCAGCAATAAAGTTGGCAATTGTCTTCAATCCGAGCGATTTACAACCCTCTCAACCATCGAGGGATTGAGTGTGCGTTCGCAGCGACTTGCATTTTTGCGACTGCCGTGTAGACTCGCGCTTGGATTAATTTCATCCAAGCTGTGTCCTTAAAAACTAGGGGTTAGCTGACTGTTGCTAACCCTTTTCAACACATTTTGCTTTCTTCGTAAAGCCGTATTCTAAATTAGATAGGCTGAGGCTTTTTGATAAGTTTGGATGACTTCGATATTAATCATCATTGCTTGACACTCGCGCTCTAACGTGCTAATTACTAAACAGTAATAAACGAGTAATTGTATTTTTACGGTCGAGCTTTTATCGAACAAAATCTCGCTCTTGAGGCGAGCGCGTCCACAGCGTACAGAAACCACCCGTCGCAGGTTTGCCCTCTACAGTCAACGTCACTCCCAATCGATTGACTTCAACTTCACACAACATTTTTCCACCTTTTAAGCTCAACAAAGCTTGATTCCAGCTCATAAATTGGCGAGCGTATTTACCTTCATTACTCATAGCCCACTGAATTGTATCAGCATTTTTCCGAGCAAATTGACCCTCTTTGCTCAGCCCCCATTCGAGCGCTACTGCTTCTCCTAAAGTGAGCTGCCGAGGCCCCTTCGGATCGAGTTCCGGTACTTTGGCAAATCGGGGAATTGCTAACCCAATAAATACCCCAATTGCTATCGCCCCTAACACCACTCCACTCCCAAAAATCACCGACCAAATATCGCGGGCAACTTTCTCTAAAGCTGCTTGTCGCACTAAAGTTTTAACCGAACTAGAAATATTGCGCTGCTGCACGTTGACTGCCGCTTTGCTTTGTCGCTCTAGAAATTCCCGGCTATCTTGCTCCCAGTTATCAATTAACTGCCGCACTTGCTCTAGTTCTTGAGAGATAATAGCTTGGGAATCTTTCAATTCTAATTGCCATTTAGACTCCCACTTCTTAAAAAATAGGTCAATCTCTTCAGGCTTCTTTGCGAGCAGCAATTCTAGCTGACTGGTAGCTAGCAGTACAATAAAAAGAGGGTCATCTTTATCCAAACCGTATCGGTAGGCAGCGTTAATAACCTCAGAGCGAAATTCAGGACTTTTATCCCTGAGAACCTGACTGATTAAAGACTCTGCCGAACGTTCAAAAGAAGACTGCGCTGCTACAGAATAAACTCTCTCCTCCTCCAAACTATCTTTAGGCTTTACCAGCTCCTCTTCTATTTGATCCCACCAATCTTTGTCGCTATCCTTAAGTTCTAAATTCTCACTATTCACATTGCCAAAAGCTTCTGACTTTTCTCTGATATTTTCAACTTCCCAATTTTCACTATTCACATTGTCAAAAGGTTCGGACTTATCTCCGATATCCTCAACTTCTAAAGTATTACTATTCAAATCTTCCAAATCTTCCAAATCTTCCAAATCTTCTAAGTTTTCTACTATTTCCTCTTCTAGGTTATTATCCAAATTATTTAATGCCGTAGTTTCAAGCTTTTGTATTCTAGCTCTGGTGACATTATCAGACATAAATTCCTCCTAGCTTAGCTTTAGTTACACCCAATAGGTATTTTCCAAAAATTGATAGTAGGTGATTTTCCACAGAAGTTTTTCGTCATTTTTGGAAATGTCTAATACAGGACTTACGCATGGTAATAAAAATCAGCGTTTGGGTTTGCTTCATTGCGGAAAGCAACCGCACACCGCTTGATTTTGCTCGGTTCGTAATGAGAGAATATTGAGTGTTTCTGCTGTTGGGAGTGTGCGTTATCAGCACAAACACTCGCCTCGCGCAATTTTTGATGCGTAAGTCCTGTAATAGTTCCTCAACTCAAACCGCAGACTATCGCACAGATTCTAACTGCGACCCATCCTCAATTTTTTGGTGAGACCGGTGAGGAGCCTCGTTAAAAATTCTTGTCGCTTCAATAGCATCGTAAGTATTCTCTAAAAAAGTGTGCATCCGCTGCTGGTTGAGCAGGTGAAAGCTGGGATGCGATAGCGTACCTTTCAAGGACAAACTTTTGTTAACATCCAGCAACCGCCGCTCCAAAGCACTCAGTTTAGGAAAATCAATCACTAAAATGCCGTACTTCTTAAGCAGAGCATTCAGTTCTCCATTGCTTTGAAGATGAGACCAATCTTTGCAAACTCCAAAATTGCGTACTAAAATGTGTCGCAGCCGACCTTGAAAGCACTTTACCGACTCCACAAACATTTCGATGCTGTCAGCACGCCCGCTGCACAAAAACCACTTGCAAATATCAATTCCTGACTTCTCTTTAAAGCCATCAGTCAACAAACCGGCATCTTCAATCCAGCTATCGACGATAGAAGATACACGAGCCGGCAAATTGACAATAACAGGAGTTTGCAAAGCTGTCTCGAAAATGATATCGGCCTCAAAGTTTTCTTCATCCTCTGCCAAAGTAATGACTTTAGCGTTTTCTGGATAGCGCTGCTGCACGTTGGGGTTGCCAGCATCGCCATCGATTAAAGTGTAAAGAAAGTCATACTTGTTGTTGTACTCAACGAGAACGCAACTCCACATCGACTTGCCTACGCCACCAATCTCTCCATCCACTAAATGAATTGTGTTGCCCATACAAAACCTCGGAATGAAACTTGAAAAAACTCGGAATGAAACTTGAAAGAACCTCCGAATGAAACTCGAAGCAGGGAAAATTTTGCTGAAACAATTCCAATGCCCCAGCTTTGCTAACGAGCAGCAAGGGGAAGGCAATTTCTGCTTTGTAAAACTTATCCAAACTTGACTAAACCCGTCTTTAGTTGTGAGCGTGTTTACTTCTTGGGGATTTAGTCAGACTCTTCTCTTCCCGCTAAACCCTTCTTCAACTAAAAGTTGGTCCTAGCATGGCAGAATCGAATCCTGCTAAATTCAACGCGCCAGTATCGCTTCGATCGCCCTCAAAATTCAAATCCAAGCCCTCCAACTCTGACTCCAAACTGACATCTGGCGACACAGTGGGGGATTGATGGGGCTGCCTTGAAGGAGCTGACGCGATCGCACTTTTGGACGCATTCCCCCGAGTGCGAGCGCTGACACTGCCGGGTACAAAACTGGGAAAGTAGCCGGGGAGATGAGCGCACCCGCGAGAAACGAGCATTGCTCCAAGCTGCTCGCCGTCGAGTTCGAGGCGAGCGCAAATGTAATCCACTTGATTGAGCAAGGAATTAATGCAATCTATGCCCAGAAGCCGCAGTTCTTCTTCAGAACCCGCACCTTGCGCCTGATATGCCAAAGCTTTCCAAAATGCCTCAAATGCCTCAAATGCGGCTCGCTTGGCATCGTAGACGGGATGGTTGAGGAGGTAGCGCAGCAAAATGCCGTCGGGAGAGTCAGCATATGGCTGACACCGCAGATAATAGTTAATTCGCTCTCTAGGCACAACTCTCCTCCTCCTTTACCGCTGTGCTGTTGCATTCCGCTGTCGGTACTAATCCTTGGGCTGCCCGTCCCCCAGCGCGGTTTTTTAACTTTGGCGGCCGATACGGACCTGCCACTATTGAGACTTCATCATCAAGGGCGATGTCGGGGGAAGAAACCAATCGCTCGGTAGAGTGCCGATCGCACTCATCGAAACGATCGAAGTTGTGCGAGCCGCCGATATCGCCATCAAGAGCGGCATCAGGACTCAGGAGCGATCGCTCCGTGAAGTGCCTCGCGCGTTCGCCGATATCGCCATCAAGGTTGCGCGATTCGCCCATATTCCCATCGAGGTTGCGCGATTCGCCCAGATCTCCATCAAGTGCGACATCAGGACTCAAGAGCGAGCGATCGGCATTGTGCGGCTCGCAATCGCCGACGATCGCGAGTTCCTCGGAACCTCCCCTACCCTTGAACGCGACAGCATCGCACGCTAGCGGTATCGCTCTCTTACCAGAACAGCCGAATCGGGCAGATTCTAGCGAGTCGAAGTCGCGATCGCTTGCACGGAAGCCATCAACAGAGGAATCGCTAGCCGGCTTCGCCTCCTGACTCCGAACAACCCCTGCAACGCTGAATAGAGAACTGAAATAGCTCCACAGCCCCCAAAGGTCAGCCAGCCGATATCCCAAGCCGTGCGGGTCTAGCTTTGGCGGCACTGCAATACCTGCGTGCCAAGAATAAGCAACGCGGGCATATGTTCTCAACTCCTGCTCCAGATAACCGCAGGTGCCACCGCAAAACACAATCTCATCAAGATCGGGCGGCAGCACTTCATCTAGCCAACTGGTCAACATTCGAGCGTAGTCTTTCCTCGACAGCTTCACCGCTTCAATCAACCGATCGACTTCAGCATCGCGAGCTCCTGCATCCCGGTTGCGAGCAATGCGGTAGAACGGAGGGCGGTTAAACCTGTCCCCAGATGCGGCAATAGCTGCCGTCAAGCGAGCCGCATCGTAGCCCGAAGTGCGCTCTTGCACTAACTCCGCCATTCGCACCATGCCCAAATCCGAGGTTTTGCCTTTGCCCACAGCACCCCTAGCTGAAACCACTAAAGAAGCATTGCGAAATCCCACCATTGCAAAGGCAGTCACTCGGTGCTTGAAAGCAGCCCCCAGCTTGCTGTTGTGGACAATGCAGATGCCGCCCCCTTCTTGAAGCGCCTGAGTTTTATCTAGCGTCACCGAAAGCCTTCCTGTAGGCGTCTCAAAGGCACCGGCCGCTTGCCCTAACAACTCAAAAAACTGTTGAGAGTCATTGAACTCCCCTGGAGGTAAGAAAACTGCGATCGCAGCGCTGAACTGATTGCCCAGATCCAGCTTTCTGGAAGCTACCCACAAAGCAGCCAAAGCTTTGTACAAAGCGCTGCTGTACTTGAGTCCGGTCAAACCCATGTGAGCGTTGAACTCAGAGGCAGCGAGATAGCCTACAGCGCGACAGTCTTGGGCGATCGCAACCCAGGCAATATTTTCAGGAGCCGCCGATGTCAAATTAGGCTTAGTAAAGGCATCGGCTGTATCGAGGCTGATAGCACCCACTTGAGATTCCATCACAAATGAACGAGCAAGAATCTCTGAACTTTTGCGGTAAAAGACGCGAGTCGATAAACCGCCAAAATCCATGACCAGGATGGCATCAGGAAGCAAAACTTTCTTTGGTCTAGACATGAAAATCACCGCCTGCGTGCGCGTACAACACATAAGCCATGTTAAAGAGCAGAGTTATTGTTTCACTTCACCGCAGTCGGTAGTTTTTATTAGCCCATTTGGAGCGATACCGCTGGAGGATCGTCCTTTAACTGTTGGTGCGCGGCACCGGTCAACCCGCATGAATGGGGATTTATTTAGCGCCGAAGCGAGTAGATTTGTCGATCGGGATGAGCTTTCTTTGTTGAATGCTACATGTCAGTATCTGGGGGCGGAGCCGCTCCTTATGGAGGTAACGAAACGCCCGTGAAACTTTTCTTAAGCGTACTGAAATTGAAAAAAAACAAAAACTAACGTTTTTTAGCTGAGAAAAAATGAGTAGGTGTGCGTTTTTAACCGTTGCGATCGAGCAAGAGTGAGTGAAACTGCGATCGGCATTAGTGAACTGTTAGCAGAATTATTGGTTCTAGCAGCAACAGAAACCGCATGAAATCTCAAAAAGCCTCTATTTTATGCCCAGTGGGCAGTACGTGCGAAAACCTGGAATAGGCGATAGCAATAGCAATGTTGAGAGATATATTTATATTGGCAAAAAAAATCAGGGAGGAATCAAGAGGAACTCCCGTCTAAGTTTACGGTTCAGGGACGCTGTAGGTATGCGTTTTCCACATCGAAGTCCGCGCTCATTAGGGATTGGAGGGATACCGATCGCGCCGGACGCTTCAATCGTGCTGTCGCCCGGTGACCGAAAGACAAACACGCCCGTCAGTTGCTCTTGAACGTACCCCAAATAAACTTCGTTATATTTAATGCTCCCGAAAGAACCGCAAGATTTGGCAGTTGTGAAAATGGTAGAATTGGTCACGGTTAACGAACTTGGGCCGGTCCTTCACCCCTCATCAGCGAAAAAATGGGCTGGGGAAATCCTGAACCTCAAGCAATAGAAAAGGCTAAGGAAAAAGTCAATACTGTGCTGGCATTTTTTGAAGGTTTGTTGGACGATCGCCCTTTTTTCGGTAGCAACAATGTGACGTTTGCCGAGTGCACTGCCGGTACCGTCGTGCCTTTGCTGTCGTGGCAGGTTGGTGTATCCATAGACGGTTACCCAAAAATTCAAGCTTGGTGCGATCGACATTAGTCGCGTCCCTCCTGGCATGAAACTCAATTCACAGAAGCAGACTTGGCGGCTTTCGCATCAAGGAGACAAAAATTTCTCGAACAATCTCAACTAAACCAAAAGGAGTCCCGCGCTCTACCTGTACCCAGGTGAGCGTCGGGAGGAATTTGCGTGAGCCAGGAGAGCCGCCCCGAACCAAACCGATGACTTTATGTGTCGGAAGGTGAGGGGCGGTCGATGAGCGAACAAATAATTTTTGCTACACCACTTGCTTTTTCCATCTTCACGAGATATAATTTTCTCAGAGTTCGTGAAAGTAATGCCTCAAATAATCACCGCCAAGCTAAAACTAAACCTGAATGCCGAGCAGAAAGGTTTGGTGTCTCAGACTACCTTGGCTTATCGCGATGCCTTGAATCATACTTCGCGAGTTGCTTTTGATGCGAACAAAACCAGCAATGGCGCTAAGTTGCAAAAGGCTGTTTACAACGAATTGCGTGTTCGATTTGGGCTTGGCGCTCAGATGGCTTGCAATGTACCCAGACAAGTGTCGGCAACCTACAAAACACTCTGGACTAAGGTAAAACAATCTAACGATGCTATTGCGAAAGGGTACACCAAGAAAAGGTACAAAGGACTAGACCAGCCCCCTAAGTATATTGGCTCTACCGAACCTGGTATGTAAAACTAACTAGCAAAATGCCAATGTAAGAAGCTCCTAAGAATAAAGTTGTCAAAATTTCTAAACCCATAAGCTTTTCTTTTGATGAGCTTTAATTTGTTATTAATTCCTTCCACAACTCCTTGAGTAGTCCTCCGATCAAAATACGCAATAATTTCTCCAATCCACCTAATAATTGTCCCACAGCTTTTGGGGAAAACGGAAATTGCATCTTTTAACCAATCACTTAAACTCAATAATCCTTCTACCCAATCTTTTGGGGATTCAAAAATTTGTCTAAACTCTTCTTTCATTTGATGCATTTTTTTTAATGTAGGAGCAACTTTTTTGACTGATTCTAACTTAGATTTTTCGATTTCGGTGAGAGCCTCTTCATTTTTTAGTAGGACATATTTACTTGTTTTTAATCCGGATAGTATTCGATTTTTTTCCGAGTTATTTTTTAAGACCTCGGCGGCTTTCTTAATCTTTTTTCTAGCTCGATCTAATTCTTCATTTACTTGCTTCATAACATGAAATCTATCGGCCACAACTTCTGCTTGTGGTATTAAAGCTTCGGAGACATTTTTATAAGGCTTCCACATATCTATACTGACTTCTTCTATTTGCTCTAAAACTTTTTCTCCCCAGGCTTCTAGGTATTTTTTTATTTCCACTTGAGTTCGATTTTTGACCATTCCTACTATAATTTTTTTATCGATATCTACTAAAACTACACAATAATTTTTCTGTCCCTTTACTAGAGCAATTTCATCAATTCCCAGCCTTTTTAATCCTGATGGTTTTTGTTCGGTCAATTCCTTTCCCCATTCTTTTAACATGGTTTCTATTTCTTGTTCGCTAACTCCATTCCTTTGAGCCACATTTTTGATATCGCTTTCTAATAATTCTGACAAAATCTTTTTTTTCAACCTCTCTGTATAGGTTCTAGTTTTTTTAACAAATTCTAAGTCTTCACTAAATTTTTTGGGGCAACCTTCACACCTCATCTGACGGCGATTTACTTGTAAATATACTTTTTGCTCTCCAAACGGCAAATCCCTCACTACATAATAATGATTTTGATGGAGTTTATCAGTTTTCTGACCACAGTCGGGACAAATAGCTTTTTTGTTGTTATTATCTAAGTAAATTGTGATTCCTATATTTTCAATAATCTGATAACTTTTGACTGTTACTCCCTCAATATTAAGGAGTTTGGTCATTAGATGAAGTTGAGGATTGGAAGCCATAGGTATAAGTTTTATTTTAATTTTTCTAAAATCTAATTTTATTAGACCACAAAAAGTCCTGTAAGTCAATATATAATTGCTTTGCCAGCGCCTAATTTTTAGATTTTATAGTTAATTTTTATAAAGATTACTAACTTTTTTACATATTAGGTTCGGTAGAGCCAGTATATTTCTCGAACCTGTACCTTGAATTATCAGCGCGACTACTCGTTCAAATCCGAGCAGAGGGTGAGTATTATTACCCTAGCTGGTAGAATAGTAGTTTCGTATGATGGCTACAACAAGCATCTGGATTTGATTGCCAAGGGTTCCAAGTTTGGAGCCGCTAAAATTGTCTATCAGCGTTCCTCTAAGGTTTACTATTTGATGGTAAGTATTGAGGTAGAAACCCCTGAACTCGACCCACTGAAAATAACTAGAATTTCTGGCGTTGACGTGGGGATGCGCTACTTAGCCGTAGAAACAGACTTACAAAACAAGTCTAATTTCTACTCTGGTTCAGAAGCTAGACATAAAGCCAACCGCTATCATAAAGCTAGACAAACTCTTCAGGGTAAAGACACTCGTTCGGCAAAGCGCAGACTAATTGCTTTGTCGGGAAGAGAAAGACGGTTTATCGCTGACGTGAACCACCAAATTAGCAAGGATATTGCAAAACCTAATACTTTGATTGGACTGGAAAACCTAACCGGAGTTCGGGATAGAATTAAGTCCAAGTCTGGTAAAAAGGCTAGCAAGAAACAGCGAAGAGCTAATCGAAATAAAGCTAAATGGTCTTTTGCCGAATTGCACGGCTATATTGACTACAAAGCTAATTTGAACGGCTCTTTAGCTACTAAAGTCCCAGCTCATTATACTTCGCAAAGCTGTCCAAAGTGCGGACACACATCAGCAGGCAATAGACCAAAAAAAGGGCTATTGTTTCGCTGTGAATGTTGCAGACACGAGCTTCATGCTGATTTGGTGGGTGCGCGAAATATTGCCATGAGAACGTTGCTTGTCCGGCAGGACTGGACGAGTACGGGGAGCTTGTCAGCATCCCCTAATGTGTCGGGCCGTGAAACTAAAGCTGAGATTCTGCAAAGATTCTCGGAATTGCGGTGGAGCTCAGATACAAGCCCACATCATAGCGGTACTCCGCTTGATGCTGGGTAGTTGACGCCTGATGAACAAATCAACTCTCCAGCGCTCGCTCTTTTTCCTAGCTATTTTCGCCTGCATCCAACTTCCCATCGCAGCAATGGGGCAGCCGATCGCTCGCTAAGTTGCCAGATACAGACCGCTAGAATCATTTGGTTTTGCGTGAAGATACTTGCTGGTAGTCGCAACACTGGCATGGCTCAAAGTTTGACGCTCGCAAGTGAATCGGTGCCCCCCGGTTGAGAGCGTGGGAAGCGTAGCAGTGCCTCAACCAGTGAGCGCTAGTTTTCTCAGAAATTCCCGCGCGTTTAGCAGCTTCCTTAACCAACTGCGTTACAGAAATCCTGTGCAAGCGGCCGCCGTTGGTAGCTTTGCGACTCCTGAAAATCGGCGAGCGAATTCCCAGCACTTCCTCTGCTGTTTAAAATTGCCAAATACAGAGTGCAGGAAGTGGCACCACGCGAGTCTTGCCGCCCTTGCCATAAATCGAGAATTGACCACTTTCACCGTTAGGTCATCGCACACGATCGCTCAATTAATTGTTGCAACATCCGATCGAGATCAGCGATCGCTCCCAGGTTGAGACAAAAAACATTCTCAAGGGTAGCGCGGAACTCTGCAACCGTTGAAAGGACACGATGTTCTGTTCTGCCATCCAAATAATGTACCGTAAACAGATTATTCCACAAGGCATAACGACAATTTGAATCCGGTTTTGCCACTATCAAATTAGTAACAAAAATCGAGTTGGGATGAGTTGAAACATACCAATTACTCACCTCATAATCTGGTAATTCTTGCTCCTGAAGATCAAATCTGTAAAGGGATTTCCACTCCTGCTTGATATATGCTTGCATAATGTAGCTGCGATCCGTTGCGATCAATCGATATGGTTCATGGGATGTAGGTTGTTCAATATCCGGTGTCAAAGCAAGCGGCGTGGTAAGCGTTAATCCTCCGAATCCCACATCTGCAATGTATGGCTCTCCATCAATATTGACCCACAGCACCATATGATTGCGAGGTGCGATCGTCCCGGATGGCAAATTCCACAGCACACGAGCTGCTAGATTCGTTACCTGAAAGCCAAGAGCAAGCAAAACAGCCCGTAACAGTGAATTTTGCTCAAAACAATAGCCACCCCGTCCCTTGTTGATTAGTTTTTGTTGCAAGGATGCTAAATCCAGTTTCACAGGTTGTTTCAGGAGTGAATTGAGGTTTTCAAAGGCGATCGTTTGGGAATGTCGTTGATGAATTGCCTGTAACGTTGTCAGCCTGGGCGAGCAGTCACCGCTATAGCCAATTCGTTGAAAATAGGCATCAAGGTCGATTTCAGTCAGTCGTTGTTGCAATTGCATATTTTATTATCAGAGTCAATGCTGAGTTTCTTCATGTTTCATGTCATGAAGCCGGTGAATGAAGAGTTAAATAAAGTGCGTAAGCAAACCCGAATGACCGTCAAAGAGAGTAAATTCATTCTCCTCAAGAACGGGGTTGATTTGACGCCCGGAACAGAAGGTCAAATTGGCGGACATCTTAAAGCATTCAAAACGCTTAAAACTGGCTTATGAACTAAAAGAAGAGTTCAGAGATATTTTTGAATGTTCTCAGACGGTCGAAGCTGGCAAGCAGAGCAACTCCTCACATGGCTAAAAAAAGCCCGTTCGGTTTACTGTGATGTCCTCACAACGATCCGCAATCATCTGGATGGAATCTGTAACTATTTTTTGAACCGAACCACGAGTGGAGTGATGGAAGGGATTAACAACCGAATCAAGTTGATTAAGCGGCAAGCTTATGGCGAAAGTCAACTTTGATAACTTTCCGGCGAGGCTATTAGCTTGCTTTTCTGATTAGTTTTGCTGAGCACCTTCACTCCAGAAGAACCGGATTTTTTGAAATAAGCCGAGACACAAAACTCCCCACAACAAATTAACACTTACTTCTTCTGGGGTACATTTCGAGGCGGGACAGCACGACCTTCATAAAACCGGCGCTCTAAGTTACCTAATCCCCACCATGCCAATGCAGCAGTAATCGGTAGCAAATTTAGGAACACAGAAACATGATTCACTAACGGTAAAACCGCCCATAAAATGATGCCCAAGAATATCACAATCAACCGAATTCGTTTCAAGTTGGCAAGGGCACGCCGGCAACTCCCACAATTGACTGTATGCGAATGATAGCGATCTAGCAATACTTCAGTAGATAGGGGAGGTGACAGTGATTCCCCAGGAAAAGGATCGGCGGCAAATTGATTCACCCATTGACGTAATTGGGAGACAAACGTATCTGCTTTAGTAGGCAAATAAAACGCCTTACTAAAGCGTTCACTACCCCCCTTGGCTTCTAAGTAACGCTCTTGGTAATGCAAGAAGATTTGGTCATCTTCTAAGATATTATTCTGCCCGATGTGAGAATACCAGCGCGGGGTGAGTTTGATAAAAAAGGCGGGAAGAGGCGAGGAAAACTTGAAGGGAAACCGAGCAAACAGCCGACACTCACCCTTACGAATGGGCGTGGCATAAACAACAGTCATTGTTCTGCCAAACTGCTTTGAGGTCAGGTCATGCCACATTAAATTGGGAGCAATAAAGCGAGTATGTTGCTGCCCTAGCGTGCCTTTGCGCGGGCCTTCTTCCCACAAGCCGGTGAAGCCTTGCTTGTTTGATGAGCACACTTCTAACTCAACCGGGGCTGCATTGGCGCGGTTGCCGACGGATTCATGGTGTGTAAATGGCACATGACTGGCATCCAACACATTTTCCAGTAGTGTCAGCGCATCATAGGGCAGATCGCGAAATGTGTTGAGGCAAATCCATTCCTCGGGCGATTCCTCAAGCGGTTCAATAATTGGGACAGCCACTTTTGGCGCCTGGTCTGGTTGACCCGGATAAACAAACAGCAATCCTTGGCGCACCGTAGTCGGTAATGATTGAACACAAGCCCGTTTTGATTGTTGTGGCGTTGTCCCAGCCACTGCTTGTGGGATACGCTCACACGCGCCATCGCCTTGAAATGCCCAGCCGTGATAGGGACATTCCAGCAATCCGTCTTCAGCAATTCTCCCTTCAGAGAGGGGCGCTAACCGATGGGGACATTGATCCTCAAAAGCTCGCCAGCAGTTAGCTTGACTGTCCCACCACAACACTATGTCTTGACCTAGCAGGGTAAATTTATTGGGCTTAGTCTTGTCTAAATCTTCAACATAATGGACAGGATACCAGGCTTCCTTGCAGTCAAATTGAGTTGGGTCAGTACCGCCGGCCTGAAGTTCATTCGGCTGGTTGACTGAGACTTGCGCTTCGGTCAGCATATTCAAACGATTTAAATTTGGCTTAAGAACAAAGATACTTTACACATCTTAATAACTCACTCACGTCATGCAGGGAGTGATGATTGTGCATTGCCAATATTTAGCGATTCATCTTGAAGTCAAAGGCTGCTGAGTTTCCAAAGCCGGCACATCGCAGGTCATAATAATAGCCTGACGGGGTGACAACGCGGCTGAAACCTTTATGGGCCAAGCGTTAAGGCTCCTGAACCTCCAAAAAGATATCAGCGATTATGACTAGCTTATTGACAATTATGATAGTAGCGATCGCCGCCGTTCCTTATTCGACCTTATCTACCCCCGAAAAAGTCGCGATCGCACGCACATATTTTTTGAGGCAGATCAACTCAAACCCTTGTCTAATATGTCTTTCAACTTGCTTGTCACCCCGTCAGCCCTCCCGTTTCAAAAACACATCAGATAAAGAACGAATCCATCTGCTGTATCTGCTCAACAGCCAGAAAGTGAATTAGATGAAGGTTAATTTGATGGATAGATGATGTGGATTGCACTGATCCAATCACCCCCTTCCGTGCCATTTCCGCTAGGACAACCGGGTACACTAGGCCAGATGTTGTTACCGTCCAAGGCATGAGTAGCAAGAATTGTTAGCTTATCTTCTTTTTGTCTAACAACATACATTTTGTTCCGATCCATTAAGCGCCATCGACCTTCTTTTTCTTTATAAATAGTGGCAGTGGGAGAAAGAAAAAACCCGTTTTCATTAAAGTGTGTACACAATTTACCCAACCTAGTAGAATTTTCAGCAAGGTTTCCGAACTCCTTCCAACTAACCTCAAAAAGGACTTCTTCGTTGAGAATCCAGTCGCCACGCAGCACCACACTTAGACTTAGCTGCACATTACTCTTTGAACTCAGTAAATTAAAAAAATTCTCTCGTCCCTCAGTAAATAGACAGAGTTTCACAGCTTTAGTAAAGTCTCCAACTGTTGTAAGAGGGCCTTCGTTTCTTACAACAGTAATTAGATCAAAGTCATCCTGCACAATGTCATTCACAATGTCATTGCCAATGAGCCAATTAACAGACTTTGGTGCAACTTCACCAACCTGCACTGGTGTAATCAACATCGGGAATACAGTATTGGTCACTTCCCCTGTGTTAGTTGTTTGTTGAGCCAAGACGAAGACGCTGCGGTTGTGTAAACCATCAACCCGTACCGGTTTTTGGAACTGAACCACCAGTCCCAGCGTGTCAAATAAATTTGCTAAGTAGATATCACCTGACTTGAACTCCACCGGATCTTTTGCCATGCTTGTAAATATTTGGTCGTGATGCCAGCTAGCGTTGACCACGCGGTTGAATGGCTTGCCAATCTCTTGTCGGCAATCATCAACTATAGTGACTTGTCCTGAGGGGCCAACTGAAATGACAGCAAGCTTTGCGTAGTGATGCTCCACGCCGTGAGGTGGCAAGGGAAGAGGATCACTGGTAGAACCGGGCCACTCGACATCGCCAGTGGCAGTACGTGCTGGAATCAGCCAATAGTCACCAGTTCGATAGGTAGCACCTAACTCAAACCCAATTTGAATGCCATTTTCTAAGGTGAGCCATTTGTCCTCCTCAATGACGGCTGCATTGGTATCACTAAGTTGTGGGTAATTTTTATTCAGGTCACCCTGACGGTGATCCCAACGACGCAGCAGAGGATGCTTGGTAGGGTCTGTTCCAACGTTAGAGGTAGAGGCTTTATTCAAGGTTACCTCCAGGTCTGTAGAATTAATCTTTTTCACCTGTAACAGTGGTTCAGTGAGGTTTTGGAGTACATAATCGTCGTCTACAATTTCTACCCAATCGCCTTCTTTCAAACTGAATCGACTATCTCGACCCAAGTCTTCCAGCGTTACAATAGTGCCGCTTAGTTGTCGAATCGGAAAGATAACGGAGCCGTTTTCTCGTGACCATTTGAAGGTTGCACTTGGAACCTTGCTCCCCGTGCGGACCTCGCCCCCCGTGTGGACCTCCACACGGTAAAGCTGATTTTCTGCACCTCGGTAGCTTGCTTTAGGGTCAATAATGCAGGGGTCAGAAGAATCACTTGTTTCTCCACTCTTCGCTTTAGCTTTGAGCCGACCTCGGTTTTTCGGTTGCCATTGCTCAGTTAGCTGGCTCCATGACCGCTTAATATCGGCACAGCTACTAGTAGCACTATCTAGCTCTTGTGTCTTTACCTGCCAAACTACCTTGGTTCGAGTTGCCGTGTCAGGACCTCCTAGGGCCACTTCGCGGATGTTTGCATCTTCAATGTAGGTGATATGACGCTCCCAAACATCCAGGTAGACCAAATAGATTGTTTTTTGCTTCAGGTCTTGCTGTAAAGAAAGAAATCCCTGTTGTTTTGTGTAGTTAATGGTCTTACTATTTTCACACAGAATACCATTCACGTAGTAGTGACCGGCCTGAACTGAGAAATCAGACGTATTCTCAATCAGTGATTCTATCTTAAAACTATCTGCTACTCCGCCGTGGGAGCCAATCAAATCCTCTGCTAAAGTTTGTAAGTAGTGCCAGAAGATAGAAACCTGTTCATTCCAATCTGCATCGAGTTGGACTCGCCCCTGCTGCATGAGAACCCGCAGCAAGTGTTTGTTCTTATCGAAGGTATTACGGGTAAAGTCGCCTTGCATGCTCTCCTCCTAATTACTGTAGATAATGCCCACCTGCATACCCGCTGGTATATACTCATCTAGGCGGGAGCGTAGATTAGCAGCTCGTTGCGGTTGATACAGGTAATGAAATACTCCCATTTCTGATTCGTCGTCGGCACCCTGTTTGATTTCTTGGGCACAACGATCGGCTAATTGGCAGTAAGCAGGTGTACCATAGCGGGTGCTGGTGAATTGAGGACGCACGCGATCGCGTTCCACCTGTTTCAAATCATCAGGAGCAGCCTGGTTGACCAAATCCGGTTGACAGTTGTAACGCCTTGGTGTGCGGGAACCGGGTGTGATGTAGCAGAAGCGTACACAGCCCTGTTGACGGCGGGCGGCAGTAATAATCCCATCAAAGATGCTGTTTTCTGCAAGGGCAATGGAATGCACCAGAATTTGACCAAATACGGTACTCCGCAAGATAGTCAACTGAGCATGAGCCACGGGATAACCGGGCGCGTCCAGTGCTTCTCGCTCAGTTCCAGTGGCATCTAAGATGCTATCGCTGATCAGAATTGGGATGGGGTTAGTCTGCACCTCATCCTGGTTGACCTGAATCGACCCGATGATGCTATGTTCAATGCTGACCATTGCATTCACGTCGAATAATTCCAAGCTTGGTTCAGCAGGTCGTTTGGGTTCACAGTCGCAGTCTAAAGTCCATCCCGGCACAAGTGTAGAGTGGCGGATAGTGACCCTAACTGACGCAGAACTGGCAGATTTGTTATTGCTGGACTCACTACTGACATCTGTGCTGGACTCGGTTACATCCTGGCTAATCCGGATGCCCCGACCTGTGATTAGCAAGCCATCCAGCGTTAAGTGGCTCCCTGACTTGACCATTACCTGCAGCGAATCAGGTGCGTCTGTCAGGTAGTCCAACAAACGAATCACTGGGCGAGTGTGGTTAGCAGCCCGAACCTGCAATCTCTGATTTTGCTCCAGGATAATATTAAATGGCTCAGTGTACACCGCGCTGTCAATAATTTCGATGACAGCGTGGTGTACTTCCTCCCGGTAGGGGTCTGTCTGCCGATCGGTCTGCCACTTCGCTAGTGCCGCGTTGATGGTTGGATAGTCTCCTTCCCTGCCCACTCGGTAGAGTGTGTGCTTGACAGGCTGGGAGAGTACCCGGTCATATTCACCCCCACCTATGTCACCACTAAAGCCGTAGTGGTAAGAAACCCAGACACCTGTTTTAGGCAACTGGCGTAGTGGAAAGACAATGCGCCCCAACACTGGATCGATCGCCACTTTCCCTTGGGGAGGGCGATATTGCCAGTCGCTTAGGTCAGCCGGGATGATGCGTTCCAGCGGAATCAGTTGCCTGGAAGTGCTGGATTGTTGGGGAACTCCCTCCCAAATTTGCAGGCTCTGGTACTCCCCATAGTATTCGTTCTTATGTATCTCAAAAGCTTTGCGACGGATGGGAATAGGCAGGTTTAGCTCGTCAGCAATGTGGGTTGGGTCAGTTTCAGGTTGCGGACGGGTGTAGAGGGGAGTGTCGTTACCCAGCACACTGAAGGTGTAACAGTTAGGGCCGACTTCCTCCAGGCAATAGGCAGGGGTTTTGGTGACGGAATAGGGTTTCAGCCGCCAGATAAAGACCCCCACATGGTGGATGTTGTACCGTCCCAAGTCATAGGATGAAGTAATGCGGCGCACATCCACAGTATGTGCTACTTCGTCAAAGGGACCGTCTAGACGATCGAGCGTATCCCCTTGACGCAAGTCTACGGTTCGACCCTGTAAAGGTCGGAGATGGTTAATGTGCTGCGCCCAACCGAGGAGCTTGTAAAATTCTACTACCCGTGATGGCCAGCCAGCGACATCATTCGCTAACAATTCCAGTAGTGCTAGGGTCCCCTTGCGCTGTCGATAGCGGATGGTATTAGCAACTTCACGGCGAGGAATCAGGATTTTGTTGCGCTGTAATCCTTGGAGTGTATTTACATCCCCCGGTTCCCCTGCTTCATGGACAAGTCGGTAACCAATTAGGTCACCGATGTAGGGTACGACCCAGTCCTGACAGGTTTCAATGAACCAGTTTTCATACAGTTGAGAAATATCTGTTTCAACAACATCCACCTGTTCAGAAATGACCCGCAATAGAGTTTGCAGAGGATAGCCCTGTTCGGCATCCCGCTGGCGGTAAACGGCGGGAAGGAGTTCGTAGAGGCGGTCTGGTGATTGACTCATGGTTTCACCTCCACAGGATTCAAAATCAGGCTAAGAGGTACTCTTGGACTCAGCACGGCCAGTTGGGCAGGCTGAATTAGTTGTTTGGGAAGAAAACGCTTTTTAGCATCAGGTTCCACCCTGGCGAGGCTTACGGGGATTCGGTTTTTCGGTTGTTTTTCATCGGGCGGCTTATCTGCGCTTGTCGCTGAAGGTTGTATTCCGTTTGGAGAAACCTCATTTCGAGTTAATGCCTGAATCTTTGCAACCAGCTTAGCCGGATCTGCGGCTTCTGTCTCAGACACAGTATCCAGGATGTCTACATCTACATAGGCAATGCCCGAAACCTGCTGTATGGTACTAATTACTTCGCTCAGAAAGACAGCCTGTCCTAATTCTCGCTGTTCAAAGCTAAAGGTATCTAGCAACCTTTGGCGAATCCGAGGCTCAACAGACTCCCACTGGTAGTCTGGCAGAATACGGATGTTGGCTACGACCAACAGGAGCATGAGTTCGCTCATTTCGACTTGGATGGCCTGATTGGGGTCACCCAGCTTCTGGAAGGCTTGAAGCAGATTGCGGTACAGGTCTGAGCTTTTATCAATCGGAATGTTGTCAGTACCTGTAATTGTGATATACACCAGTTGACGGCGACCATCTGATAGAACTGTCGCACTAGCTTTACCAATTCCGGCGAAGGTACGGGCAAAGTCGGCGTAGTCCTGCACTGATACGAGGCGATCCAAAGCCATCACTGCTAGGGGTGCGTTACGGCGTCCCTGGTCGCGGCTTTCCTTGTCAGCCCCGCCAGTAGCAGGCAGCGGGTTAGTCACCCCCTTTAGCCCCAGAGGGCGGGTTGTCAGCAGGCTGATTTGCTCTGCATTGACGTTACCTACCTTGCCGATACCGCTGCGGTAGACAGCCTTAATGTTTTCAATGCCAGTGGGTAGGCGCAGCCCATTTTGACCGTTGCCGAAAATGACGGTGGTTTTATCATCATCAGTTTTGGTGATATAGAGGCGATCGCTTGGCTTAAGACCTGCTAAACTATCGGCTTCATGCCAGAGGATGTCGTTGACGCGCACTGCTAGAGTGCTAGCAGCACCGGCTGATGTGGGGGCTGCCAGGTAAGTGAGAGGCGGCTGGCGCAACGCGAACTGCTGGAATGCTTTACTGCCATCACCGCTACCTAATACTTCACTGCGGGTTTCCCCGTGGCTGGATTTGACCACATTACCGTAAATCGTGACGGTATCGCGTTTGTATTGATATTCAAGTGGTTTGGCAAGCTGTAGGAAAGTATGGGTCTTGTCTCCTGGCAAATTTTCCTCAGAGTCTTTGACCTTTGCCACGCGCTGAGTAACCCCAGACAGCATCACCAGTTCGCTTGCCTTGACTCCAGTGGTATTTTTTCCAACATCGACGCGTTCTCCCGATACAATTAGCCATCGCCCCGGTTGCAACCCATCATACAGGTCACTAAGTTCAATCTCGTTTCCTTTAACAGGTTCTTCTTTAGGGTCGATAACTTCTTCTGCTAGTTTTAATTCCTCGCTTTGGGCATAAACCGTGGTTTGACGAAGGGTTTCGAGCGATCGATCTTTATCGTTTAGCCATGCCCTATCTAATGTGAGTTGCGTTACCTCAGATGAAATTCCATATCCAGCTTTGGAGAGCGTCTCAGTTTTTTCTACCTTGTAAATAGTTGGTTCTTTGTTTGGTTCATTGCTATCAGGACGATTAATCGCCACCCAACTCCCAGGCATAATTTTGTCGTATTTGGCATTTAAAGCCAATAAATTTCGTTGTTCTTGCGGTACTGAGCTAGAAGTCTCGTTTGATATAACGAGAACGCCTGCTTGCTTACGATCAACTTTGAGGGTATGTTCGTTAATCGAATACTGCAATATTTGGCCAACGCTAATCAACTCCTCTAGTAGGGTAAGGCTCTCGTTCCGATTATCCCTCTGATCATCATCCTTAATGGTCACAAGTACACTCGATGCTCGACTATTTAAGCTGCCAATAACGCTAAATTCTGCTGCCGCCAGTCCTTCACTGTCTTGAAACTTGAAAACAAGAGTCCTTGGAACCGCTGTATTTAACGTGTAAGTGACTGGCAAGTCTGGTACTTGTTCATCTGTATCTTCAAATAGTATATGCACTAATTTGCTCTGCGTCTGAGCATCTCGTTTAATTGAGATGAGAGCATGACAAAAAATTCGTGGTTGTGTAACCACAGCCATCGCCCTTGAGCTGAGAGTATCTGGTGGATTTTCATCGGTCGCCCTTGAAGCAAAAGATAGACGTACACTTCTTGTGACGGTACTAATTGACCACTCTTGGTAACCCTCAATCCCATTCTCACCGAGAATGGGTTGGCGTGGTGCGTTCGCTCCAAAGGGTGGGGCTGTTACTCGCAGCGTCTGGGTGCTTTGCAGTTCTGAAGGTTCTGTAACTTCGGTATTTGCCCAGGCTTGGTGCAGTGTATTCTCCAAGACTGGCTTGAGAGTCGCCAATAGCTGTGGAGCAACGTCTGACTCACATTTGTAAATATCCTTTGGGGTTAGCGCCAGTCGCAAAGCGTTGGCTGGAGGAATAGAGGGGGGTTTTAATAAATCCTCCACAACTAAATCTAGTTTTTCAATGGTGCATATTTCCTTATTATCTGATGTATCTTGCTGACCTCCAGGAATAGAATCTGCCCCCGGTTGCGAACTTCCTGTAGCTGGGTTTTTGTTTTCTTTATTAAATCCAGGTACTGGTTGTAACTTCACCCTCGTGCGATTTTCCATTGCCTGAGGTTCAACAGCCTGAACCTGGCGGAAAACTTGCTTACCCTCAAAAACTAGCAGCAGCGGATCATTCGGCTTTAGGTTGGTTGAAATACCTTGAAGGTAAACGGTACCAATTTCTGTGGCGTTCTTCTGGGTGACAAACTGAGGTCGGGTTAGCCGAGGTTGCAGGTTGTTCCAGTCGGCATGGGCTTCTATTTTTTCAGATGTCTCAAAGAATTGAGGCATTTCACCCGGACCTGGTATGCTCTGGATGCGAGTACCCGCTGGTATGTCGCTGCCCTTGTTGTAGCCTGTTTCCATTGTGAATGCTGGATAGACAGTGGCAGCTACACCAGGGCGCAAGGTATAGCCTACCAAGCGCGCCAATTCTAGTACCGATCGCCTCTCGGTAGCTGTCCGCAAGTAGCCCTCATTGGCAATGCGCTCCTGATAGAAAGTAAGGACATCTGCTACGGTTGCCCAGGCATCTAAAAAAGCGATCGCTGGATCACTAGCATCCCGCGTCTTTAGATTGGCAAGGGAGGGAAAGTCGCTGCTAGAAAGACGCGCCGTCATCGTTTCCAGAAAGGTAGCATGGGTGCCAGCTCGATAGGTCAGGGCATCCAGACCTGGTCGGTTGGCCGTGGAAATGGGTGTCAGGGGTTCTGCCCCTTCACAGCAGCCACAGGTTTCGTTCATCGTCCACCTCTGAGGGTTAGTTGGAATTTGCCGTTTTCAGGAAAACTAGGGTCATTGTCGAGTCGAGCAACCTCTAGGGAACTGAGGGATAAAATGCCACTGGCAAGTTCTCCGTTCTCGCCCTCATTGAGGCGCTGCAACCGAGTGACCGTAATACTCTGTACGCCAGATACGGCCTGGGCGGTAGCAACCATCTGGCTGAGGGCAATGCCTACGCCAAAAGTGAGGTTGTCTGGGTGGAAGAAGCCACGTTGACCCTTAGGTAGGATGCGGTTGCTGAACAAGCCCAGCAGCGCAGCTTTAATATGCCCCCGCAGATAGTCTGGTTGGACACATACCGTCATGGCAATGTCCAGAGGCACATAAACTACTTGTTTTACAACCAAGTCGTGGCCGATGCGGCGGTAGCGGTACAGGTGTTTAGCGATCGCCTCCAACAACTCAACGCTTGCTATGTCGGTACCCAGCGGGTCAATCAGCACCAGCACTTCATACCAACTTCCTGTCCAACGCAGTGTAGCTGCTGCCCGCTGTACCTTAGTGGGGAAATCCCGCATGACGATGTCGGCATAGTCTTGAGCTGTAATGGCACGCTGCAATTCTTTGCGGAAAGTATGCGTGGCCAACAATTTGGCTTCAGACAGGGGTTCAGGAGAAGTTCCTCCTTTAGCAGGCAGAGGATTATGGGGTTGAAGCGTCCAGCCACTCTGGCGGGACTGACGAAAGACAATGTGGGAAATGGTGTCAGTGCCAATGTTTCCAGCAATGCCGTTGCCTATCCGGTAGGTAGCTAAGAAGGAGGTTTTAGCCTTAGGCTGCTGTCCGAGTTCGCCATTTCCAAAGCGCAAGTGAGCATAGCCATCGTTATCTATCTCAACAACGAAATGCTGTTCCTGGCTGTTGCTACTCAACAGATCTGGCTGGGGTTTCCATGTCCGCTGGGGGATGGAAGGATTATGGGGGCCAATAGGTTGCTGAGAGCCAGAGGGGATGTCGATTAACGTTGTGATTTGGGGCAAAGCCTGCCGAGAATTCTGAATTAATAGTTCAGAAGCTGAAGTCTCAGTAAGCTCTTGTGTTGACAGGGGCTGGCTAAAGGTTAGTGGTGCCTGTTTTAAGCGAGGGCGGAATAGGGCTGGCACAGCCGTTATGTTTGCTGGCTGACCTTCGCCTTCACAAAAGCCGATCGCTTTTTTTTCTTCCACAGTCCCCAGCTCTTCAGGGGAGTAAATGGTGCGTCCGTGGTCTACCAGAATGACATTGCCCCTGACAACACTAATGTCCTCAATCAGGTCACAATCTGGTGCTAACCTAAGCGCCGAAATACACAATGGGAAAGGGAGGGCATCGGCCGCTGCCCAGGCAATTTCCACAATTGGTGTTGGCATATCCTGGTTGACATTTTCAACCTTCTGTGTATAAAGAGCATCCACCCCCTGCTGAACCTGAGTAAGCCGAACAGCATGGCGATGAGTTGGATCGGCGTCTGCCAGATTGCCTGTTTTTGCCCCTTTCACTTCTTCAAAGATCAGGATGTCGCCCTCTTTTAATTGCAGCTTACGCTCTAAATGAAGAGGTGGCGGGGGCGAGTCCTCATCGTCGCAGGATTCTGGTGGTTTGGGATTAGGTTGGGGAGGGGCAATCCATTCATCCAGCAAAGTAGCCGTGGTTGCTTTTTTCGGTAGACAACACTGGCGATCGCCCCAAGTATAGAAGCGAATCTCATTATGTGCTTCATAAACCAGAATCTTTGCCTGAGGATCTGTGAATATCGGTTCAAAGATTTCGTACTGTGCAGCAGGAATGTTTCTCAGGTCATCAGAAAGGAGAATCGCACCGCTGGCAGGAGCATTTGGGTAGCGGGTAATAAAATAGAAATCTTGCGGGTTCAAAGGTGGATTGACCATGTCCTGGCTAGTTTCTAGCCACACCCAAGTGCGGGCGTTGCAGCCCTCATGCATTGGGTAATCCACTAAGCGGACGTGGCGACGGACAGAGATGCGCTGGCGGGCAGTATCTAGGTAAGCTTCGGTTGCAACGGCGTCCTGGTAATAGCTCAGGTAGTCGCCCACGTAAGCCAGGATTTCCACCAGTGTAATTCCGATGTCGGGAACGTGGCGCTCTTGCCAGTCCGGCACAGTCAGCGCCAGACGGTCTAAAATCAACTGGCGAAAGCTGGCGTAATCCTTAGCCAAATAATTGATTTCTGGCTCAATTTGTGCTTCAGGCGGGCAGACCGAATCGGTATTGGATTTACAGTCTAGGTCACTGGGACAGCCAACCTTGAAGCTGAACTTTAATTGGGCATAGCGGGAGTCAAATCCATCTAGGTGCTGCAACCGCCCCTGAGCGTCTAACTCTAACTTAACCAAGCGCAGGGTATAGATGGAGAAATCACCCGGTTTGTTGACAAACACTCTCAGGCAATTGTCGATCGTCGGGTCATCTTGAATTTCCCATTGCAGATCCGTAACCTGGATATCGCGGATACGCTGTCCTCCCTCAATCCGCAGATTCTCCTTGGTGATATTTTCTGGCACTGATCCGAGGAAGTGCACGCAGAGCGATCGCTGGTCATCACCGACTTCCAGATAATCCAGACCGTTGAGCCGTCGCCTGCGGATTTCCTGGTGACGCTGTTCGTTTTGACAAGTGAGAGTGGGGTCATTCATGGTAGACCGCCCTGCTCAAAGGTTTCCATACGTTGTTCCCCGCTGCGCCGCACTAGGTACTGCAAGATTACTCGCAAAGTAGAATCTTCACTGGTGACTTCCAATGCCTGCACTTCAATCAAATCGCCCAACCAACGTTGCAGCGATGCCTGCACAGTGAATTGCAGTGTCGCGGCTAATTCAGGGCTGTTGGGAGCAAACATGAGTTGCAGCAGACCACTACCAAAATCAGGACGATTCACCCGTTCGCCAGGGTTGGTAAACAGGAGTTGCTCAATCATGTCCCTTATGTGGTCGTCATCGCTGGTAGTGGCGGTGCGACCCAGGTTGTCGAAGTGAAAGGGGAAGTCGATGTTCATGGCATTTCACATTCCAATCACTCGGGTTTGAGCAATGCTGGGAATCAGAGGAGTACCTGTAGGGACACAGATTGCCTGATTGCTGAGGAGAAGTACAGGAACTCCATTGGCAAAAACCCGTAGGGCGCCTGTAACCCACTGAGCTGTAACACACGGACCATTTGCAGTGGGTGGTGGTGGCAGGGTACAGCCTGCAACAACATAGGGTGTCGTTTGTACCACAATGGGCTGTCCGCTGACTAAAACACGAGGGTAGGGAACTGTGGGTTGTGCTTGTCCTGCATGGGAGCAGAGAACCGTTGCGCCAACATGAAGTAAGGGACCTGGCATATTAAATCCTTAAATAATTACGAGCGCACCATTGTTAATCGTCACGCTAGGTCCAACCATAATCAAGCTTGCACCTTTGCCATTTTGGATGTAAATCCCACTGTCATTAACGACGAGCGTGGCACCAGTTGCACTTTTGAGAACGATGCCTCCAGTGAGCGGAGTCGGTGCTGCATCACTCAAAATGATGGAATTTTGCAACGTAGTTTGAAGGACAATATTTTGCCCCGGTGGGATGGGAGGAGGGACAAGGGCTAACGCTGGTACTTCTGCTGCAATTCCCCAGAACCCTCCTACCCAGATTGGGTGATCTGACTCTCCTTGTTCAAACTCCATCCATACACCAGCCCCTATTTGAGGAATTACAAAAATACCTTCTTGTTTCCCAGCAATGGGTACGCAGGGCATTGCCCAACTCGAAGGAATTAAGCCAAAAACATCGGGTATTATCGCCTGTATACGTCCTCGTTGTTCAGGGTCAAAGTTATTAATAACTGTACCTCGATATTTACCGTAATATCTCTTCGTCTCTGTCATGGAACCACCACGGGAATTGTTGATATCAGACCATTTCGACTTAGTTGGAAACTTTGTTTGTATTCACCTCGTTTGATGTTGTGCGTCACACTGGTGACGTAATGCAATCCATCAAAGGCTGTTCCTGCCCCACGAACTCCAACGAGTTGGCGTGCCTTTAAAATACGCCCATAACGAAGTACATCCAGACTGCCTTCACCCGTCACCGCTTCTGCAAATTGCGCTGCTTTAGCCACTCCGATCATGATGGCTTGGGTCATTGAGCGCTTGGATAAATTATCACTAACAGGCTTTACACGAGTAGGGAAAGGTGAACTTAAGCCCAAGGAAGGGTTGAGTGCAGTAATTGAGGGAAGTAGAACTGGAATGACTAATTTAGTTTTTTCTTCGTAGATGTACACTACGGGGAGAGTGTTGACATTATTGTCAAAGGTAAAATTCAGCGATTCCACGTTGGTGAAAACGTCCATGTTAATGTTGAGTGCCGGTTGAGGCATACCAACTTTGATTTGGGGACCCCAATAAGCCGTGTTCGTACCAGGTACTGAACCGGGTTCAATGTAGAATATGTAGCCAACTTGCTCTGCGAGTTCGTTGATATAGGCTAAATCGGTACCTTGCTGCGAGGGAATCAAATTGGTTGGGATCGGGATATCAAGCAGTATGCTGGGAACAATCAGTGGTATAAGACCCAGAAAAGCATACTTGGCAACCAACAAAGCAACTCTACCTTCAGCGGGCATAGCTGGGAAAGGAAAGCCACTAAAGTCTATTTTGTCCATCACAACCGTTAGGTCTTCACCGGTAACAGTCAGGGTGGAATGTCCAGCGTCGCTACCTGGTGCGATCTGATTGTTGGTGACCATGCCGTCCATGATGACGTTGGGTACACCATTTAGCGTGACGATGATAATGACGCGCAGTAGTGGAAGGGCGCTGCCTCCTCTTGACAGCATGAACAGGGTTTGCAATGGGGAACGGTTGCTCAGGGTGAACGATAATTGAAAGCCACTCTTGCCCACAGCGCTTGTTGTAACTGTAATGCTAGTTAAGGCGTCGAGTACAACCTGTGGCACAGGCACAGGTTGTACTGGACCAATCATCAAAGTCAGGTAAATCCCCTTAAGCATTCGGTATTCCTGGTATGCCCTCTGGTAGGGTGATACGCAACTTACGATTAATGTTTTCTGGTTGTTGAACCAGATCCTTTGGGTTCATAGCGTTGTTGGCGTCAGCAACGCGCCAGAATTGTTCTGGATCGCCCAGGTAGTGAGCGGTGATATTGTCTAGACGATCGCCCTCTGTGACGGTATGCTCTTGCAGTAAGGCGAACCGTTCTGGAGATGGCACGAAGCGGCGACGCAGATAGACTATTGTTTTCCCTGTTGCTGTCTCCAGTTTGGCGGTATCAATACCCGAGTAACGGCTAGTGATGGGGAAAAGATTGGTTGTCAGGGAACCGGGTTGCATCATCGCCTGTATGGAATTAATCATGGAATCCCTCCAATACCAAGTGCGCCAAAAGTAGCCTTTTGGTTCATAGTGGCCAAGCGCTCTTTTTGTTGGTGATAAATCATGAATAAACTGCCACCTTTGTGGTTAAAACCTAGGTCATTGACACTCAATACGCGCATTCCCAAGCTGACTTTAGCCCGAATCGGATTCAGTGCTGTATCGAAGGCTTCTTCTGTGATGCTGAACTCAGTTAGGCGGACTGGCAAGATGCGGGTCTTGCTCCAGATGAACAAACTGAGGGATGATTCCATTGGTGCAATCTCCAGTGTCCCCATCTGAGCCATAGTATTGTTAGCTTGGAGTTGACTGCTTTGCGGGTAGACTATTATCTCTAACGCGGCGAGTTGGGGGTAGATGCCAAGCTGCGCTGTTGTGGAATTCTGTTTGGGAAACTCTAGGTGATCTGTGGCATCGATTTCGGCTTCTAGCTTAATCGTCTCTACGGGTGGTCCCTTGAGACGCAAGGCTTCCATGCGATCGCCACTTTCGCCAGTTCCCTGTACCTGTAAAGTGCGGCTGAGAGTATCAGGGTTGTATTGCAAGGAGATAATTCGTTGCACAACTCCGGTGTTAGCATCAATTAGAACAATACCGCCTTTGAGCAAGCGGGGGGAGCCAGGGAAGGTGGTCATGGATGATGATGTCCTTTCATGTACTACTGTCTCTGCCTCCTGGTAGAAGTATTTACCAACAGCTTGTCGCTACAGTTTTTTTAGTCTTGCGGTTTGCTCGTAATATTTAGTGTTTACTTCATTGTTTTTACTCCATTTGACAAATTTGGCAGCTTTTTCGGTAAGCCTAGCCTTTTTTATTCAATTTTGCTATCTTTGTAAATATTTTGGGGAAATTTGTAATTTTAGTTAATCTTTAGTTTGTTAAAGAGCCGTAAAACTTCAGAAATCTTTGCATCAGGCTTAGAATTGGTGGTTTTTTAAAAGGTTCAACCCGATCGCTAGAATGGATCTGTAGGAGCGAGCGATCGGACACTGGGCACACTCTGCACTCGCAGTCAGCGGGCGATCGCCCTTGAGTGATATGCAAGTCCGATCCCATTAATCGATAGCTTCGGGCTGACGGGGTGACAACCCCGTCAAAACATCGATTGAATAAAGGACATAGCCCTGAGGCCCCTCTGAAAAAATGGTAGTTTATTGCGCCTGATTTTCATTAATTCACTAATAATATCTTGACAAAATTCCATGCCAATTACCCAAGATTGACCGTATAATCCTATCCAAAAACTACTATGACGGCGTGTCGAACGCCCTGGCTCAGTTAGCCTCCCCACATATTTTTGAATTCCCATCCTCTTGATTTTTTGCCCATTCAATATAGCACAAGTGTAGGCAATAGCTATTAATAATATTAAACTATTTAAACGTCGATCGTTAGCATGGCTCCTCTCTAAATTATAACCGCCTGTCTTACAATCTTTAAACATAGCCTCAATTCCACTCCGACATTTGAAGGTATTTATAGATTCCTTTAAACTACCGATATTAGTCAAAAGATACCAACCTTCATCTGCGACTTTTCCTCGATATTTACGTTGCCAATAACCTGCAATATCAAAAGTTCCAAACCCTTTTTGTTTGGTGACTTTTACGTCAGAGATATAAAAACTGGTTCCTGGCACCAAGCCAAGCTCAGATAAGCGAGTATAATCAGAGCCTTCTGATTGGATATATCGTTCTTGTTTTACCCTAAGAATAAACTTTACTTGCTTTTCACAAAGCCAGGATGCCAGCTTAACACTACCAAATTCGCGATCGCCCAATACGATTACGGAATAACCTGACAGCAACTCTAAAACAGGGGTGATGAGAGCTTGTTGCTCGTCAATATTACTACTACCTCTCTTATCCAGTAGTCGCCAGTATAATGGGATACCTCGTTTCTCCCAAACCAAAGTTAGCATAAATACATTTTGCGATCGCCACTGTGTTCTATCTATCGCAATTTTCAATGGTTTACACTTAGGAAACTGGGCTTGTAAGATTTCTTTAACAATCGGGAACCATAGACGTTCAATATTCAGACTGTCTAAGTTCAGAAATCTTTGTAAACTACGCCGCCGACTCTCAAATTGAATCGGATAGGGCATCAATGAGGCCAACAATTCAATACTAACTTGTTTCTGGCTCTGCAACAGATATACCAGATTTTTCAGAGTCAGGTATTCTGCGGGTTTGAGTTGTTTTTCCAGATGAGAGATGTAAAATTGCTGGGGGGGTAACAAAGAGGTCTAAGAAGTAGACCCAATAAGGGTTGCAGCCCGCATACCAAGCTGATAAAAGCAACGTTTATTTCGAGTTAACTTCATTAACTCTTGGACTGTTTCGGAATATTGA
>Ga0247774_1000032_pt1 | contig 58611 bp, 64 predicted proteins | sample UWRJL001104B6_FD_179933 | JGI IMG/M metagenome (GOLD analysis project Ga0247774, IMG submission 179933) | Plant litter microbial communities from Arlington Agricultural Research Station in Wisconsin, United States - UWRJ-L001-104B-6 | ecosystem: Environmental > Terrestrial > Plant litter >...
CGTCCGCCGCCGCGACGATCATCAGCGCCGCGACGGCCACGTCCACGATGTAGAAGGAGTCGATCTTGGAGGCGAGGCCGGTGTCGACCTCCAAGAAGCCCCCGCCCGTGCCGTCCCGCGTCAGCTTGGCCAAGTGGTGGGGGCTCTCGTGGTGCTCGAGCGTGTACTCGACCAGCGCGTAGGCCGGGACCCGCACGACGGTGACGCAAAACGGCGTCGCCAGCGCCGGGTGCGAGAGCCAGTGGGACTCGGAGTCGTCGTCCCAGACGAGGCGTCCGCATTCGCGCCTCGCCGCGAAGAGGGCGGCCTCGTCGCCGGCCCGCTCTGCTTCCATCCTCGCCGCGGCGGTGGGGTACAGCGAGGCGACGAGGCCGTCGTTGGGGCGGTGGTGGCGGGATTCTTCTTCGAGGGAGGTGGCGAGGACTTCGTGCCAGTTCTTGTCGGTGGCTGAACGGCTCGAGCTGGTCCCCGCCGGCCGCCCGGATGACAAGATGCTGCTAGAGGAGGACATGGCGGCCGCGGCGGCCAGGGAACCTCCGGTGGGCACTGCCGGCGGGGCCTTGTATGGCTTCGTCGGGTCGTGGCGGTAGAGAGTCAGGTTGGCGGCGAGGGAGGTGGGGTCGAGGCGGAGGTAGTAGAAGGGTTGGCTTGCCGACGACAGGGTGTAGACTGGCGCGTCGCGCTCCTGTGCCAGCTTGAGGGTGAAGACGCGGCCTTCCGACGCCGACGCCTTCCACCCGTTGGCCACCTTCCAGAGATTGCGGGTTTGCTCCATCGTTGTCGTCGGGGGCGTCGCGGGTCGCAGGTCCTGCCCCGCCACCGATCGCTTGGGGGGCCAGAGCTGGTGAGCGGGTGATGCTGTTGGTGCTGCTGCGGTTCGGCTGACGATGCTTCTCCTGATGCCATCGCGGTCATCGTTGCCCCGCTGCTGCTGCTGCTGCTGCTGCTGCTGAGGCTGCTGGGGCTGCTGGCTTTCCTGCGGCCGCTGCCATCGGTGCTGCTGAGAATTGTTCACCGGGTGACTTCTTAGGGCTGCGTTTTGGGGGCTCATCGGAGACGTGGGTTCTGGGGAATATATCGGCCGGCTGATAGCCGCCATGGGGATATGAGTAGGGCTCGTTTGGGTCGGGAAGTATTCCTGCTGGCTGAGCGGGAGGTCAGGGTTATACTGAGGGAACATGGACCGCAACGGCCCGGCCGGTGTGATGGGTGATGCCATCGCATCGGCGCTTTCGCCCGCCGTCGATGTTTCTCCTGCTTCTGTGTCGGCCCCCAACGGCTGCTTCGCAATCGAGCTTCTGCTTCGCGTGCTGCTGCCCCGCACCAGCGTCTGCGCTTGTGAGAAGGCCGTCTCCGACCGCCCGGGAACATCATCTGCCTGCCGTGGCTGCTGCACTACAGGCGAGCTGCCCCCGTCTTGCCTGTTGCCCATGGCCGATCGCCTGCCTCCCATTGCCGATTCCCGTCCATCCTGATGGCCATGCTGAGGTGTTGCCCGTCCATTCCTAGGCGGTGTCACCTGAGCGGCGTACTGGCCATCGGTCGAGATGGCATGCGGGCCGTCCTGCGAAGTCACCGGCTCGGACTGCTGTGGTGTTTCTGATCTCGGTTCTCTGTTGACCGGTGGTCTGGAGCCTGTTCTCCTCGGCCCTGCTGTGGTGTTTGGGAAGAGTGAGAACCCTCCAGAGGGTTGTTGTGCCGTCATCTTTCGTCTCCTTCTAGCTTTTCTCGTCTGCGGTGGACCGTCCCTTTCCGTCGTCGAATACGGGTTTCTTCGATCTCTATTTCGAAAATGGGTATATCTTTTCTTATTTTCTCGGCAAGATGGCTATGCGAGTCCGAGAAGAAAAAAGAAGAAAGGATTAAACAATACAAGGCAAGATGCAAATGATGAAGAAAGAGGAGAAAAGGGGGGGTGATTCGTGATGTCCTGCTACCTCAACATGGTACCCTGACACAAACACACAGCAACGCTCAAAAGGTCGAAGCTAGCTGCTGGCGTAAATGTGAACTCCTCTGCAAGCCAACGATGTAATATCGTATATTTGGATCAGCAAAGGACCAACAACGTCAAGAAAATTCAAGAACGAAGTTTGCTTGCAAGGGGCGGGAACACGGGAGCAATAAAGAGATCTACGGTAGAACACACCCATGAACTCATCACTTTCCTTTGCGCAAAATTCTGTCCCACCATCTCGCCGTGGTACCTTGGCTGTCCCCGCCTTGCCGGCGCTGACCCGCACATGCCTTGCTGTAAGCGCTGACTGCCCCCCAGTTCTCCATTCCGTCCCTTCACGCCCTCCACTAACAAATCTGCTCGACGCCTGGGGCGAGCACGCCGGCGAATTGCGCAACAGTGCGAAGGACGAGAATGGCGGGATGTTGGCGAGGAATGCCCAGTAGCGAACCGAAAATAGACGGTCGGCGGAAACATGTGCATCGCTAGCTCGAGGCGGGACCAATCACGGCCCGGATCACACTGCAGCTTAGCCGCCCATTTCGACCAGAAGCGGGACGAGAGGACAGACGCGCGGGGGCCGGCCCTCCTCACAGACCAAGAAGAGGAACACCAGCTTGGCAGTCCACATGGCGGGCCTAGCATTTTCTCGCTAGGCCTCTTCATTGGGCCGGCACCTGAATATTGGGCACTTTGGAGGGATGTGGGAGGAATCAAGATTAAAGAATTGGGAAGTCGGGGCGGAAATATGTCTACCTTGCAATTGCAAACTAAGGTTTCTGCGAGTGTGCTTACTTCAGTACGTCGAGCATCAGCGACCCGAGTGATGACTGGGTTGCTCAAAATCCGGCCAAAATAGAGAGAACCGCTTGCATCGGCGTTGGTTGTCGCCGCTGCACCGTCTGCAGCGAACTTAGTAAACGAAGCAAAAGAATGCAACGCTCTGAAGAATGGAAGGCCCAGAAAAGAAACAAATGTGATGAGCGCCAGTTGGCGATTACATTGCAGAACGTAAAGGCAAGCCATCCGCCGCCCTCTGTTCATTAGTCGCTTAGTGGGCGTCGAGCCGCGCGGGCAGCCACTTGAAGATTTCGGCGCTATCAAGCTTGGCTTGGGCTGTTTGAAGGATCAGATGGAATTACCGTCGAACTTTTTCGGATGCAGCCCTCCCCTCGTGTCTGTGTACCTGGTTCGCCCTTGCATGCAAGCCCGGCCTCAGTCACGGCCATGCAGGATTTCCTGCCTTTGGAGGATTGTATCAAGATCATGAGAGATGCTAGGAGGTAGTGGTTGTGAGGAAAAATCGATAATGGATGACAGCGCATTTGCCGACCGCCTGCATGACGGGCTCCGTAGCCACTAGGCCTCGAAATGTCTGCGAAGCACCGCAGGATGAGCGGCGATTTCGGACCTGATCGGCTCCGCATGGAGGCTCTTACATGGCATTTGCAGCTAATAGAACTGAGAAGCCTGTTCGTTAGTGTGCATTTCTTGGTGTGTACATTTGTGGCTTCGTGCTCGTAGTCACGACAATGCCATCATAGATTTGGCACGTGTAACCGCCGAGTCTTGACTAAACGCGTCGTGTCATCTTGGCCAAGATGCCAAGGTCTAACGTCGTAGTTATCGGGTATGAGACTCTCAAGCTTTAATGACCTAAGACTCATCATCTCTCTAGCGCCGGTGTTATCGGTCTCACCGCAGCCTTGCAGCTTCAAGAGGCGGGGCATATCGTTAACATTGTCGCTCGAGACTTCCCCTCGCCATCCGAGACGGTTGATGGTGAGGCTAAGATCAACTACACATCGCAATGGGGCGGCGCGCACAACCGATGGGTCATCCCGGTCAACGAGATGGACCGGCGAGACCATGAGATGGCAGTCGAAACATTTCACCGCATGAAGGCCATGTGCAAGAGCAGCCCTGAGGCGGGCATTACCTTCATGAGGGGCATCGAGTACCTTGAGGACCCTCCGCCGGTCTATGGGGAATTGACCGAAGGGTCTGCAAAACAGCTCGGCATCAAAGGGTTCAAGTTGCTGAGCAAGGACCAGCTTCCAGACAAGGTAGCGTGGGGCTGCGAATACCAGACTTGGTGTGTGAATCCGATGGTGTACTGCTCATACCTCCTGAGACGGCTTATCATTGGCGGGTGCAGAGTGTTCCAGCGGGAACTTCGTTCTCCTCTCGAAGTGTTTGCCATGGATGGCTTCGGACATGTCCAAGCCGTAGTAAACTGTTCGGGGGCGGGCTTCGGGGATCCTAATGTTTTCATAACTAGAGGTATTGTTCCACCTGCTTACCTGCGGTGCGTCCCTCGCGAACTGACGTGCAGACGTCAGGGCAAACCTGTGTTGTCGCGAACTCGTGCCCGGCCACAGTGACTCGGCAGAACGCCGATGGGTCGTGGGCCTTTTGCGTGCCGCGAAACTTCCACGGCGGAACTATCATCGGTGGGACCAAGGAGCCTGAAAACTGGGACTCCAAGCCCTCGCCGGCCGTTCGGGAGGAACTCTTGGCGAAGTTTGCCGCAACCTATCCTGAGATCCTGGGCGAAAGTGGCGAGTTCAAAGTGTTGCGCGACATTGTCGGCAGGAGGCCAACGCGTCGCGGCGGGATGCGACTCGAGAGAGAAGATGTCCAAGACCACCGGTGTGTTATCCACGCGTATGGGCTGGGCGGACGAGGCTTTGAAATGTCCTTCGGTGTTGCCCAAGGTGTGTTGAGGCTGCTGGAGAGGGCTGACACATCGCGACTCTGATTTGCATGTTCTGGGCCCATCTGCAAATTCGACTACATCTTCCCATACAGCATCAGCATCGAGACAACTGAAGGTGCCGGACAGGCGTGTTTCTGTCATATGTGACATTTCGGCCGACACGACGTCGCCCTACAAGCCCGTTCCCGTCTGATGCCTTCAGCGGCGATCTTCTTTCGTCGCTGTTGCATCTCGACGACTGGAGGGATCACCCTGTGTCGGCCAGAGCGGAGGGGCTTTTCAAGAACAAGGTTGCTACCTTGCCAATAGGCATGCAGTCTTTAGGTGAGCCACTGGTCTTGAGATTGAGATCAGAGGCGTCCTGTCGAAAAAATGAGGCCTGGCATCTGGGATTCAGGTTGAGAAAATGGACTCCTAGTCTGGAATCAACGATAGTTTGTAAGAAGGTATGCGAAGCGAGGCGCTATCATGATCAATTTTAACATGACCCACTATTTACGGCGTTCCAACGTGCCACCAGCGAGATGCTTTGAACTATCCTGTTTGTGATATGCGAAGCTTTGCGCACAAGCGCCTACTTGCCAGACACTCTCACTCTGTGACTCCCACGACCAAGAATCTCTTCTGTATTACGAAGGTCTAAAAAAAAAGGTATTGTTAGCCTTGTCTAGTTCAAGAGAGAAGGAGCCGGAATTGACATGTGTCGGGGTGGGTTGGCTCACCCCTGTTCTTTCGTCGAGTCTCGCAGGTGTGCTCCTTTGCTCTTCAACAAGCGACGATGCGATCAAAATCCCGCTCATCATATCCCAGACTTTCTAAATCGAAAATCGGGCTCTGGGCCTCAATGCCAAAAATCATCTGGTCATTCACGGACTGAAGACATTCCAAAGACAAACCAAAAGAACCTTGGTTGCCATCCTTCCAACTTCCGGGAGTTCCCGGATGGACACCTTGGGCTAGAGCATCGCTATTGCTTCGTCTGTAGCTGTCAAACAACTCACGGATGGTGCAGACGAGGACTCCTGGCACGAGATTCCTCATCGCCCGGGAGATATCCTCCTCAAACTCCCTACATATGTCATTAACTTTCCGCCGAATCAGACCTGGACCTTCAAGTCGTACGTAGTTCTCAAAGTCTCGCACGGACCCAGGCTCTAGTCCAGCCGAGCTCAGGGGACCAAAGAGAAGGTCATTCGCATCTTATGAGGAATTATGGGTTAGCGTTGTGCCCCTGTACTAGACTAACAGCGGAGTCAGACCAGAGATATCGTTCTACAACTTACAAGGACTAGGCATGTCGTCGTGCTGGTCGTCCGGGAAGAGTGTCTTGTAAATATTGTACCAGCGATCTTTTTCTGTCTTTGCCAACTTCTTCTTGCTCTTCAACTTAAGCTTCTGAGCCTCGCTTATCCCCTCGGGTTCTAACACGTCTGTGATGGCAGGGCACGATACCTCGGCCACTGAGTGCCGTCTCAGCTCGGCGTCATCTTTGAACACGGTCTTGCACCGCAAACAATACGGAGGCTTTTCGTGGCATCTGAACAGATGTTCCCTTGGACGTGTTAGGCAAAAAGGGGTCGGGATGACTTCGAGCTTTATTTTTGCAGGTGCTTACTTCATCCTCCAAACATTGGGGAAGCCCTGACCCGAGCAAGCTCGATTATTGGAAAACTTTCGAGGGTCCCTCTTAAAAAATGGGCAAGCAAAGCGGCGGGTGTCGGTAGCCCCCGTACTCGGGGGGCTCCGAGCTGGTCGTTTGCGTCTGCCAAGCTCGTCGTCATCGTGGTCATCCTGGCCAGTACCAGATCTATCTCGCTCCTTCCGTTTGCTAGAGGTTCGAGACGAGTTCTCTCCGTGCTGAGCAGTGGAACTGGTGCTATTTGCTGCTGTGCTTTCCCTTGGGGTGTTGGTGGAGGTCGACTGCTCGCCATCTGAAGGAAGGTCACGAGCGGGAGGGGACGTTTGCTCCGTGTTAGTCGACGACCTTCCAGGATCCAGAACAGCAAAAAGACGCCGTACAAGAAGTTTCGCCACGAACTCCCGGATGACGTCGTCCGGAAAGGGCTCGTCAAGGGAATAATCGCTTGAATTGGATGAGACTGGCGTTGTAGCTGACGAGCTCCCTTGAACGATCTCAGAGCCAGAGTCAGCTCTCAACGCGGCGTCAAGAGGGACTGCTCTCTCTGGTAAAATGCAACTGCTTTCCAGATCAGGACGAACCCCGGTCTCCACTTCGGCCGCCAGTGCCCCATCCGATAGATTGAATATAACAGAGGGTTGATTCACATGCCCCAGGCATGTCACCCCCTCTCCGTCGAGGTCGTCGTTGTCAAATCCATCGCTGTCGAACCCATCGTCGCTGGCTTCATGTGTAGCGCACTCAAATCTTGACTGATGGTAATAAACCTTGTCCGTAATAAGGTCACCGTAGAATGGACCGGTGCTGACGGCGAAGAACTCATGTCCGTACTCACCGTCCCTAGGCACACAACTATCGTATGGATCGTTAGGTGTCCCATTCTTGACACGTGGATGTTGTCAGCCTATCGAACTTAGAAGTCGCCATCGGGAAAAAAAGAAGGATCATTTGCGAACGGGGTTTTATTTACCTTCTCTGGCGTGATTTCTTCTTGCCTAGCTTCTGAAGCGCCAGTACCAGATGGAGCAAGCGCAAAGTCGAAAATGGCCTGGCTATTCAGCCATTGATCAACTCCAGATAAGTGGGATTGCCGGTTAGAATCGAAATGCTCGACGGGCAGCTTGGTCCGTTCTCCGATGGCATTTTCGAAATGGTGCTCCTCCAGGTCCGGGTGGACATTGAGGAGATCTTGTGTGACGTGAGGAACGGAAGGATGTCTCATTGTGCTGTATTTATCGAGCAAGGATAGCAAATGGTGTCTAGCAAAAATCGCAATAACGTCTGAGAAAACAATGGAGGTCACCATCGGGGGATGGGATTTCCATTTATGTTTCATAAAGATATAGAGTAAAGAAACGTGTGCTCCATTTTGGTTGCCCCTTTTGCGAGTACCAAGTTGGCACTCGCAAAGTCGAGATGCTCGCAAATGAGCGTTCCTCGGCAGAGGATTTCTGGTGTCTTGCGCAGTCGCTAAGGAGGTGATTGGGGTCAACGCCACTGACATAACCACAAATGTCCGAGAAAAAGTTGGAACCCACTTAGCAGTATGGGCAGGACTTGAGCAACCTGAATAATTGCGTGGGCGGACGATGAGGTGCCTCCGAGATTTGCTAGTGATGCCAGAGGCTTCTCGAATGCTTCTTTAGAATCCTAGCTACCTAGACAAGTCCGCGCAATGCAGGTCCAATTTCTCCATATAACTTATACAAAGCTTCATGCTAACCCATCCACCCAGCACGTAGCCATAGAAAATACCCAACCCCAGGTGTCCCCAACGCGTCCGCTCAGAAGATATTAACATTAAATCCAGAAACTGCTTTCCGCAACCTGGCCGACAATTCAGATCCGGGGGACTCCTTCTGCTGGTCTTGACCATCCGTCAACCCACACCAACCAACCCTCCCAGGTCGCCTAGAGCATGGCGAAGCTGGCAAAGAGCCCGCCAAGCACGACAGCAAGTCCATACGTCCGTCCCATCTCCAAGGCCGCGGCACGCGAGGGCGTTTTGTCGCCGGCCAGGCCCTCAAAGACGCCATCCTCGTCATCGTCGGTATTGCTCGTGCTGGACGAGCGGGGGGCCGAGGCGGTAGCGCTGCTATTTGGCGGCTTGGGATTCTGGGCACCGCAGGGGTTGTCCTCGCGGCAGGCATTCTGGCATGTATGGTCGTCGCGGCCGCAATTCTTGACGCACTGGTTGCCAAACTCCTGGCAGGTGAAGTAGGGGAGGGTCAGCGAGTACTGCTCGACGTCGGGCTGCTGGCCGTTGCCGCAGATGCAACCATAGCTGATTTGTTCCTGTAATTGGAAGATGATGTCAGTCAACCTAGGAAGCATTTTCACTGGAGGGACATTTCGGCTTACAGCATCGCACTCGTTGACCATGACGGGTCGTGGGTCTAATTCCTTGCAAATGGCAGGACAGGATGTCAACTCAAATTGGCACCATGATTCTATAGTCCGCATTAGCAACAAGTCCAAAGCTGGCACGGGTTTGAGACATCTTCACGACGTACTCCTCGTGGAGAGATCGACTGATTCGGGGTCAATAAAGTAGTCTGCCCGGGCCGATGCCACAAAGGCGGCCGCAACGGCAAAGACGGTGGTCCTGAGCGAAGGCATCGCGATTTGTGTATGCACTCCCAAACAGTTCCTGCTCGGCCCTTCAACAAGTTCTAACTTCGCGTCTTATACGGGGAAGACCTGGCTCTGTTGTCTCTTGGTCAGTACAATGCTCGGCCAAGCGAATATAAGGTTCGGATGTCTCGGTAATGTCCATTGTTCGCATCGGACAACCAAGAGCAGCTTCCTCGTTGCGAGAAGCTGGGGCGTTAGCTCCCATGACAAGCTCAACGAATGACTTACACTTCAAGGTATCCCAATCGAGGCCTTCAAATTTCGTCTCACAAAGGCCAAAGTGTCGCGACGAGAAGGTTTTCTGTGCGCTGACAAAAAAAGGCTATCAAAACAAAAACGGTGGCTGTTTCCCGGTGCAGGTATTAATTAAAGGTTGTATAAACGAACGAGTGACAAAAGCATGCAGATAGATTAACGAACAAGAAAAAGCTGGAGTTAATTAAGATCGTGGATCCCGGGACGAGATTCAGGATTTGGCAAAACGAGCGGAGTGAATGAGAGGATGACTAGGAGGACAAAGGAAGCCTTCGCGACCGGCTTCTAAGGCTGATGATCTCTGGGTTGGTTCATTTTATTAAAATAGGAGACAGGAGAGGGTCCGATGAACCACGAAGCAACCCTGGTCGTGGTGGTGCGCCACCTCTTTCGCGATCTCGCTCTCGGCGGGTCGCGTCCCAGCACTGGCCTCACTGGCCGCACCAGTCTCGCACCCAGCTAATTCCAGCAAGCCACCCGGCGCTTTTGGCTCGTGCAGTGTCTCTTCTCTCATCGGGCATGGGAAGGGCCTTGTGGGGTTGACCTGCAGGGAACCTGGGCCCTCTATCCAATGGACAGAGACCGTCCAATTTGGATGGGCCGCTTTGGTGGCCCACCCTAGCAATGAGGCTGTAGCGCTTTCCCTTTTTGGTGTATTCTCCCTCAGTAGTATTTAAGGTTTATTCACAATTTTTTCGCCGTTTCTCTCCCCTTTTCTCACATCCATTGGGGCGTGGATGCTCTAAGATTTTGTCTTATTTTGAAAGGAATCGATTCTTTGCGACGCTTTGAATATTATAATACTAAATGTTTCTCTCGGAAACGTCGGAAGCTCGTGTTCGGCAATGGTCCTAGCTCGCTGGGAAACCTTCAAGGTTGCAGTGACCCCATCGTCACGGCAAACATGTTCCCGGTAATGAGACCCCGACGCTCGGCCACGCTAAAAAATGAGATCTGGATCCGCCGGCTGATCCGCTGATTTCCCAACCTGCATCATGGCGAAGCACCTCCACCGTCGTCGATTTTAACTAGGGTCTTTACAGTGGATGGGCAAATACAGTGTAAATGCAATGTTGTTCGATCACTTTCCCAAACCTCGATGAATTGTACCGCAAGTGCTTTCAAAAGCATCAAAGAACAGCTCAAATGCCGTGTCACACTACCTTATCAAAAGTCAGACGTCGTGTCAGCGCTCGTACCACGCCGGACCCTCGTAAACAACAGGCCGCAAGGAATCGCCCATCAGCTTTCAGCAACCATCCTGCATGTGCTTCTCGCCATCATCGAGCTGCGCAGCGTTCTGCATGCTCAAGGTAGACCCAACCAGCCAGCGAGCACGTACGCACGCACGATATTACTCGACACGCAGGTTGTAGTATCTCACCTGCCTTTCGTGCCTTTCGATACGAGAAACTTTGCCATGTCGCCATATCGAAACCTCGTATTTCGAATCGGACTTCTGCAAGCGGGGATTTAGGCTTCTGCTTCACTATGCCTGTCGCTGTTTGACCGCGCCGGTACCACATGCCGCCTAAAACACCATCAGGAAGCAGATTTCGCCTCCAACGATTAGGCAAGCGTCTAGATTCGAGATTTGATTCTTTGTCTGCGCAAAACGAGGCAGCTGCTCGCCCGTTGACCTACAAAGTGGTTGGCTAGTGTGACACTGTCGCTGCCCGCCATCACGCAAGAGCCGTCATTCGGCTCATAGGTCCGGACCGCCGCGATTCTTATCGGCATCGGGTAGTTGAGGCTCTTCTTATCCCTCTCTGCAGTCTACCAGCTGTAGTACAACATGTAACGTCACAACGTCAAGGCTCGATGTGTAGGCAACCGAGGCTGAATGTGCGCGGGGATCAACATGCTAACGGTCTGATCATTTCAAAGATTGGTGGCAGCTATTCAAAGTCGGCCGAACAGCCGCGTCAAGCGACAAATTTTGATGAGGAACTTTTAACACGAACAATCTGAAGAATATCTGGAATATCAAAGTCATACCAGCAAAAGAAGCAAGCTAGATAAGGTTGTAGCTTGCCAATCCTGGTCGAGGAATGCCGTGTTGAACAGCACCCCTCCCCGAAGTAAACGTAGACCCTTTTCACCACCCGCTTTCCAACCCCTTCGGCTACCCGCCTAGTCCAGGCGGAGAGGCTTAATATCGGGGAAAGCAAATCTCTCCACCTCAGGCGTCGGCGGGGGCAGATTTTCGACCTTTGTCAGAAGCCAGCAGCTGGCGTACATGTTGACTCGGTCGATGCACGCGCCGTCCACCCTGGCACCAACCCTTCGGGGATTGAAGCCCCTGGACTCGAACTCCTTGACATACCACGGCTTGAGCGCCGACGACCTGAGCATAACCCGGCCGCCCATGGCGAGGGCTCGGTTGAGTCTCGAGATCTGCTGAGCAGCCGCTTGCGAGCCGGGATCGAACCAGTCCATGCTGTCCATAACGACCGCGACGGTGAGAGTTCCCGGAGTTATACGAGCAATGACTTCGTCGATTTCGTCTGTGTGGATCCGTAGGCCGTCAAAGGCACCTGGTTTTGAAAGTCGTGCGTGCGTCTTGGGGGACAGGTAGTCCGGGTGGCATTTGGCGGAAAACTTGCCGGCTAGGGACACATAATAGTACGGGTTGTCCTGGGCAATGTGGGTGTCCTCGGCTACGGGGTCGAGAGTGTCGACCATGTAGTTCCAGATGGCACGGGATCGGATCTTTTTGCGGCTCAGGGTGCTTTTACGCTCGATATGGTCGGCCTCGATCATGGCGAGCTGGTTCTTGGGCACGCCGAGCGCAGTCCAGAGGAAGCTTTCTTGGCTGACGACCATGTTGCAGACGAGCTTGGACAGTAGGGCGGGGCGGACTTGGCTTCTCCAAACCTCCCGTTGCTCGTTTAACGTCTTGCATTCCAGAAGAGCCTTGATGGACGAATGGCATCCAAAAGTCCTGGAGATCCAGCGCACGATGCGGATGGCGTGGCGAGAGCCACCGGTATCATATAACCCATGGCTCTTCTTTTTGGCGAAAACGTCTACCTTGGCGAGCCAGTATTGGAACGCACGACTAGACAGGTGCGGCGACAGCTTGGAGATCAAGATGGAGCGGAATTCCGGATGCTTGCCCTCTCCAAACATCTTCCAAAAGTCATCGTACGGAAGAGCCGTGTAGGCGGCCATCTTGAGTTCAAGAAGATGGTTCTGAGTGGGATTCAGGTCGACGGCGTGGATGCGTGCAGGGCCTTGCCTCGCGTAGGAGAGGATATTGTCACCAGCGCTGGTGATTGCCAAAATCACGTCATCGGAACCAAGCTTGAGAATGTGCTCATCAACACGGGCATCTTCCCAGGTAAAGGCATAAATGTACTCGTCCTTGAACTGGGTGTGCTTCTTCAGACCGTCCTCGTAATAAATGCGCCAGTGGTGGTTCTGGTAGAAGAAGGACGGGAGGGGCAAGTTGGCCGAAAGATTGCTCATGGCCGTGATAAAAGCCTTGGAGCGGATTTCAGGGGCAGTCCTCTCGACGACTCGCGCTAGGGCGTCTCCCTGGTTCTCCGGGAGCAGGTACGGGGATTCAGTGGCAAGCGCGTCGATCTTCTCAATGATCTCATGGGGCAGACTGGACGACGAGAGAGGCTTCTTCTGGCAGCCGACCCAGATGTAATATGGGATGCGGCCCAGCGAGTAGTTTCTCGTGTTAACGCTGAGGACGGTCCCGAATCGGTACTCTAGGTAATCTCGACGACCCGGCTCGAGATTCACGCGATCCATGTCGAACCAGGCTCGCCAAAAGGTCCTGGTGAGGAAGTTGACATGGCGGTCAATGGAGCCACCGGTGAAGTTCCGGAAGCTGAAGTCAACCCTGGACTGGGCGTAGAAGTCGACGACGCCCATGATGCCGTGGGGAGACAGCAGCGCTTCTAGAGAGTCGATGACAGAGTAGAAGTCGGGCTGCCTTGGTTAGAAACAAATGGCTCCCGTCAGAGGCGGAAGCTTACAATCATGGACAGACTATAGGACATGGTGATCAGATCGGCTCCTCCCTTATCGGAGCACGGCCGAGAGAAATAGCCCGAGTATGCCGAGCCCATGAGCGGTTGCGTGTCGGCGCGCGACCCCGGCTCATGGTCCTCGAGCCGAAACTTCCTCGCGTCCTCGCAGATGACCTTGACGTTATTCCAGCCCAGCCTCTGGAACCGCTTCCTCGCCACCTCGCAAAGCGACGGGGAGAAATCGACGAGGTAGATGCTAGAGAAGAACTCGGGAACATTGACGAAGCCGTTCATGGCCTCAATGTTGTACCCGGTGCCGCCTCCCACCTGCGAACATGTTAATTTCCTCTATTACATCCAAGCTCCGCAGGAGATGGTAGTGTCCCACATCAACCCAGATTCTCCTCTTCCTCCTCTCGGTATCGGCCTTTGACTGCAACTGGGCTGCAACGAGCGCCAGGAGGTCCTCTCGGCCGCGAAGGAGGATTCGACGCGTGGCATCGTACGCGCCAGCCTGCTTCTTGTAGAAGCTCTCGAGCGCGTCCTGCTGCGTGCCCTTGGCGTCGCCATTGTGCGGTTTGATGAAGCAGGAGTAAAAGAAGAGGAGGAAGGACTTGAGGAGGCCGGGAGGCTCACCCTCGGTGGCCTTTGAGCTGAAGGCGACGGTGGAAAGCCAAAGACCGCCGATAAGGGCAATGGCAATTCCAAAAAGGTAAGGAGGGCTCAGATCGGGCGGCATTCTGTTACCACCAAGAAAAGCCATGGTACTCCCTCATTGCTGGAAGGCGCGTCGTAATTGGTGCGGTGCCTGACCTTGCGGTGTTGAATGGGCCAATGGGGGAACAATGGGATTATGGAATTCATTTTTGGGTATGGGATGCGCTCGCGACGGGTATAAGTAGGAGAGTCTCCTGCTTTCGAACTAACATTGAGCAGAAACTTTGATGCAGGTCAGGAACCTTTTCGCCGTTGGGATCATCCATTGTTGGGTAAACGAGGGGCATCGAAATGGAGGGGTAGTGGAGCAAGCTTCCGCCGAGCTCGCAGCTTGGACGAATTAAGGGTCCCTGGGCGTCCAATGGGGGGATGGCATAAGGCATGTGGGCGATTCAGATCCGCATCTGTGGATGTGCAGATGTATCATTATGTCGTCGTGCAGCCTGATACGGATCAAGTGTGCTTCAGTCACAGGCGAGGTACTGGTATGGTTCTGGACCCTGCAGCTTCTCGAGGAGCTGTCGCGAATTGGCCGCGGTAAACGCCAGAAAGAGCCTCACGGACTGGCTACGGAGATCAAACCTCCTGCTGCTGGTCTCTGGAGAGACCCAGGGAATGCCCTTTGCAATCGTAGTCCTTGAGCAAAATGGAACCAGTCCAGCAGACGCCTAGCCCATTACTGGATAATCTCGCAGGGTATGATGTCCCACAATCACCCGCCATCGAAACAAGTGCCGAGCTATGGAGCTTGGGCTTGCTGCAGAGGATAAGCTTTCGACCTCTGTCGAAGGTCAGCAGGCAAAGTTGGTCCCGCAGCCGACCTTGTTGCGTTTCTATGCATTGCATCATTTTATCCTCCAGAAGCGAAGAGCTAGAGAAAACAGAATCGACCAGGGACATTCCTGCACTCACGAGCTGTTTGACAGCTTTCCGATTGGACTGAAAAATGGAAAGCTCTCTCGCGTGGGGGGGGTTTGGACGGATTCACGCTACCCCGAATGCCGAGGGATTTTCCGAGTATTCGCGAGCGACAAGCAACAAATTCTTGTGTCCCGACTCATGCTGATGGATGATCGCGTAGTATCAATTACGGGCTCCGAAGATGTCCGCATGTGTTCTCAACTTAAGGAGCATCTGGACCTCCGAGTATCAAGCTAGCGCTCGCTAGTAGACTCTTAGGGATTGCTATTTCTGTTTGCTTGGTACCCGGCTATAGGGGTCAAATAGTCTCTTGTACCTGTTCAGGTTACAACGCGAGGTCTTACAATGCGCGATGCGGCAAGGAGAGTAAATAAGACGAAGGAATAGAGAGAATGGGGAAAAGCTGTATCTGTCTTGTGCCTTCACCAGAAGCTAGGAAGACACCCACACCCACCGACACTACAGAAATATGGGGAATTATTTTCATAGAACTTTCAGCAATCTCAGTCTCCATTCGTTTTGGCTGCGCCAAACATATTCTCATGCCCCTCTCCACGCTCTGAAATCTCTCAACATCCGCACCCAGATCAATACACATAAAACTGCTGCGTCAAAGGCAACTCAACACTCGGCTCCGCCGTGCAAACTTTGCCATCCGCCTCGACCGTATACCTCTCTGGATCGACCTTCATCGCTGGCATGTAATCGTTGAACTTCATATCCCGCTTGCCAATGCCCCGACACCCCTTCACGGCTGCGACACGCTTCTTCAACCCATACCCACCGGCCACGCCCGCCTCGAGGGAGGCCTGGCTGACGAATAGGACCGACGTCTCGGGGACCAATGGAGCAAACATAGGGCGGGCGATGACGGGTTGGACAGTGGGGATGGAGGCGTTGGGGTCGCCCTTTGGGGGAGGAGTGTTAGCAGAGGTTCTTCCGTGGTTGTGCGTGCCGGGGGGGGGTTAATGCCGTAGAGGAAAGGGAAGGGAAACTAGGGGGAGTAAGGAATCTCACCATCTGTGACCACGCAATCAACCCACTCTTAATAACGTGGCTCGGCTTCGTCCCAAACCACGCCGGATCCCAAACCACCAAGTCCGCCAACTTGCCCACCTCCACACTCCCTACCAGATGCGTAAATCCCTGCGCAATGGCCGGGTTGACGGTGTACTTGCTGATGTACCGCTTGACCCTAAAGTTGTCGGCCCCCGTCCCCTCATCCTCAGGCAGGGTTCCCCTTTGCAGCTTGTTCTTGTGGGCCGTGTTCCACGTCCGGAGGATCACCTCGCCGCACCGGCCCATGGCCTGGCTATCGCTCGACATCATGCTGATGGCACCCATGTCGTGCAGGACGTCCTCGGCCGCGATGGTCTCGGCGCGGATGCGCGACTCGGCAAAAGCCACGTCCTCGGGAATGTTTTTGGAGAGGTGGTGGCACACCATAAGCATGTCGAGGTGCTCGTCGAGCGTGTTTCGCGTGTACGGACGGGTGGGATTCGTCGACGAGGGTAAGACGTTGGGCTTTTCGACGACGGAAATAATGTCCGGGGCATGCCCTCCGCCTGCACCTTCAGTGTGGTACGTGTGGATGGTGCGGTCTTTAAACGCCGCTATGGTGGATTCGACGAAGCCAGATTCGTTGAGCGTGTCCGTATGGATGAGGCACTGCACATCCAGTTCGTCGCAGACGCTCAGGCAAGAATCGATGGCGGCGGGTGTAGTGCCCCAGTCCTCGTGCAGCTTGAGACCGCAAGCACCAGCAATGACCTGCTCGCGGAGGGCTTCCGGAGCAGAGTCGTTGCCCTTACCCGTGATGCCAATGTTGATGGGCAGGGTGTCGCAGGCCTGGAGCATCTGACGCATGTAGTGCTTGCCAGGCGTACATGTTGTGGCGCTCGTTCCCGCACTGGGCCCGACGCCTCCCCCTAGCATGGTGGTGATACCGGAAGCAATGGCTTCATAGGCCTGCTGGGGGCAAATGAAGTGGATGTGCGTGTCGATGCCTCCGGCCGTGATGATCTTGCCTTCACCCGCAACGACATCGGTGCAGCTACCAACCGTCATTCCAGGGCTCACGCCGTCCATAACATCTGGGTTTCCAGCCTTGCCGATGCCCACAATCATGCCGTTCTTCACACCGATATCCGCTTTGTAAATGCCTGTCCAATCCACGATGAGGGCGTTTGTGACAACCATATCCAGCGACTCCGCATCCGGCCGTCCAGTCGCCTGTCCCATCCCCTCACGTAGCGTTTTTCCGCCTCCAAACTTGCACTCATCTCCGTAGACAGCCAGGTCCTTCTCTACCTTGATCCACAAATCCGTGCTCCCCAGCCTTATTAGATCGCCCACCGTCGGCCCAAACATGGTGGCATACGCCGCCCTATCCATGGCGAACATATCGATCAAAACTGCATCCCCGGCCGGCTCCGGCACATGCGCAAACCCAGCCTGCAGCAGCTTTGCGACAATCTTATCCACCCGCCAATGTTCGACCCCGCCGCTCGCCAAATTGTTGCCGCCTCGAATGACTTTGTGACCTCCAATCTCCACAAGCGTCACGGTCTTCGCATCCCCTGGCTCAAACCTCACGCTCGTCCCCGCCGGAATATCTAGCCTGTACCCATACGCTTGCGCTCTATCAAATTCCAATTGCGGATTCGTCTCGATAAAATGATAATGCGACCCCACCTGTATCGGCCTATCGCCTCTACTCGTCACCTTGAGACGGATGCGCTTCCTCCCCTCGTTGAGGGTAATCCTGCTGGCGTTCTTGACCACCACCACCGCCCCCGGGGCCTGTGTCGGCTGGTACGCCTCCGCGGCCGGCAGCTCGAACAGGTCGTTGGACGGAACGGGCAAGAAGGACCCGTACAGCGCGCGTGCGAGGTCCCCGTCTTCGGTGGCGATGGGGTTGTGCACCGTCACGAGATACGTGCCCGAGGGAAAAGTGCCCTCGACCTGAATCTCGTGAAGGGTCGAGCAGACGGAGGGGAGGACGTGGCGGCGGCCGAGCATGGTGGCGCCGAGGGTCATGAGGTCGGCGACGGTGTGGGCGCCATCGCGGATGAGTTCTTGGAGGTTGGATGCGATGAGGGCCTGGACGGAGAGGAATTAGCTTACATGGTGTGATGAATAGTATGAATAGCATGCGCAAGGGGGTAGGGGGGATGGACCCTAGAAAGGGAATTCATACTGTTGCTTCCGAGTGGTTGAGTTTCACGCCCCGCGCAAGACGTCGCTGGGCGAGGAAGCCGAGCTGTGAGATGACGAGCTTATCAAGCTGACCATTTCAACTCGCGTTAGCTTCTCGCCGTGAAGAACTGAACGTGGGAGGTCGGCAAACCTCTTTCGGGACGAGATGCATCTTGTCAAGGTCCTCTCACCCTGACACTCGCCAAATCTAATTATCTGAATGCGATTGAAGGGTTATTGTATGTTCAATTGAGGCAGGATAGAAAGTTTGGAACTCGCAGCTAAAAGCTGCATCTCTAAGATGCATTCCCGCTTCCTCTCCTGGCACGCGACCCCGCATCTGTTACTCCAGCAAAAGCCGCTCGTCCACCGATAAGAACCCGTGCCTAGTGGGGGTAAAATGCTACCCCCGACTTGCACCCCGTCCACCGTCACGGCTCTCATGCTCTCATCGGCGGGATGCGGGACGCGGGATGAGGACCTCAATCAGGCGTGAGTCGACTTCGTCCTGACCGCTCCGCTCAGCTGCTACGGGCATGACCGTCTTGTCTCCGTTGCTCAATTGGCTTTTGGGCAGTAGCCACGGTGCAAATAAAAATACAGTTTAATTCAATTCATGTGCCGGTTCCCTTGGTCCCTTTTGCCGTAGAATAAATCGCCCAACGCCTATCAAAACCATCAGCCCGATGCGTATGATTATGTGTTCTTTCTTTCTCGTTCCGCAACACGCATTACCTCCCTTGCCCTACCCTAGAGAGGCCTATTCCTCTTCCACCTCTTCGTCCCACTGCTGCTTCTCTTTCTTAAGGAGACCGGCCATCTCTTCGGACTTGAAGATGGAGCTACCAGGGACGTGGCTCCGTGGAACCCTGCCGAGATTCTCGTCATCAAAAACGGATCCTATGGTATCGATCCAGCGTCTGCGGCGCTCCATAAGAGTCTTTGCATGGTCCCCTATACCAGGGCGTGCTGTTCCTGCCGCGCCGCCCACAAAATGGCTCCCGCCGCCGGCACCACCCGGTCGCTTCGTCTTCTTGCTCTTGCCCATCGTCCTCGTCCGCTTGAGATATGCTGCCTGCACCTGGCTATCGAGATCTTCCAGGATGGTTTGGTATTCCTGGTGGGCCATCCGTTCCTTGACCAGCTCTGTGAGGCGTGCTTTTCGAGCGCCATTGAGGAGCATCTGCTCCCGGAGGCGCGCCTGGAGCAGACGGAGGCGAGCAGACACCTCGTCGTCAAAGTGGCCGTCGTAATCAGCCTCCGGGTTGCCCTCGGCCGGTAGGAAGCCGATGTGTCGGAGTTCCGCCTTCAGTCTCTCGTCGACTTGGGTGTAGTCGAGTTTCAGGTGGGACGCCTTTTTCCATGCCTCGGTTGAGCTTTCCGTCATGTATGTGGCTGGCAAAACGGGGTTCCTCTCATCCTGGGTCGAGCCGGGCCCATCACCAGTGTCGCCATTGACCTCGACGCTCATGGCCATGTCTCCGTTGACCATACCGTCAGATGCCGGCGCCCTTGCTTCTGGCCGCATCGTCTGGAGAAGACGAGTCAGGAGCGGTCCGACGGACAATTTGTCGGTCTCGCCCACATCGTCATTCATTTGTTCGATGGCACCTCGTGGTACGTTGGGAGGTAGCCTGTCGCGGCTTTGATGCGGAGAATCGAGAGACATGGCGCCATCCTCCTCGGCCCATATTTCCGTGTAATGCTTCTTTCCACGCTTGGGCATGTTGAACGGCGTCACTCGATCACCCCGTTCCCGCAAAAAGGCCAAATCTTCTTCGGAAAATGGCCGGAAGTAGGGTTCCAGGTACGTCGAAAAGGTCGAAAAGCTGATTTGGTTGGAAGGCTTGGCACTACTAAAGTCCTTATCGGGCGGATCGCCGGCAATGAGGTCTGCCAAGTCGCTCCTCGGATAGACCGCCACCGAATAAATCTGCTTTATCTCGTCCTCTGTCATGCCAGGCTTAACATCTCGAATCTCGTACACAGTCGGGTCGGGGAAGGTCGAGGGGTCTTCGCCGAAGGTCTGCGACTGGGGAACCATCGGGCGCGGCCGCTGATTTTCCTCTTCGTCAGAGCTGGAGTCCTCGTTTTCCTCATCCTTCTTTTGCTCGTCGACGTCCATAGGTGCCGGAGTGCCTGGTTCGACAGGAGATAGTGAAGAGCTTGCTGAATCGTCTCGCTGTGGTTTTCGCGTTTTGGTTGACTCTCGAAGTGGTGATGAACGTTCTGCCGTTGTTCGCGTTAGTGGGGTCATTTTCGAGCGCCGAGTCTAGCAAGTGACTATGGCGATTGGCGCCGAGGAATGGTTCATACCTAGTTTTATGTCTTGCGGTGCCAAAACATCCGCTGCTTTTCGTTTCTTCTTATTCTTCTTCTCCTTCTCCTCAACGTCGGTGGCCGGTCGGCCGTCGTCGTCATCGATGCGATTCTTCCGTGCCTCGGCCAAAATCCTCATTCCCTTGTCGTAGAAGTTGCTTCGCAGGTCGATGGTGCTCTGAAGCTTGTGAAGCCTAGCCACCATTCCGTCTAGGCTCTTCGCATCCGGCATGACGGCATTTGCCGCGCCCGGGTCTACTACGTCGTCGTTGTTCAAGGCGCGAAACTGCTCCACGCGCAACTCGAGATACTGGGTATCAACATAGTCAAAAGGCGGCAGGGTTGCCCCTGAGGGCACCGAGATTGGCGTGGTATTGCGGCTCCGTTGGCGAACCACACCGCCGCCTTTCTTCCCCGTTCCCTTCTGCGACCCGATAGGCATGGTCTCGAGGATGGCGTCTCAACGAGGTGGCCACGGGGGTTCGAATATCTAGCAATTCGAAATGATTTATCGAAAGGCACCTGTGGATATGGGCATAATCGAGCTGCCAAGAAGGAAATCGAATGGTGCGTAGCTTGAAGCGCAATTGTGGCCGCCCAACAAACCAGAGACTGATGGAGTCGCGTCTTTGGCAACGACGTTGAACATGGCGTTGGCTGAGGTTCAACCAGGAGCCGGCGCGGCTCGGTCGACAGCCCCGCCGCCCCTGGTCGCCGCTGACTCAGCTCTGAACCGCCAAGTGTGCTGCCAACCCACATGGCTGGTATGCGTGTGTATCTGTACGGATGAATCATATCAAGCAGCCCTCAGAGGATCATATTCTGCTTCATTTCATCCTTGTCTCATTTCTTCTTGTTCTCTCTTCTCGTTTCTTTCTTTATTCACCTTTTTAATAATGATTCATTTTTATCTCGTAGTATTCTGATTTATTTTGGCACCCCCTCTAGCTAGGCGTCGACTCTACTGATATGCATACCAGTGGCCTTTGTCGTCCGTCCTGACATCTTTAGTGAACTGCATAGCGGTCTCTTGCCTTTGCAATGGCCTCCTATACCTATACTCCTTTGTGATTTTTCTACTTCATCTTGAGGATTATAGCCCGGCTTTCTAGTAATTCTCTCTGAAATACGAAGTTATGATTACCTTCGACGAAGTTTCGCTTAGGTACGGAGGGTTTACCCCCGTCGGCAAAGTCCCAGTCACTAGCACAGACACTCACTGGTATTGCATCGCAGAGCTTCAAGGACCTCCTCCATCGCTCGAACCTCGGGGTGGGGTCGAGAACCAAGGGAGGTTTATCAAGGCAATAATTCCGCTTGCAAACGGGTTCGAAATGACGGACACGTAGATAGAGTGCAGATTGGGTTTGCACTGAATTACCTCTCTCGTTAGTATGCAAAAGCAACATGGCAGACGGTTGCGTGGAACGGCGCTCCGTGGAATCCCAACATTCAACCACAATACTCTTTTCCTTCCAACGTATTCCAGATCTTTCGTCTAGAACACCTTCGTCGGAGGACGCTGGAGATTTCCGTATCAATGAACGGCCTGTTAATTGCTTTCAAAATGGTTGGCGATCAGTGACGTAAGACTTGTTGATTAATTGGGGTCGTACGGAGCACAGCGCGGAGAAGCTGTCACATGCCCACGTTTTCGGTTTTGTAACTTCGTAGACCTACAAAAGATTATGCATACGAACATGATCCGACAAGTGTTCTTCGGATATTTGTAGTGGCTTGGCAGTTAACTTACCGCTGCTTGGCGCGACGGGGCGGTAGAGGAACCAAAAACGAGCTTGTCTCTTCTCAAACTCTTTGCTTCGTTGAGGCCCAATAAGATGACCAAGCCAATGACATGAATCCAGAGGCGCAATGAGCTGCGAGACAAGATTGGCAGAAACAGAGAAGACTTGAAAATTGACCGAGGGGAGCCAAGCCGACGATGCATTCAGAAAGTATATTGCGTGTATTGGTGGCTGTGTAATTATCGATACCTTCGCATCTGCTGGCAACCGTCCAGACGCAGTGGCCACGGCCTATTAAAACTCGACATATCGGTCAATCTGAGGGGTGAGCCAAAAATACGCATCGACAAGGCTACCTAGATCTCCATGCAGATACTCAAGGGATTAAAACCAAACCAAGGGGTCTTAATGTAAGGCTGGAGTGTCGCTGCAAGCCGGTGATCCGTCGAGAATCTATTCCGCACTGACAAGCATTTTGGCATGAGCTGGGCTCTATAGCCTTCTCATTTGATGAATGAAACAGAGCCGACAATAGCATTAAGAAAACGAGCAGCAACCTGAGAGTCATGGTCAACTGCGGATGACAGACAAAGGAGGGGGGTACTTCACCAACTGGTGACCGATATTGATCTCTCTCTAGGTTGCAGTTATGATTCTCCTCGGAAAGCATTGCTACGCTTGTGCCATGAATACCAACTACAGAGTATCCGTACTGAAGTTCGTATTACCACAGGATTGATCACACCTCCCGTAAGGAAGGCACGCAACCTCGCCATCACGAAAAGACTCGAGCCTTATACTAGTACTGAATTGCTTCTAAGTCAAGCATTGAGGTGATTTCTCAGCAAGCTCGACACTTGGCGGGGGTTCTTTTTGGCCTCGGAACAGACACTATTGGAGCTGGGAAATACCCGTCCCGGCTAACATTCCCTGTCGGCTGCCTGTTTGGAATGTTCCCCGCGCTGAACGCCACCGCATTCGTTGCCTGTCGGACCGAGTACTGCGTAGAGCACTCCGGAGAAACCTCCAAGAGTCCAAATCAAATGGACGCTCCCGAAAGACCGAGGCTTGCGATAGTAGTTAACAAGCCTCTAGGAAGTGTGGGTCCTGGATTTGGAGGTCAAGTCAGTCAGAGCACCGATGATTTTCCACGCATTCCTATTCTACGAAAGCAATTCGCTTCGGACGCAGGCGCATGCAAAGGTGGAGAAGGCCAATTGCGATTATTACAGTGCAAATACCCCCATAGCGGGGCAACCCTCTGCCGTGACTTCCGTTAGTCTGGACTATTTGTCGACCTTCTTCCACCTCTACCACCCACCTGCGAATAATGGTTGATCGAGCGGCACCAGGCTTGAAAGGCTGCGGAGCAAGGACTGGCGTTGATGAAAGAAGTAGGTGTACCTCTTCAATACCCATGCCCACGCCGAAGGTACACAGCGCCCGGCCGTCTCTCCACACGGTGTAGGGTCGCCTAAAAGTACACAATCGTCGCGCTACTGCTATCCAGAACGTGTACACGGTACACCACAGGTCCAGCCTGTCCCACCCGTCGCGACGAGTGTGCACTGTCCTATTGCCAGCTCCCACACTGCAGCACGCCAGCAGCCAGCTAGCTGTAGTTCTGAATTTCTGTCGATCCCTCCGCCCTCCTTTTCCCAACCAAGGGTACAGCTGGGACCACTCCCCCAACATCACCATCTCGCCGCGACGTTTGGTGGTATTTTGCACTCAGCTTTCTTACGACAAAAGCAGTCCATAACCCTGCCTTACGACGCGCCGACTGAACCACGGCGAATTGCGAGTATTACACGATTCAATCCCGAGTACTAATCCCGAGTCGCACGCGATTTCCGCTGGCCAGACTGCCCAACCCGCCCCATTCGCTGCTGCAGAGGGCCCTTTTGCCAATCTCCCCGGCTCCGTGCAGCCCTTACTTTCCTACTGTCTCTTAGAGGGTTGGGATCGAAATCTCGACGCCAAAACCCGACCACGCCGAAATCGAATCGAGGAGAAGGAGCGCAGGCTTCCCAACTTGCCTTTGGCACTGATATGTTCGGTTTTCGAGATTTGACTATGCGATAGAAGCATGTGTAAGTGCTTGCCCCGGCCCGAGACCCACGAGGCGGGCTCTGCGGCCAAGCAATGCCATTCCTCCAGGTCTTACAGGTCTTGGCAGGGGAACTGACGTCTTGCAGCGCTCACCGAGCTTCGGAATATCGTGTACGTTGCCCGCATGCAATTTATTTTTGTTTATCTATTATGTTGGGATGCGTGCAAAAGCCTGGTGGAAGATAAATAGGGATGTCGGCGACGCTGAAAGCAATGAATGACTGGGGCAGTCGGCTTCAGTAGACCATTGACACAGCGACTGCAAAACGCCCCTCACTTCATCCACCACCAGCTCCGTCACCCCAACTTCATATCGCAATGTCGCGGCAGTCCCACTCGAGCAATGCCTTGGTTCAAATGCCCCGAAGCTGACAATTTACCAGGCTCTTATTCAGTAATCCTGTTTGGGCCGGTAGTGTAACGGTGCCGCAGTCGTTGGTCAGGAACATCACGTCGCTTTCGGTACCTGCTTTTGCCTCCATCCCCACAAACGAGCGCACTTTGGCGGAATTCCCGCTGACACTGATGGCCTCACGTAGGGATCTCTAGGCAGGGAAGAGATAATAAACAGAAACCTCACAACGTTAACGACGACGAATGCCGAAACGCTCAATGGCGTCATCCAAGGGCTTCTCTACGTGCCCGAAATTCCATCGACCGACTCGTGTTCCGAACAACAGTACGACGAAGATGTTGGCTTGCCACGCAATGTCACGCGCAGATCCGACCTCCCACCTACCAACTACAAACTCATCGCCATCGCTCCCTTCTTCAAGAAGGAGTGTACCAAGGCCTATCTCAAAGCCACACGCTTCCACTCCGTCCGAGCCTTCATCTTCTACAAGGCCAACAACTTTACCAACAAACCGCCCGAAGTCGATAACCCTACCTGGGATCTAGACGACGGAGGGGCTTGGATAGAAGAAAATCAGTTCCCGATATTCGCGATACCAGGCGCAGACGGCCAAAACTTGGTCAACAGATTGTCTAAATACTCTGGCATGATAGAAGAGGCGCCCCATGGCCAGGAGATCATCGACATTTATGGGCCGAACCCACGTGACTACATTCGAATATGGGCCGAACTGACATTGAAGGACTCCAAGAGCCTGCCAGCCTTGTGGACCTTCTTTGTCATTGTCATCGGATCGCTTCTGGTCATCATCACCTTCATTTCCATATTCTTGCACATGGTGCAGCGACGGCGGCGGAAAAATCTCTACGAGCGAGTGAAGGCCGGCGAGGTTGATCTGGAAGTCGAGGGCATCGCCCGCGTTCATGTGCCTGAACCGGACGTCAAGGCGTTCCCTGTCTTCACATTCCAGCTTGACCCCGAGAGAATGAGCGAACCGCCCACACCAGGCTCTGCCCCGGTAACCGCGCCAAGGTCGGCGCGAACCTCCCGCCACGGAGACCGAAGTATCTTGTCCGTTATTACGCCAGCATCGAGGGCGCGAACAAATCTCACCTCGGACATGTCCACGGCAGCGAACAACAGGCAATATGCTTGCCACCTGTGCGAGGATCCATTCGAAAACAAAAAGACTATCATTCGCGAGTTACCATGCGGGCATATATTCCATCCCGAGTGTATTGATGAGTACCTCCTCCATATCAGTTCACTGTGTCCCGTCTGCCGCACGTGCATGCTACCTGTTGGCTATGCTCCGCGAATCACGAATGGAATGGTGCGCCGGGAGAGGGCAATGCGACGCGTCAAGGGCCGTGTCAGCGTTAGCGTCGAGATGGAACCGACCGATGACGGGAGGGGCAAAATAGGAATCTTCCCCAGAAATTTGTTCAAAGACAAGGACGGATCGGCTCACGAGATCCCACTGAGCCCCATCGCATCCCCCAAAGCCGACAAAGAGAAGGTCTCGCCCGAGAAGATACCCCTACCGCCGAGCAACACTCCATCCCCTGCGCCGACGACCAACACACCGCCGCCAACCGATGATGCGGCCGCCGCACATGTGCCAGCCTCTTCGATCCCAACAGCCGGCCGGGAAGAAAAAACAGCAGCAGCCGCAGAAGCACAACCCGAGTCGCAGCCTCCAAGAACACGCACCAAACGGCCGCGCCGGTCCAGGGCCTCTCGGCTCGCACTGTCCAAGGCGCCTGACAGCATGGCTCAACTGGATCACCAACTTGATGGTCGGAAAAGTCCCACGCCCGCTACGAAGGCCCGGATGAAGCAAATTGCCGATGATGTTGACCCTAAGATTGAAACGGACCGGCCAATGTGTATGCTTTCAACTCTCCTCGCAAGCATAGACACCACTAACGCGCACTACAGGGAAGAAAGCGGTCAGCAAGGTGTTTCCGGGCATCGTATAACAACGGTAGGTGGTGTAAAATACCACCGGAGCTAGACTAGGACACGACAAGACACGTACCATTTCCGACGATTTACAATATAGAGCATGGGTTTCGGCGTAGCAAACTGAACTGGGTGGGAACTGATATGGGAGGAATCCGGGTCAGGAGCGTGAAAGAAGTATGCATTGCAGGGCTATAAAAAAAGGGGCGGCAGGACTTGTCTGATGGACGGCCATTCTACTTGACGTAATGTTCCAAATCTTGTTCTATAAACGATGGCATTTTACCAGATCTGTCTCGGGAGTTTATGTCATATGCGGGAAAACGTAATGTTTTATTAGTAGAGATAACGAGAGAGACAGATGGGAATGATTGCAAGCTTTCACGGGAACAAGGAACGGGCGACTGGCGACTGGCGACTTGGAATCTATACTCGCTCCTTGAATGAGTATTTGGCGGTGGCGTATCTTGTCAGGGTCACTTTTTTGCCCTCAAAAATAGGACCTTAGGGTAGTCTTGGCTTTATGACAGTTTATCACTCGGACGACTGGTTTGCCCCGTTCGCGGAAAGAATTGGCAGGTGGTTAACTTGATGAAGGCCTACCGAGTAACTCAAGCCCGTAGAGTTAGGTAAAATGCCTAGTGTTTTCTTGCGCGCCCGCAGGCTCTAAAATTATTCATGTTCTCATGGTTGCTATTCCTGTACATTTCCTCATACCCTTGATTCCCAACATGAGAGCTCTCATCCTGAGCGCATATCTGTCCAGGTGCATGTGCTTCGTGATGTGAAAAACCTTGGCGCCTGTTCCGGAACTCCTTTAGTCAAAAAGCCAAATTCTCTCTAAACTCCTAAATGATTACCATCCGAGTCTTGCCAATTTGATCCAAAAGAAAAGACTATAATGTACAAGGAGCCACTTCGATCCTGGCCGTCCCGCCCCTGCCGTGCCCCTCCCTTTTTTTATAACCTGGCGACACCGACCATGAACAAGATGTCCTCAAACGGGGGGCCAACCCTACTGCCTCCCCTCGAGATATCGATCCTCGGTGCCGACCCCACCCCGGGCAAGTGCTTCCCGGATGCGATCGTTCTCGGCCGCCCGGATGCGCCTCCGCGCCGCCTCGAGACGCTCCACGCCCCTATCGATGGTCTCGATGTGCACGCTCAGCGGCACATCCGGCTTCCCCTCGCGCGCGATCTCGGGCTCCGCGACGCGGTCCCGCAGGTCGCCGAGGCCGGCCTCGATGTGCTCGAGCTCGACGATGAGGGCCGAGACCTGGGCGACGGCCGTGTTGCGCTGCGCGTCGACCTGGCGCAGGAGCGAGAGTTGCTCGTTGAGGTTGTGGAGGCGGCGGTAGTTGGAGCCCACGAGCCCCCACAGCGTCCACCAGATCTGGTCCCGGCGCGAGGCCACGCTGGCGGACGAGCGGGCCGCGATCTCGTGGATGAGGCCGAGGTGGTCCTCTGCCTTGGTGAGGAGGCGGAGGACGGCCTGGGCTTCGACGATGAGGCCGGCGATGCGGTCGGATACGAGAGAGGTGTGCTCGATGTACTTGTCCACCAAGGCCCGCTCGTCAAACTCGCCGGCGGGGGTGGTGGGTTGAAACGGCGCGAAGATCCAGGACGCCCATTCGTGGAAGATTGTCCTGTCCTCGTCCGGATCGGAGGAGGCGGTGGTCAAGCTGTCGATGTAGCGCGAGGTCCAGCGGTTGATGCTGATGACGGAATCCACGGCCGAGCCGACGTGGACGTTGAACTTTTGGAGGTCCGACGCCGTGCGCCGCGCCGTGTCGATGTAGCCGTCAAACTCGTGGACCAGTTCGTCGCGCGTGGCGAGGTCGCTGTAGTGCACCATCGTGCGGAGATCGCGGATGGAGGACTCGGAGCGCTTCATCTCGAGGGGCAGGGAAACGCCGTCGGCGCTTTGTTCCAGGACCTTTTCGAACTCGGCCTGGACGCCCATCAGGTCGTCAAACTCGACCTGGTTCGCCGTCGCGGCGCCCTCCGATCTCGTCAGCGGTGCGTCGGGGAAGGAAGGACAGAAGGCGAGGTCCAGGTAGCTGACGCCCGGGAGGCGACATATCGGCGACAGCGACACGAAGAGCGACTGGGTCACCATGTTCTGCACGATGATGAGGCCGCCGAAGAAGAGATACACCGCGAAGAGCAGAGCCAGCGGCCGCTGCGCATATCGAAACGACATGCCCACCACCCCGAACGACCACCCCGCCACGTTCGCGGCCGCGCCAGGCAGCGCATCGGCGACCGTCATCCCGAACGACTTGCGCTCCTCCGCCGGCGACTCGTCCTCCTCGTAGATGTATGCCTTGGCGCGACGCCCGTTGGGCCTCCTCTTGGTAGCCGGACTGCCCGTCCCGCCCGCGACCTGTCTCTGGGTTGCGCGCCGCCGCATCTCGCCGTCGTCCACGGCGCGTATCGTCCTCGACGACCGCCCGCTACTCCGCCGCGACCCGTCGATCTCCACGGTTGGCATGTGGAATTCTGGATCGGGCGTCCGGTAGCTGCTATTCGTATCCCTCGACGGGGTTTGTCGTGTCGAGGCAACAGTCGGCTGGAAAGGGTGTCGTAGAATGACCTGCTCGTCCCTCTCGGCGCGCGAGACGAAATCCCCGATGCTGTCCTGCGAACCTCCGAAGCTGAGCTGTCCTTGCGACGAAAGCTGCGAAGGGCCGGACGAGAGCGGGGCCGGGTCGTCAAGGACGTCGTCAAGGTCTTCGTCGGGAATGATGGAGGTTTCGAAGGAGTCGTTTTCGCCTGCCTCGACCATGCGCCAAGAGGATGAAGGGGGGAGTTCTCTCCTGGACATTTTTTTTTGGCCGACGTGAAACTCAAAAAGAGGAAACTCAAAAAGAGGTATTCGTAGTCCAGGTGAGGGGTGCGCCTGATGATATGCGCAAACTAAGGTTGCGTGGGGGCCGATTCGATCAGGCAGCGAGTGATGTGAAAGGTGTCGGCGGTGTTGCGCAGGGGCATGGAGAGATCGGGTGGTTTGAATCTGGTCGCGGTCAACGCGTCTGGGCCGGGGCCATGCGCGTGAACACTTTGCTGGCGGGGCTGGGGTATCACGGGGTCTTTATAATCTTGGATGAATATCCCAAAAGTTCTAGAATCCGCAACGCTGACATCTTCTACTCTTAAAGCATGACTCATAAAGATGATTCGATTGCAAAATCCTAACCAGGCAGTGAATGCAGGTACGCCTTTTTTGGCCCAAGTTGGCGACTTGGCGGCCGGGGTTGACCAGGGATCAAGTCATCGATGTTCACGGCGCCGGAGCCTGGAGGCAGCCGGTCAAGGCGGCCCCGGGTGGGGCGCCAAGGATGGTTACCTCCTAACCCTAATTTTGGATCGGAACATTGCACAATCTTTCTGAGGCAGACACCAAGCGTCTAACGACATTCGTGGTTTTCAAAGTTTAGCTCGAACTATCTAGTAGCTGTATTAAATAATCTGCCATTGAGGCTTCTTAAAGCTTCTAGAGACTGAGTAGCCGTAAGTACAGGCCTTAGAGACATGTAGCTGAAACTGGGACTCGTTTCCGGCAGCTAAATCCTCTCTGGATGCTTTAGAGTTGTCGTGGCAGGAAATATGGCAGCCGAATACGGTTGTGACGAGGGATGTTCCGCTATTGGAGTTGGCTCCGGTGGGGCATCATTTTGGACACAAACTAGGCTTTCGACATGCCATGGTTCGCAAACATGTTCCGAGTTCGCATGATGCAATCGAAGACTATCAGGCAGCAGCACCATTCACCCCACTTAAAGGAAGATGGGACTCCGGATCGGGATGGAGAAGTTCTTCTCGACCTTCCGGGGAGCGCCCGGAGGTGATCTGCGCCTGACGGCCAAGGCACCGGTCCGAGCTGGTGCAGTGGTCTACCGGACTTGGGGATCTATCAAGGATCTTATTGGTTAGGTTGACGGAATATCCCGTAGGCAGCCACCCTGGTGCTGCCTTGTAGAGCTTCACCACTAGTGCAACTCTATCTACACTACACTGTTAGGGACTTGTCTTGCTGGTGGCCATATTTTACATATGGGGCCATGATATCGCCCAGCGATTCACGAGTCGCGCAGAAAATCTCGGAGTGGGATGTTGCACTCAACTATCGTCTATAAGATATTAGAGCAAAGAGTAACAAAAAAAAAAGAGGGCAACCTCTAGCAATAGGCGGAGGAAAGAAAGAGAAGAGACGGACAGGGAGAAGAAGTTATTCAGGAGCTTTATATGCCAAACCAAGGCTCATGTAGTCTCTTTACATTTTGTGACACCATCGATACTTATTCTTCACCTAGCCTACATCTCATGGGCTTACTTTTGCTTCTATTTTTTCTAGGCAACTGCCTCGCGGATAACTTGTGACGTGTCAATGGTTGGCACAAAGGCGGTGGCATTCCCGGCGCCCTTCGGTCTGGCACTCGCACATATATACTCTCTAAGTGGCAGCATGGGAAGTGTCGTGTCCGCCAACTGCTAGCATTTCAAAGGGCGAGTGAAAGAAGAAGGACCACGATAGGAAAAGAACTAAGGGAACAGGGGGGCATTAATATCTCCATGAGAACAGTCAACGAGAAACCAGTAGTAACACTAAGCCGCTGCGAAAGCGATCCGCCCAATCTCCCCGCTTGACAGAAGGACCCAAAAAAAAAGGTTGTAAATTGCTTTTGTAGCACGAAATTGAAATTGCCGCTGCCAGGGACTGTTCGTGCTTGCTCTAACAGATATGCGGGCTTCTGCGACATCATATTTACTGAAGAGAAAATGTGGTGCGGAGCACCCCGTATACGATCCTGGCAACTTACACCAACGAACCTAAGGGTATGAGCGCTTATGCTTGTATGTATTTTCTCCGGTTATGTACAGCTCCACAAAGCCAACTATGTACAAAAATCATCATACCCCGTGATTTTTAGACCTGCCTATGCGTTCATCATCACACACGTCTTTAGCCTCATCGCCACGCGTGAGTGCCTTCGCAGCGAGCCAGCGGCATCCATTCCACTAGTCTCCGTCTCGCCCAGCTTAGATGCCATTCCTCTTGCAACCCGACTTAGCCACAATCTCGGCCGGGCACTCGACCTGCTTGAACGAGACGGACGGATTGTCGGCACCGCCGAACCAGTCGAAGCGCCAGTAACAACCGGCCTTGAGGTGCTCGGGGAAACCGTCGCACTCGCTGCGGCTGCCGATGCCGCCGTACCGCTGGCCCCATCCGTTGGAAGGGGCACCGTATTGGTTGGTGCACGCGTTGAACATGCCGACACCGCCACCGGGCATCTATGGAAAGAAGGGTTAGAAAAAGAGCTTGAGAGACTCTCGTACGAGTTTCGAGATTGGCCGTTGATTTTAAAGCCTGACGGCATCTATAGCATATAGGCCGGCGAGAATATTGACTTACAGCAAGATCGAAGTGGTTCTGACCGAGATCGCCACCTAAATCCCCCAGCATTAGTCTACGAACAACCAAATGTTCCGCTTGTGTCAAGGTCTGCTTCGCCCTTACCAGTGTTCGAAGCCTGCACAACCATCTTCTTGCCCGAAACAGGTCCGCTCGTGAAGGTAAGCTCGTAGCACGCGCAGCACCATTGCGACTCGGTCTGGCCGTTAATACGAACAGCCGCCCAGCCGTAGGCGAGGCTGTCGTTGACGGCCCACGGCGACTGGTTCGAGCACATGTATGCGTTGCCGCCGTTGTCGCACCCCGACTTGGTACTGCCCCCGTCGTTGAGTGGGTTGTCGTTCCTGTCACATGTCTTCAGGGGACCCTGCTGGAGCGAGCCCTTACCGGGCCAAGCGCACGATGGCTTGCAGCAGTCCCAGTAGCGGGTCGTCGATCCAGAGCCGCTAGCCTGGGCGGTGACGTAGGGCACGAGGGCGGAGAGGGCGGCGACGGCGAGCTTCATTTTGAACTGATTGGATGTGTATCCTTTGACTGTATGTTCGAAGGAAGCCCAATTAACGGTTCTTTTGCTGGAAGGAGACCGTTGGATATTCGAGTCGACGGCGACGAAGTGTGGGAAAGAGAAGAGGGAACAGGGATGGAATGAGAACTGCGGGAGGGATATTCAGATAATAATAAATCCATTGAGACTTCTCTAGCCGAGCCTTCTTCTCCAAACAATAAACCCTTCACGTCACCTTACCTGCCGGACCAACAGGCTCATCAAGTCCGGGGAATAATAACCTGTCAGAAGCAAACCCGTCATATCCAGAGCGGCTTCAACCCGCATTGGCAAAAGCTAGTATAGTGTTGAGAGGTAGAAAATGGCAGACTCTATACACTGTACCAAGTATAGCACAGCCAAGATGCCCATCGGCTAGATTTGACCCTCCAAACAACACCGCCCAGTGGGGTCCCGGGGTCAGGCTGACTGTTGTTGTCGGAGCCGGCAAAGCGGGAGGTGGGAGAAGGAAAGAGATTGTCAGCGCAACGAGCAAATTCGCCAGGTCAACACCCGCTGCTGTACCTATTGGAGCCAGACCTCCTAAAGAAAGAAATAAAATGCCTTGGGAAGTTAGGATGTCCCTCCCGAGACGGCCGAAGATAGATTGCGAAATGATCGACCCAAGCCGGTCGTGGCGCGGGGAACGGCTTGGTAAACGAAAGTAGTTTTTAGTTCTGGGGAAATGCAAGGTGTGTGTGTGCACTACGCGGGGAGCTGCTGGGCTCCAGGCGAACAACCGACGGGAGTCGCTCCGCAAGCGGAGGGCTTTGTTGAAGCGAAAAGAGAGTACTGTAGTTCCCCGGAAGGGAATGTCGGGTTGGAGAGAGGAAGCTCAATTCGACAAATGAAGTCCCGGTCCTTGGCGAATCAGTGGTGGTGAGAATGGATGGTGGGCGGGAATGGCAGGGATGGAGTCTTGGGTTGGAGCAAAAGCAGGTACAATCGAACGTGGCAAGCCTTCCCCGCAAAAGGCACTACCTGACAAGAAAAATGGGGTGGTGCGGAGAATATCGTCCCCCGCTAGTGACAGGAAGCCATTGCTGCCTCCCAATATCGACCCTCTCTCCCGATTAATTAATTTTTCGGGCCTTCAGCCATCAAGAAGAAAACGTGCCACGCTCGGGTTGCAGCATGGCGAATGGCAGGGTTGAGGTTAACGAGGGGAGAGGACCACCATTCCCATCCACATCAGCCAACCAGGCACGGGTAACCAAGCTTCAAGCGAAATGCAGGTCCCTCGAATTCAGGCGTTGCCTGGCACCGTCACACGGCATGGCGATGGCATTTCACTGTGGGGTGGCGGATTGACAGGACACAGCCAGTCGATCTGTAGCTTCTGTGCGAGTCATCGTGGAACACTGCAGGACGAACAAAGCACCGCCATGGCGAGCTAATGAGGAAGCGCGCGCAGAGGGAACTTCTTCTAACACCGTATTTTGGATTCGCCGTTAATAGATCATTGCCCTATTGGTCTCTTCTTATAAAGATATTGTGGCCCACCATCAACAGCAGCTGATGTTGCGGCGCGTAAATCGAGTCTTGGCATGCGCCTTTATCCGGCACCACTGACTCGATCCGCACGGCAGCCCCACTTTTAGAACCGATCCCTTTCGACGGGCCGGAACGGTGGGCGGCTCTGTCCCTTACCAACCCCGACGCTCATCTCCGCCAAAGGCATTCTCGGCCTGCTTGGTCACGGTATCGAGGAAGCCGTCAAAGGTATTGCCGCCCTCCTCCTCGTTGTCATCTCGGCGCTGGCTCTGGCTCTGACCGTACCCGCTGTCCTCTGTATTCCCCTCCCACCCCTGGCGCGACTCGTACTCCTCGCCGGTGGATCGCTGCTCATACTTCTCTTCATACCCATATCCCTGGGTTTGGCGGCCGCCACCCGTGTCTTCTTGCTCATATCGGCTATACTCCTGGCGCCGGGAACCGTCATCATAGCTGGTCTGGCTGTACTCGGCCTGGCCGTATCGGTTGCCGCTGTGTCCGTATTCGGTGCGGCTCTCGGTGTAACCGCCATCATCCTCGCGCCTGGAGCTCGAATGCGACTCCTTCTCACCGCCGCCAAAGGCGCCGCCCAGGAGCGAGCCACCCACTTTTCCAAGGAGACCTCCCATGCCGCCGCCGAAACCGCCTTCATCCTTTTCTTCCTTGTGATGATACGAGGGCATGCTGACGCCTGTTTGCTGCTTGACCATACCCGAGAAGGCACCCGAAGCACCTTCGAGGATGGCCCCGGCGGCTTGGTCGGCAACCTTATCCTCCCAGGTTTGCGGTTCACCAAATTGCTTCCGCATCTTGAGCTTGCCGACGCAGCCGTGGCCGTGACCGGTGTCGTGGACGCCTTCCTTGTGGTTCTCACCGTTCTCGACGCCCTCGCGGGAGAGCTTGCGACGGTATTCGTCTTGCTGGTTTCTCTTCTCGCGCCACCAATCCTCCACAACCTTGAAAATGGTGTGGCGCCCTTCGCGAACGCCGTCTTGGCCCATGTCTCGCTGGGCGGGATGGTGCATAACGCCATAGATGATGCGTGTGCAGGTACGGTCGATATCGACGCCCTCATCATCGATAGCCTCCATGATCTGAGGGACCGCCCAGCGAACCATGTATGCGGCACACCTACCAGCAATCTCGTTCAAGATCTACTCAATTAGTCCCATTCATGTTGCCGGGAAGGCGTATTACTGGTTGCACTTACATTGCTGAAGTGGTCCTTGGACAACATGGAGTGGGTGGGATCGGACGAGTTATCGTCATGGAACACAACATGCTGCTCCCTCTGGCTGCTCTCGATGATCTCATCCGATCCTGTCTTGAGCTCGCTGCGGATCTGGCTAATAACCGGAACCACAAAGGGAGCAATGATTGAGAATACAAAAGTGGACAGCTGTTCCTCCAGCTGCTCGAGGATCTTAGGAAGGACGGGAATCTTCTCCATGGCTTGAGAGATGGATTGCATGACGTCATCATGGAACTCGATGGCGGGCATAATCTGGTCAAAGATTTGCTTGACGTAGAGCGTGTACTCCTCGGGCTCGCGGGGCGACACTCTCATGCTCTGGAGCTGCGATGCGCTGGCGTTGTTCTGAATCTCGCTCACCTTGTCAGATTGGTGCTTCCCGCCAAAGATGCCATCTGGGATCATATCCAAAAGGTTACGGAGAATGCTAGTATCAGCGTTGGAGCTTTGCTTAAGCGACTCTTCGAGCTCTTCGATTTCATTCTGGGTAAGCTTGTCCGACACTACGCCCACATGTTAGTCACATTGCCCTTCGAGACGCTTGGCAATGACTTACCTTCGCCGGTAACGGAGTGAAGAAAATCAACGCCTCCAAAAGTTCCGGTAACAATAGGGTAGACTTCATCGCGGGCGCCTTCGAGGCGGATGCGCGTTCGCCGGCCAACGTGAGGGAAGACATCGCGCTCTCCTATCTCAATCAAAGCAAGCTCGCAGTAGTTGCTGTGAGCAAAGAAGTCTACCACGAGAAACCATATTGGTTAGCTGGGGCCTCCAATCGAGCCAGAATAAAAGAAGAGCAATTGCTCTGAACAACGCATCGAGACGTCGACTTGGAATCTGGTTGGGTTCTGGGTTTGAGCAGTGGTGGGGTAAGGCGGGGTAGCTTCCGGCGGAGGGAACCAGCGATGGCCGAGGGGAAGGGGGCGAGCCTACCTTCCAAACAGTGAAGACCAGTACCAAGGAGACGCAGAGCCTCATACTTGTCGGGCTTGTTTTGGTCCCGGGCATACCTCCTTCCAAGCTGGATACACTCGGTGAAGAGCTTCCTGACATGTTGTGCAGACGTCATAATGCCGGCTCTCTCGTTGGCAATGTAGTTTTTCATGCCGGATTCGGGATCGACTGCAAGCTCGGTGCGCTCGTCCACGGGGGCCCTGAGTCTAGTATCGTACTGGGTAGCATCCTCATTGTCGGCGTAGTTCTTAGGATTGTCGATATGGTCCTCGGGTCGGTAGCATCCCAGGCGTTTGGCCGTCACCTCAAACTCGCCCGAGCCGTATCCGAAAGTCATGAAGCCGAGGACACCGAGGAGCAGGCGGATGGCCTCGGCCGATACTGACTTGACAGTACCCACGTCAATGGCCTGGGAGTAGTCGCGGAGCCAGTTGCCGAAGTATGTACGGGAGACATTGAGCTTGCTGAACTTCTTTCCGTTGAGGGCGCGAGCCAAGGTGATCTGGAGAAGGGCATCTTCGATGTCGCCATGGCGCCCTGCAGTACGTCAACACATCAGCACTCCTCTCTAACATCATTCTTAGCGCCGAGTACAGGCATGGCAACACGCACAGTTCTGGCCCTCGACCTTGGAAATGTCAGCAATGTTGCCAGCTCCGAAGGCATAGGCAGGGCGGGCGAGGCAGATGAGGAATATGAGCCCCACCGCGAAGGTGAAGGACTTAGAATCGAGCATGATTCGTTGCTGGCTTGATGGTGATAATCAATGGAGTAGCTTGGCAGGAATTGTATGTGAGTTGGTGATAAAAAGAACACAGAAGCAGGTCCACGATATGGAGGCGGGAAGTGTTTTGAGGAAGGAGGGAGCCGATGTAGAAAAGTTGGAGTGGTTGTTGCCAGCTCGGGAAGGGGGTTGAGGGCAACGCGCACAAAAAAGAGGGAGGGCCCTCTCTTCGGCAGCCAAGATTGGTGGATCGTGTCCTGGTAAGTGGCAACGTACCTTAGTACAGAGGTATGTTTAAGTGTGTCGCAGTTCAAGTAGGAGTGCTGCTTTGGCTGAATGGAGCTATCAGAACCCAAAAGCTCTGTTTATGCTTGTATGACCTGCCCAGACAGCCCGCTGACATTGCTGTGCCCCGCACCACATTCACCGCAGAATCGGAGCATAATGCGTACTCTGTACATCGTTGCCAGGTCTGTCCAAGCTATCTGCTTTTGTCTGGCCCGTCACTTCGTATCGGCCAAACAGACGTAAATCTGGTCGTTTGTGGCGTCACCAAACAAATCTGAGACCCAACCACAGTCCTTCGCGACCACTCCCCTCCCCCTCCCCCTCCCCCACCACAGCTTGGGTCTGGCTGGCATGGAGGGGTAAAGTTTGCTTGGGTCTTCACATCCTTGGCCCGCTGAGAGGTCCTGCATGCACATCATCGACGCATCGTGACGATGCTCGAGCGAGTCAGTGAGTCTGAGTTCGAGCGACTTATTATAAACTTGGCTGTTTTCCTTTAGGGTCGGTATTCCTTTTTCCTGCTTTGATGTTTATCTAGATCTGCGGATATTGATACTTGAAATCGTCTGCTCACTGAAACTGTGGTGAGCCTGTCTTAGTGTTATCAGGCCAGCTTGCCAAGCCAGCCTCTGACCTGCGCAGCGAAATCACGTCTCCAGGGCACCAGATAAGCGCGAAGCTATCGTCGTCCGCTAACCCAATAAGGCAGAGTCCTGCCCTGTAGCCAGTCGGCCTAGTACCCAGCATGCATGCACCGCTGGTCGCCAAGGAGAGGCATCAAACTGACGACGGCTCGAAGTCACCATAGCCCAGCGGGGCATCTCACGGCATGGCATCGCGGGACCACTGCTCGGAAGGATGAACCGGCATGTTCCAGCTCCATGGGCCTCGGCGACAAGACGTCCGCAGAACTGCCGACTGTTCGATGATATCGTGATGTTGGGGGAGGATCCTAGCCTGACACTCTAAACGACAACTACATGTCTTGTTTCATCTGGGGTTGCAAGTGACCACGATGACGGGACAATGCGCTGAACTTGACATCTCTTGGAGAACATTTATTTACGACCTCCGTACATGATATTTCTTGAAATGTTGAACTTTTTTATTCACTACGACACGGAGAGAATCCGACGCAAATAGTGCAAGGAATCGAAAGAATAATAAATAACTCTGTAAATGACCGAGACTTTGCGACAGCCTTTGAATTCGTAAAACTGTGGGATTGTAGAGCGCCGGGGGGGTGGGGTACCATCAATTGGGACAGCACTGAACTGGTCATTAGACTTCAATGCGGAATGCTGATGGCTTTGGTGACGACGCGAGATTTCCTCCTACCTGACCGAACTGCGCTCAGGAAGCCTAAATAATAGAGTGGAACCTCATCGGGCCCTGCTTGTTCAGCAGGGCTCGCATCATTGCCCACAATCGCATGATAGGAACGGCCTAAATGCAGGTTCCAAGTAAGTTCTGGAACAGCGTAAATCAGAAAACGCCTAGACAATGCTGAGTCCTGGGACTGCGCGGGTAGGAAAATCTTAGAAACCCAAGAGTCAGAGGCAGAATGCGAATATCCCATTGGGTTCCCAGGTCCAGGCTCTCAATCCCTCTGGCAAATCTAGGCAGATGCTGGGCTTGGTATTCTGGAAAATGGAGACAATTGTACTTTCAGGCTGGGTGGCCTGGCGAGCGAGGGACAGAATCGCCCACCCACTGCGCCGCCATGAATCGCTATTAGATTACAGTCTTGGTGTTACGCGCTTTGCACGGTAAACACTGCGAGGAGGCGGCGCCCTTGGCACCGAGAACGGTGGGCTTCGTCCGCGGCTGGCTTGGGGACGCAAGGGTTTATCGAAGGGTCACTGAAAACCCCACAGAATTTTGATCATCTGCCAGCGGATTCCAATCGCTGGTAGACCCGCCAGAGGGGAATATGCACCATGTGGAATTGCTGCCCAGCCGTGCTGAAATTTACACGCGTAGCTCTCAGTACAGGCTGCCTGGGACCTGCCCCGAGAAGATGGTGGAAATGGCCCAGGCTCGACTCACTCGGAGGCGACACTGCAAATTGCACCTTTGCCGATTCCCGGCGGGAGACACCTTGCCACCGCCAACTGCGGGAGGACGTGCTAGGGTACTGGGTACCAGATCCAGCCATCACTTAATTATAGCGTCCTATTGGCGGATACAGAGACTCGCTGCACAGCCCACAATTTGTGCTCCTTTTCCTCGGCGCAGCATCAGCCGACCAACTCGAATTTTGCCGGGACCTGATCCCCAAAATAAGCGTCAAGATACCTGGACAACGCCTGCGACAGGTATCGTGATAGCATCAAGCGGCCAAGAGCATGCCTAAAACTGGCAGAAACGAGCGCTAAACGCACCACAGGATCCCAACACAACGCCAGCATCCGAACCCATGAAAATAGAAATGCGTCGAACAGGTTGGATATGCCCAGCCAAAACATGCTGCGCAAGTAATTGAAATATCGTCTCGGACTCTATGATAGTAATGTACATGAAAAAATACCTGGCATTGACAGATGAGTTCTCGATTCGGTGGATGGTGCTGGCGCTGTTGTTTCGGGTAATATTGCAATTTGATGACACGGTGTGGAATCGTGATGCTTGCTAGCTGGCCAGGACGCTGGGAGCTGCTGGCTGCGTGGCCGATGGCGATGTTGAGATTCGCAGCCGTAACTTATCCATCCTGGTCTGCAAGCGACAGGGCGTCTTGGATGACAGGAGGCCGACGGTGCGCGGCGGTGGTAAATGCACAGAACTTGCTCCCTGCAGAGTCGAGATGGATTTTGCAAGTCGGTTCGGTCTCTGCTGGAGATCAACCGGTGGGTCATTGAGCCAGTGGCCATCGGCAGTGGATTGGATGGTAGCCTTCCTTGCAGTGCAGGTACTCCGTATTCGCACACTTGTACAGATCCGGTCCTGAGGGGAGGTGCAGGCCTGTGGGGAGGCAGATGGAAAGGATGCTGCGTAAATTTTTGGCAGAGGGGGAAGTTGGGCGACCCATCGCGTTGATAACAACAGGTTAGCGTTTGTCCGACACTGACCGATCAACAAAGTCAAGTGGTGGGTGGTGCTAGGCAAAATTCCAAAACATGCACTGGAGAGGGGACTGAGACGGGCTTGGGGCGATCAGTCGGTGCTTGTTGTCCGGTGGTACACCGCTTGTACCTGCCCGCAAATTTCTAGGCAGGCAAATTTTCTCATGCCGACGTTAATTCATCGGGGTTCACTGCCCGCCTACTATCCGTACTGAAGGAGGAAAACACGCCCCGGCCAGTCTAGGTACGGTTGGCCTGGCGTGGCCTTCGAAGAACGGCTACTGATCGCGGCGCGCAACCTCTGACACATAAAGACCCAGCCCCCCAATTTTTTTCCTGTCGGGCCTAACCTTCTGTTTCCCCCCGCCCTCAAATCACCAAAACTACAGCACCTCCCGCCACCACCGCTGAAATCATTTTCCCTCCCTCCAGCACCACCAAGTTTTTGCGGAAATCCACTATCGCGAGCCTCAACCCAATTGTTAATACACCTTTGATACCGCCTTCACCTACCGCCACAATGCCCCGACCAAAGGCCAGCAAAGACAAGGTGCTAACGGTGCCTCAGCCTGTCGCTCCTGCCACTGCTGTTGCTCCCCGTAGTCATGTCGAGTTCGAGAACTTCCTTCGAGTTCGAGATTCGGTGAGTAGTATTTTTTTTTGGGTCTTGCCTCATTCATGTCTTTGTTCCATCTTGTCGCGTCAACTGTGAGCTAGCGCTTGCAAACTCACCATAACCGCAACCCCGCAATGGAGCTCGCCGTGATCCGAGATGCCGTCCAAGCACGGGAATTTTCCGCGACCAGCTCTAGCGAGGAAATGATGATGCAGAAGCTGCATCGCACCGAAGAGACTGGAGATTCAATCGCCTCATTCACATAGTATGAGTTCCACTTTTTGGTGCGAGCTTTGCAAGTCGCACAAGTTCATTCCTGCACGACACCGAGCTTCCGATGTCTGGGCATTTTAGGCACCGCTCCCCTCACGCCTTTGCACCCCACTCAGACTCAACATTAGACGCGTCCCGCCTTTTGTTTACAATGGCCCAAATCGGGACAGCTCCTCGGCAGCCTTTGCCACGGAGCTATGACCTCTCAAGCATGGCTCATCCTTGCCATTCATACCACGCATTTGTCCCATTTGATGTTTCCAATGCAAATCGGAATTTGTTACTAACAGAATACAGACAATTGCTCGGCTCAAGACCATCCAGCAACTGATTGGCTCCTTCGCGGATGACTACTTGCGTCAGACCAATCTTCTCCTGGGCCTTACCGGACCTGTTGATGACGCCTCTTTCGACGCGCCTGGTCTTGCTGGCCTTCAGGCTTCCTTGGAGTCGTTGACCAACCTGGCGCCGGCTATTCCTCAACCCGGACTGTTGGTCCCGCAAGAGGAACAGAAGAAGGAGCGAAAGAAGCGCACCCATGACCCCAATGCACCCAAGCGGCCGCTCACTCCGTACTTCCTGTACATGCAGACGGCTCGCCCCATCATCGCCAATGATCTTGGCCAGTCTGCTCCCAAGGGTGCCGTCCAGGAGGAAGGGCAGCGCCGATGGGCAACCATGGGTACGCACGAGAAGGCGGTAAGTTCCGAAGCCCACGGTCCACTATTTGACTAGAGCTAACTCCAGTGTAGGGTTGGAATCAGGCCTATCAGTATAACCTTCGCCTGTACAACGCCCGTGTTCATTCCTACAAGGCTGGAAACCCCAACGCCAAGAACATGGACGACAATGAGGCTCTTGCATATGCCGAAGCGCATGACGTCCCTATGCCTGACGACCACGGTGCCAACGACCAAGCCGCCATTGCAGAGCAGCTTGGTGGTGCCGATGCTCACGGAGAAGTGGACGATGCTCCTCCCTCCAAGGCGAAGAAGGCGGGTGCCGGACGCAAGAGGAAGACTGCCGGTGAAGATGAGATTGCCCAGCCTCCTCAGACGCCCGCCAGCCCTGCGCAGAAGCGACGCAGGTCCACCAAGGCTGCCGAGGCTGAAGAGCCGAAAAAGTCTGGCCGTAAGAAGGCTAAGGCTTAGAAGGCCGTGGAACTGAGAACAAAGGAGCTGAGAAGGAGGTTTCTCCCCCTCTCCCCCCTCCCCCCCCCAAATGAAACAATGTTTGGAGTTTTTCGTCATTTGAGACTCGGTTACTCACTGCGTAGTCTGTGATGGGTTGGAACTGAGGATTGCACAGAGGATACCACGTTTGCTTGCTTATTGGCACTTGTTCTGTTCTAGCTGCCTGGCAAATGCTGGCGGGAGCGTTCTGTCGTGCAAATGTTGTACGAGGTAAAGGGAAGGGATGGTCTGGCGCAATGGTTGAGGAGAAATGCGCTAGGCCATGAGGAACGCTTTTCTGGTTTGGTCGGTACATTGTTCTCCACTGTAGTATTTAGCGGTTCAGTTGATTTTTTTTTAGCAGACTTAGGTATAATGAAGACACGATGGTTAGCTTAAGTTTCAAAGGAAGTTCTGTGATATGTGTGTGTCCACTATAAGAGATCGTTGACAGTTAAAAGTCGATGCTGAGAATGCTTGACAACACCTAACTTGATGGTATCGCGTGATGGCGGGAAGGAAATACCGATGAACGTCCCTTTTCGGCAGTGCACATTTAGCTTTTCATGCCCAGACCTTGGTTCTAATCGGCGGCATCATTTGACATTAGTGGGACCTTGGAGGCCACTGGTGAATTTCGCCTTGAAGTATCTGTACAGAACCGCCACGCGAGCCTGGTTACCCAGCTGGGGATTTCACACCACAAACCCGGGGTCCCTAAGTCCACTGTATAATTATAGACTATGTCTATCTACGGATGGGTTTATTCTGGATCCGCTGGGGCGGCCCGAGCGAGACTGTCGTTTGGGCAGTTTCACCTTTCATGCAGTTTGATTCTGGACCTTCTGCCGCCGGGTACTTCCAACGCCCAAACACCAGATTGGCCTGTCTAGAAGACCTCCAATGGCCAAAGACCCCAGGCACTTTTGCTCAAGTTCAATGATCCTGTGGGATGGGTAAGGTAGGCTTGACGTAAGTCTATCCACTACGAACTTGCTGACTATTACGACCGCTCTCAATCCCTGTAGTCGAGGCTGGCAGGTGCGTCCAGCTTCAAGAGCCGAGCTACTCAACTTGTGCCTTTCTATAATACCGGCATTGAAGTGCACTATTCGAGGCTTTAATGTTTCAATAGCTCACTCTAAAGAGAACTTTTCCTACCCTCAACCTCGACTGTCAACCCAAGGCCGTCCAGATCAGACTCTGGGGAGGTGCCTAATCTGCATTCGGAATCCCGCATTCGCCAGAGAAGACGACTATTTCGATGGGTGCCAAGGGACTGGACTTCTGTGGAACCCCGGAAGAGGTGCAGCTCGATCTAACTAGTGGTTTGCAGTAAGAAACCTGCAACTGTTACGCAGGTCTGGGTCGTTATTTTAATCCCTACGGCTAGGGCTTTTGCTGGTTGTTCACCCGGCCTTCTAAAAGACAACGAGTTGTGCCGACCGTGCCAAGGCGAATTAAAGTGTCTGGTCTACCTCGTAGTAGGAATAGCAGGAGCGAGTTCCTGTAGGTGCAAGACATCGAAGGCCAGAGATGGTGGGAACTTCAGTGTTAGTTAACCCGTACTGACAATGTTTTCCCAGAAGGTTGAAATTTTCCGACTTTGGAGCTGCCTTCTGCTACCCCGTAGTATTTACTAACTTTCCGAGTCTATCTAATCTACTAAAACACACGCAACTGTTTTTTTCGCAAAGCAGACAGCTCTTCTCGAAGTACTGATATTCAATTGTCACTGAACTTGCGTCTTGCCCCCGATTCGGCAATCGGCGGCACTCGGCCGACGTACCAGTCGACGGCTGGAGCTGTATTTCGGTCCAGGGCAAACTAGGATATCCGCTTTCCAGCTCCAGATGCCGTCCTAAATCAATCTCCAAACAGCTCCAAACTCGACAATGTTATGACGAGCATCACCACAGGCACCGTGATGTCTCGAGAGCGAGCCATCAATTCGCTGCAACTGAGCCGGCGCTGCTCAAGGCCTCCACCTCGGACGACGAGCCCACAGGCGCAGCCATTTTTTCATCTTCGACGAGCTCTGTACTCGACCGAAAGCTCTTTCCAAGCTTCCTCCACACCCCCCCCGACAGCCGAACCCGCCGACCATCGCCGTCTCGGCACCCAACAAAAACTATTCACAACATCAATTTACTCGCCCGGCTCCCCGCTCCTCCTCCCCCACGGCAAGCGCATCGCGAACCGCCTCGTCGATTTCCTTCGCAAGCAATACGTGCGTTATGGCTTCGAAGAGGTGGACACGCCCACCATCTACAAAAAGGCCCTATGGGAAAAGTCAGGCCACCTGGAGAACTATGCCGACGACATGTTCTCGGTGACGAGTCAATCGCGCCGGACAAGTTGCTGCGGCAATGAGGCTAAGGATGAAGAAGACGAAGGAGACTACGGTCTCAAGCCGATGAACTGCCCCGGCCACTGCCTCATCTTCGCCTCCGAGACGCGCAGCTACGCCGAGTTACCCATTCGCTATGCTGACTTTAGTCCGCTGCACCGAAACGAAGTCTCAGGCGCGCTGAGCGGTCTCACCCGCTTGCGGCGGTTCCATCAAGATGATGGACATATCTTTTGCAGGCCTATACAAGTCGAGCGCGAGATCCGGCGGACTTTGGGATTCGTGCGCTTCGCGTATCAGGTGCTGCGCATCGACAGCGGCGGGTTCCGGCTCGCGCTGTCGACACGGCCCCTGGAGCACTACATCGGCACCGTCGAGGAGTGGGATCGCGCCGAGGCAGCCCTTCGTAGGGCGCTCGACGCGTCGGGTCAGAGCTGGAGCGTCAACGACGGGGATGGCGCCTTCTACGGCCCTAAGATTGATGTTATTATTAAGGACTCGGACGGCAAGGAGCACCAGACGGCGACGATCCAACTTGATTTCCAGATGCCTAAACGGTTCGGGCTCAAGTACGAGGCACCCGCACCAGAGTACGAAGCCAGAGGCGAGGAGACGACGGACCCGAGACTGCTGGCTAAGCATGGAGATGTTACGCCGGTGCTAATTCACAGGGCTGTTTTGGGGAGCGTGGAACGACTCATGGCCCTGCTGATTGAGAGGTATAACGGGAGGTGGCCGTTTTGGCTGAACCCGCGGCAGGCGATCATCATGAGTGTCAATGACGCACCGGAGACAACGATGTGGGCGCAGGAGGTGCATAATCTCCTTGAAGGACACGACGGGGATGAGAATCTCGAGAGCGGCGTCGTGCCGAGGGACGTGCAGCAACCTACCGGACTAGCGGTTGACCTCGACTTACGCGCTATCACGCTAGGTCGGAAGAAGGTTCAGGCGGATTCGAAGGGATACGGCCTCATAATTGCCATTGGAGCTAGCGAAGCGAAGAGCCGCACTGTTTCCGTGTCTGGCCCGAGTTTTGGCAACGGGAGGAAGAACATGAGTCCGGAGGAACTTCTTGACATGATGCAAAAGATGGCAAATACCTTTCAGTGACGACCGAATCACCGCCCACCCGTTTAAAGATGTTGTATAGAGGCCCCTAACGAGGCAGGTCGTTAGCTCCAATCCAGAGCCGGCCGTGTATCTGTAGATTCCTGATAGACAAATGCCAATGATAGAAGCCACCCATCTTCCTGTAATCACTCTGTACAAGTTTTCCGGTCCGCTAATGCAAAAGGAATGCCGTCATAAAGAAACTGATCTATCCGTGCGGGCCATCTATTCTCCATCTTGGTATCATCCGGCAGTGCGCCATTCCCAATTTACCATTCGGCGTGTAGTTAGACCCCTGTTCTCTCCTTCTTTTCAGGTCCAGTCTTGGAAGGAACGAAAACATATCGCCTTGCCTTATTTCCCGCTTCTCCTCTTCGGCACGTACTCGGGAACCACCCCACCCATACTCCGTATCCCGGCCTTCAAACGTTCGTTCTCCTCCAGCTGTTCACGCATGAAGTCTACCGTCTTCTTCAGGACCAGACCCTCAGACCGTCCCTGGCCCTCGAGACCGGGAACGATTTCCGTCAGGCGATCAAAGCCTTCGCGGATGGCTTGCCGTCGTTTTTGCTCTGTCGAACGAGCTGGTGGTCAGTCCTGGGAAGCAACGAGCACGCAGGAATAGGGATGCGTTTGCGCGGTTGCATGCTGTTTCAAGCACACAGGGAAAGCAAAAAGCGAGGTGCAATGCAAAGGGGGTTCGGAGTGAGGGTGATGAGATCGTTGATCATAGCGTACGAACCGGACATGATGTGATTCTGCTTCTTCTCCTCCTCGGTCAGGCGCGTCTTCTCTTCGATCTGCGCGGACCCGCCTTGTGCGTCGTCTGACGACGAGTTCCCTCCTCTGTTGTTTGAAGTCATGGTCTGTCTCCAACCGGTGGTTGAAACTAAAAGAATTAGTATATCGGAAGAAAAACCTAGAAGAAGCTGCTGGTCGGGGCTTGGGTGCGATCAAGGCTGCTCTCGGCTGTCCTGGTATGGTCGTGCAGAAACGAATTCGCTCCAAGAGGGTGTTGGGTTGATGGAAGAGCACCGAAGGCGACCAGCCTTGGATGTCAGAGTTCAAGGCGATGAGGCACGACGAACGATCCGCCCTTGTGATCCGTCTCTAGCATGTGACGGTAGCAAAAGCAAAGACGCCTTGACCCACGTCGGGTTTGTTCCTGCAGAAAGAGGGAGGTCGCGTGGTTGCTCGGCCGAAAATGATCGATGGGGGTGGCCAGACAGGCGGGGGGTGGGGTTGCGGGGTTCCAGCTGTGTCTTACCAGGTGCCGGGGTGCGATATTTTCCGTCGGTGACCTCATCGTTCCTCACTCCAGCTGTCTCAGAAAACTGTCTTCCGACCTTTAGCTCCCGACAACACCAAGCAGAGAGAGCTCAAGCACGATCGCGGCAAACAGCGGTTATATCAATTGAGCATCGCATCGCCATGTCAGACACTAAATACGAAGAGGTTCCGTCGGGACCTCCTCCCAATTACGAAAAGTCCACCCAAGGCAAGCTCCCCTTGAGACAAAACGCTCCCATCAGACCTGGGCCGAAGCCGCTGGAGATTCCCATCCTAAAGTATCTTCGATCCAAACGCGTGGTGCTAGCCTCGGCCTCGCCGCGGAGAAAGCAACTACTCGGACAGGCAAGCTTTTATCCCCCGACACGATCCCTTGCGCTCTCTAGAATAACCACTTCTTAACGCACCAAAAATGACTACGCTGACAACCCATCATTTTTTGTAGATTGGCCTCACGAACCTCGAAATCCGCCCCTCCACCAAGCCCGAGGACATCGACAAGTCAACCCACACCGCCCACGAATACGTCTCCGCAACGGCCCGCCAAAAGTGTCTGGACGTCTACGCAACCCTCGTCGCGAACCAGAAAGACAGCGAGCCCGACCCGGCCCTCGTCATCGCCGCCGACACCATTGTCGTCTCCCGCGACGGCCACATCCTCGAGAAGCCGCGGGGCCGCGCCGACCATGTTGCCATGATCCGCCTCCTCCGCGACACGCGGGTGCACTCGGTCCTGACGGCGGTGTGCGTCCTGGCCCCGCGCGAGGACGCCAGGACGCCGGGGTACGATCTCGCGTCCCACACCGAGGATACCAAGGTTTTCTTTGCCAAGGAGACGGAGGGTCTGCCGGATGATGTTGTCGAGGCGTATGTGGATACGAGGGAAGGGTGTGACAAGGCGGGAGGGTATGCTGTGCAGGGGATTGCGGGGAGTGTTTTGGTGGAGAAGGTTGAGGGGAGCGTTGACAATGTGGTAGGCTTGCCAGTTAGGAGGTGTTTGGAGCTGGCGGAGAGGGTTTGCTTCAAGCAGGATGTTGACGAGGACGAGGACGAGGACGAGGAATGATTCGTTGAAGGCTAAGCTGGATCTGTGGTTGCAGGCAAGGCTTAGATCCTAGTTTGGTTTTTTTCGGTTGCCTAAGCTAGGGTGCAGGAGCAGTGTGCCTCGCCACCCTGACGAGATTTGAATCGGGCGCTTCGACTCTAAAAAGGAGGAGAGGGCGAGATCCACCATAACTCTGGTTCTGATGAAATGTAAAAAATGGTCCCTGAGCATAGAGAGGAGAAAAGAACGGTAGTGAGTGTTTCATTGCCCAGCGATGAAGAATTGAATGCATTGAAGCGCTGGAGTATCAACATTTACATTTACATAATCATTGTTTTGGAAGAGCAACTTTCATCCTCCCTTTCAGTCAAAATAAGAAGTGTTTCCTGTGGTGTGCATCCTTGCGAAGTATTCCTCTTGAGATGGCGCTGTACAGCCTGGTGAAGAAAAAAACGAGAAGCTTGAAGTTCATCTAGGACATCACCCCACATTCGCCTTGTCAGGCTGCGGAAAAAGCTCAAGGTGACACAATGCTGACAAGGGATGAAATGTTATTATGCACCGCCTTGGAACAATTGACGAACATCTCCCCACGCTGGTCCAATATGTGCCCAGCCAACGGCAACATTTGCGGCTGAGCCGACACCGCATATCCCCAGTTCACAAACTGCATCAGCCAATTTGTCTCCGAACGCGTCACGCTGCCGACGCCATGGTACCGAGACACGGAGCCTCGGGGAGTTCAATATGTGCTGCATCACTTTAAAACTAGCTTGACTGTCGGATGCTTCCCGAGCAGCGGACCGTGTACTGGGTATTGTTTTCGAGCATCCCAGGCTCGGTGCGGTCGGGTTTTCCACTCGGGCTGGCCATTTTTGAAGTTTTATGAATATTATTCTCACAAGCTCAGTCTGCGGTATCGTGAGTTGCTTTGCACAAAAGCTACCTGTGCAATGGTCATCTTACTTGCGTAGAGAAGCACCGAACGCCGACGGCACAGATACGCCCTATTCTTTGTTTGGAGTTTTTCTACTAGTTGGGAGCAATGGGGGCGGTTGTCAGCGCCGGAGAGATTCAGAGCGGAGCGGCGGAAGGATTGTTGGTGGCAGGTCCGCTGCGTATTTGCCCGGATCACTTTCTGCAACGTCAGAAACGCAGGCCAACGGCGCTTGACGGGAGTACAACGCAATCCCGTCCAAGCCCTACAGAGATTGATGAGATCCACTGCGGTAGGAAATTTGATAGGTTGCTGGCGCTAGGTTTGTGTTCCTTATCTCTCTCTCTTGACCTTGTGAGTCGCGCTGCGGGTGCTGTACACGGAAATCCCATCGCGGTCCTAAGTTCCCTAGTTGCCTAGTTTTGTTTGAGCGTCAAAGTGTTCTCTCTCTTCGTCTCAAGTGAGACATCACGGAGGGGAATTCCAGGTACGAAAAAAAATACTTCCATATTCCTCTGAATATTCTGCTCAGACACGTCCAAAAGCAGGATCGGGACAAAGGTACGTAAGCCCGATCTCGGGTTTCTCGGGCAGAGTCGTCACCCAAATGGGGAAAGGTTGTGTTCTAGTCACGTCACGGCCTCTGGGGGCTGTGCTCTGAACGTGGCCGCCCTGCCGGGACCAGAAGTTCAGGATCGTTACGAGCAGCCTGGTAGGGTGTCAAGGATGCGAGTCCGAGAGGAACAACGGGCATCAATGATACCCTGGCAACTGACTGGTTCCTCCGCGTTTTATGGTTGCGGCCGCCGCGGACTGCGGCTTGTCCGGTTCCATATTTTTGTTTCCCTCCAATGCAAGTAGGTTCGAATTATGGGGCTCATCCGAGTATCGTATCAGCTTTGCGCGCTGGTTTATTCCGAAAAGGGCTTCCCGCTGTGACGATTTTTCTTATATATCTGCCTCTCCTTCTCTTGCGGAGCCTCTTTTAGTTTGTCCTTCAACTTGGCCTGGCGTTGTCACCAACCGTCTCTCATTGTGTCTTGATTGTAAGCTGGGATCAACATAAACGTAGACTACTTGCTCAAGTGGTTTCAGAGTCAACACAGCTAAATCATTATACTATCACTTTCGCTACCAACTGCCTTGTTCTATACACACAATCACCCCGAGCCCCACACTGTCCTAATATCACACAATGACCGACCAACCACCGCTGAACGGAACCCGTCAAGAATGGTTTGACTTCTGCCTCGACAATCCCGACAACAGTGCCTGCGATGATGTAGACAACTACTACGAATACCGCATCGATATCGTCCCCAACGCCGTGTTCCTCGGCTTCTTCTGCGCCTCGTGGCTTGGGTATGCCGTCACATATGCCATTACCCGTCGGGGCCTGGCATTCAACGTGGCCATGATGCTCGGCACCCTGTGCGAGATCATCGGGTACGCCGGACGTGTCATGTCGTGGGAGAACCAGTGGGACGAGAACGGCTTCTTGGTGCAGATTTGCTGTCTGACCATTGCGCCGGCGTTTCTTGCCGCTGGTGTATATTTGTGCTTGAGGAGAATTGTGTACGCTTTCGGGAAGGAGAATTCTCTCATTGGGCCAGAGTGGTATACCAGAATTGTAAGTTTGGCACCCTTTTCGTTCACTGGTGAAGTATGAGACTTGGAGGCGCAAGAATCAGAAGGGGAAAACCGGGAGGGAGCGAGAACAAGAATGCTTACACGATACCTCTACCAGTTCATCCCTTGCGATGTCGTGTCTCTCATCCTCCAGGCCCTCGGCGGCGGCATGGCCTCGGTAGCCTCCCACAACAACGACCCGGTCGAGACGGGTAACAACATCATGATGGCCGGTCTGTCCTTCCAAGTCTTCACGCTGGTCCTCTTCATCTTCGCGTCCATCATGTTCGCCATCCGCACCCGCCGGCGCTACAAGTCTCTCGGGTCCGCTGCCTTCGACCAGGACCCAACCGTGTCCAAGGTGCGCGGGTCGCTGCTCTTCCGACTCTTCCTCGCGGCTCTCGGGGTCGCGACGCTGTGCATCTTTTGGCGGTGCGTGTTCCGCGTGGCCGAGCTCAGCGGCGGCTGGGAAGGCGAGCTCATGGGCCGCCAGGACCTGTTCGTGGGGTTCGAGGGCGTGATGATCGTTGTCGCGAGCGTGGTGCTGAACATCTTCAACCCGAGCTTCTGCTTCAAGGAGCTGATGGAGGGAGAGGGTGGCTTGGGTGGTTGCTTTGGGAGGAAGAGGAACAAGAAGGGGACGACTGTTGTTGAGGGGGTTAGTGAGGGCAAACCGAAAGAAGGGAGTCTGAGTGCCTGAGCTGGCATATTTTTTCTTCCCCGGAGTAATGTACCGTGAAAGAGCTACGTTGTTTTATGCCCATTTGTCTAGTGAAGACTTTTCGGAACTTTTGATATCGATACCAGGGTTTGTCGAGCGGGAATAATTTCATAGACTTTCTCGTTGGGATAAACCGGTTGGGTTTATAATCCATCAGATCATAGACAGGGACGGAAGATAGAAGTTCCAAGATGACCAGTTAGTCTTACTGAAATGACTTTAGGTTCAGACCGTGAATGGTATGCTGGCAAGTCATCCCAATCCATCTCGATGCAAAGCGGCAGCCATTTCTCTAAATATCAAAAAGTGTCGTTGTGCTCCAGGGGCTTGGATCTGAAGGTTTGTATCCCACATTCAGGTGAAAATCCGGGGAAGTGCCAACTGGTCGCACAATCAAGTGGAAGACTTCACCATGCCCCCTACGAGTTAAACATCTGGCCGACGCCAACAGGGACTAAAAGAAACGTGATCAGACCGCAAAAGAGATGAGGAAGAAACCGAAGCTAGAAAAGAAATGCACTTTTGCGTAGAGTCAAGCCTAAAGTCGATGCATTGACTGACTGCGTGGTGTAGCGGAAATACCTATTCTGACTGCCGTCCCCAGAATGCTGTAAAGCTACAACATTTTCTAAATTCCTCCATAGTCGTGACGTATCCCTGCTTCTGACCTCCAATCCAATTAGAAGACGGACATGGAGTAAATCCCGCGAGCACCATCACTTATGCTATGCAGTTGGGAGACGAGCCACCAGGCGGTTTCCTTTTGCAAGCCGCACACTCTTTTCAACGCAACAATGTCGTTGAATAAACGCCCGTCTTGCCTTTCCTGCACATCATTCTCCCGCCGATCGATCCCCCGCTGATCTTTTCCCCCGCTGATCGTTTCCCCCACCGATCACTATACCCGACCAGCCGTCTCGAGACCCTTCCGAGCTAACCCCGTTTCGGCGGTAGCCTCCCGCCGAAACGAAGAAAGTGGGGCCCCGACCCGGAGCGGGGCTGCTATTGGCCTCTCTGGCTCTGAAGCCAGAGCAAGCCACCGCCTTATCGCCGACGGCCAATCCCTCCTCGTCGGTGTTAGGTGATGGTTTTCGGCGCGCATTACAAACTGGGTGCGAGATATCTTCGGCGCCGAATCGGGGGCATCACCGATTGATGTCAACTAGAAGGAGTTAATGGACTTATGAGATTATTCTGAATTGTATCTGGAGATGCCGAAACACGAAAATTTATATAACTCGGGAACATCGCCAACGGTTTTCAGACTGAACGAAACCTCTTTCAACATACACACATACACAGAGCAATTCTCAGAGTTCCCCAATCTCAACTCATAGTTGCTAATCATTTCTATCCAATCTACTCAGCCCATCCCAGAATTTCATCCCACCCAAACATCAAGTTAAACCTGTCTACACTGCCATCCACAATGACGTCCGACCTCACCCCCGTCTGGTTCATCACCGGCGCCAGCAGCGGCTTCGGCAAGTCCATCGCCCTAGAGGCCCTCTCCCGCGGCCACCACGTCATCGGCACCGCCCGCTCCGTCTCCAACATGTCGGACCTCGCCGGAATGGGCGCCACCGTCCTCGCACTCGACGTCTCCGCCCCGGAAGCCGTCATCTCCAAGGTCATCGACCAGGCCGTGGCTGTCCACGGCCGCCTCACGCACGTCGTCAACGCCGCCGGCTACGTGGTGGAAGGCGCCGTCGAGGAGGTCAACCAGGCCGAAGCCACCGCGCAGTTTGCTACCAACGTCATCGGAGCCATCGTGGTCGCCCGCTTAACCATTCCTCATCTCCGCGCCCACCCGGAGCCCACCTCCCCCGAAAACACCCCCAGCCTGTCCACCTTCGGGTCCCTGGGATCCTGGCGTGGTGCCCCCGCCGTGAGCCACTACTGCGCGACGAAGTGGGCCATCTCAGGCCTGACCGAGTCTCTCCGCCCCGAGCTCGAGTCGTTCGGCATCAACGTCACCGTCATCGAGCCGGGGTACTTCCGCACCGAGTTCCTCAACACTAACGGGGGCCGTCGCCTCTTTTCTAAGGATCGTCTCGACCATGTGTACAAGGACACGGCGGTCGGTCAGTACCGCGCGGCGCTCAACCAGGCGAATAATAAACAGCCTGGAGATGTCGAGAAGGGTTCACGAGTGGTTGTGGACATTCTGACCGGAACTGGCGTCGCGAAGGGTAGGAAGGTGCCCGTGAGGATCGTCCTGGGTAATGATTGCGTGGGGGCCATCCGGGAAAAGATGAGTGAAACTGAGTCACTCTTGAAGGAGTGGGAGGACGTCTTCACCTCGACCGACCACGACGATGTAAAGACTACTTGAAATGGTCCAGTGCAAAGGCAAAACGCAAAAGTGAGAATTAGAAAATGCTAGAGACATACTTTATACAATGATGTCATATCCCATGCTCCTGAGCGCCGACAATGCCAAAGTGTCCCAACTCCGGCTGCTGCTGCTATCGACAATGATGCATTGCCACGATAATCTCGGTTAGACGAAGAAGTGCTTAAGCTGTACCGAGACCGATAGCCATTACTTGTCGTTTGAAACCATCAATAAAATCCAATTGACAGCCCTCCAGGCAAATGTTGAATTGCACGACACCATCCCTTTTCTGCTTTTCTGCAGCGCAGTGTCCAAATCGGCCTTTTCCCCGTCTACAGATCCTTCTTGGCAGCAGTCCCGTTCGCCACGGCTTTCTGACCGGCTGCCTTCCGTTTATTCTCCAGCTGCTTCTCCTTCGGTATCGTGAGAGCGTTGATGCCGAGGTAGTTGCAAATACTCGTGATAACCAGATATGCCCATCTAAAGTAGGCTATGCAAGCGAAAGCAAAATATCCCCACAGATAGAAAAGCTCCGTCTGAGCGCTCACTTGCTCAAAGCCCAAATGCGGGAGATTCGCAAGGATGGCTCCTCCAACCAACGGAGTGAGCATGACAGTCCAGTAGGGGAACGGCTGTCGGGTTAGATGGGCCAAGATCATCTTGGTCGTCATGCGGCCGAAAACAAAGGACATGGTGAGGCAAAATAACACCAGGTGATTCTCCTCCAAGAGCGTCGTGTACGGCGAGTACAACCAGGCGCCAATCGAAAACGTATAGACGGCCATTGGCGTCCATTCGAGGAAGGTCGGCGCAACGGGCAGCTTCTTGGCTCTCCGTGCCTTCACCACATGGTAGATACACCAAGGAATATGTGCCGTGAAGAGCGATGTTAGGATCAGCGTGATCCAAATGTCCTCGATGTTCGTGTTCCCTACTTTGTCCGCATACCCGAAGAAACTCTTCTCTCCGAAGATATCCACGAGGGGCGTGGTCCAGATTCCAGGGCCGTAGATCCCGGAGATGGCCATAAAGGAGCAGGCTATCAGGAGACCCTCGGTCGGACCGTTGATGTATCCCAGATATAGCGTGTGCGTATGATATGTTTCCCAAGTCGAGAAGAACATTGGAAGGCAAGGACAGAGCGCCGTGAAGACGCCAGCCTTGGATCTGCCAAGGCCCATGGCCGCCGTCTCGAGCAGGCTGGCCAGGGTGCAATTAAGGGAGTCAATACCGTGGTCGAAAAGCTCGCCGAGACCGCTCGAAGTTCCAGTTCTCCGCGCCTGCTTTCCGTCAACGTTGTCCATGGTCTGGTACATGAAAAGACCAAAGGCGAAGCTAAAGTAGAGCCAGCTCGGACCCTGAAGATATTGGAACTTGGTCAGCGAGGTCCAGGGCGGATCGGGCGACGGGTAGCTGACATACCGGGCCCTCAAGATCAGGCATGACGGCGACAAGAAGGCCAACATTGCCGATTATGAAGAAGAACCCCAGCAGGGTTACCATATTCGGAGCCAGCCATAGTGGTAGAAATTCCACGAATGCATTCCACTACCCCGTCGAATTGTTAGCGAGACAAGGGACCTCGGGCACCACGGCAAGCGAAGTCGGCGGCGAATCAACGTACGTATGGACGTAGGATATAATAGGAAACTGGCGACTTGTCGACGCTCGAGTATTTGTAGGTTTTAAGATGTGAGAGGGCTTCGTCCGAGATGCACTCGGCAGCGGCTTTGTCTATCGTTGCCCGAAGAGCTTCGTCAGCGACTCATCACAAACTTGGGTTGGAAGTTGGGACGAGCTCCAGGAGCGAGGGGCAGCCCATGGTTCCAGGGCCACACAACGTCATCTTTCGGCGGCTTTGAAATACGTACTGGAATTGGGAGCCATCTGATCGAACAAAAAACAGTGCTGATGAGGTCTCGTTGAAAGGCTTGGGCAGAAACGCGTCGAGTCTAGGATAACATTGTCTCTTAGGGTGTAGGAAGCGGGATCATTCTGGTTTTGTCGAACCGTGTCTCTCGAATGTTTCTTTCATAGGCACCCACTTTCGCAGTGGTCAACATGCTCCAGCCGTGCACGTGCAAATCCAAGATTAGCACGTAGTTCGCATTCTCTCCGCTCTGCACTCCAAGACCACCATATATCTATCAAATGAGATTAACGGGAATCATTTCCCAACTAGTACATACATTATTTCAATCCAGAACTTGAACTACGAATTACGTCTGGGTTTGGGGTGAATGCGAGGCCAGTGCTTGTTAGATCCGACAAGCAAAGCCGGATGAGATGGAAGGCCTAAATACCTGCTGTATGGTGCCAATTTGCAGGTCCGATCGGCCTGCACAGGCCAATAAAGGCAAGTTGGTTCCTGGCGTTGAGAGCCCCTCTATCGGCAGCATGCCTCGGAAGCTATGGCGGGCAGCTACAAATCACAAGCTAGCTGTGCAAGGTGCCCCGGGTTGAGCTCAACAATTGGCGATCCCCGCGGCGCTGTCTCACCGCCAACTGAAAGACAAGCGAGTTATCGCGGCTTCCGTCTCTGGCTGCCCCAAATCTCAGCACGTCTACATGCATTGCGCATGGCAAAAGATTCTCCACCTCGCCCGGGCATCAAGAGCCCGACGACGACGGAGTGTGACCAAGACTCGTGGGGTACGAGAATAAGGATTCCGGGCCGAGGCGCTTTTACAAAGCATAAAATGCCCAGGCACGCTTCTCACCGTCCATGACGTTTCTTGTCCTTTGAAAGTTTCTCGTGGCTCCGACGGCGGTAGGCTGGGAAACTCAACCGACGCCACCAACTTGCCAAAGCACCACAATCAACTCGTGGAAGATGATTCAGACCTAGACTCTCCATACCGTTCGTAATCAATTCATTTAAGTTAAAGAACAGAAGAACGATGAGTTTGTACCGAGAAGCCTGGGAAGCCTAGAAGCAGCGTAGAGCAACAGCTATTCAGGTTCAATTTGCTAAATGCAAGGCTTCTTGCCCCTGAACACATATATCTCTCTATTCTCCTCCAGGATCTCCCACGTTTCTTCTCTTGCTCCCAAGGGGGGTTGACTCCCTCTCTACAACCACGTGGGCCTCACTCTATTCATCTTATGCGTTACTCTCGCTCGTATAAGGCTTCGTCCTTCTTCGGTCTATTCTCTTGACCTGTTGAAGTGGTGCAGCACTTATCATTCGATGCTCTCAATAACACGGACATCCTTGATGAGGCGGGCGGACCCGGAGGCATTATTCTGCCGAGGCACCCTCCCCAAGGTCGACTTCAGCAAGTGAGCTCTTGTCGCCCTCATCGCCCTCCGCCTCAAAAGCTGACTATTCCGACCGAATGATAATATTAGCATGTTAAACTGCTCAAACCTCAAAATCCAACCCCCCAATCCTCCCACGCTTGCATCATCGTAATCCCCGGCTTGCTCTCCCCGAGTCCCCTTCTCGACCTTAGAAACATTTCCATCAAGAAATGACCCCCCGCCGCCTTTACATATGGCCTCAAAAAATCAAGAAACAGGTTCCGTCTCCGGTTCTGCTCCTCGTGCCAGTCCCTCATCATCAGCACTACTGGATCACTTGTCGGTTCCGTCAACGGATGCTCCCGCTTAAAAGCGTCGTACCCGTCCATCTCGTCATGGTATCTTCTCTGCAGCCCATCCACCATGTCCTCCAACGCCCTCCCGTGGCGCAACTCATCAGGTAGGACCCAAAGCGGCGTGCTCTCCAACACCGGCAGCTCCATCCCCTCCAAAGGCTCCAGCTGCGCTGCCGGTAAGGCACGCCGCCTCCGGGCTTGCATGTCTCCGTTCCACTCTTGCTCTCTGCGGTTTCGAGTCATCAGTTCGCTGGCGGGGTTGGCAAGGTCCATGAAGGCCAGCCGGCCGCTGGCGCGGGCTTGGAACCAGCTCTCTACGATGCGGCGTTCGCTCATCTCGTGGGAATGGCGGTCGGTCAACCAGCGGCGCTGTTCGTCTCCGATACGGGCCGAGAAGCTTCGTTCTTCGATTTCTTCGCGGACGCAGCGTCGGTCCAGGGACGAAATAGCGCGGGCGTGGGCAAGGCCGTGGAGGTTCGGCGCTGGGACGGCATAGTCTTCGCGGTTGTGAGGGATGATGTGTCGGTAGTCTTCAATGTTGAAAGGGGGGTAGGGGTTTGGTTGCCGTCCCAGCCTAAGGGCTTGTGGGTGTTCTGGGAAGGGCTCCGGTGCGCCAAGCTGTAGGTCTTCGTCATCGTACTCTTCGTCTCCGTCGTTTTGGACCCGCTGCGAAGGCTGGCGCTGTTCTGGAATCTGTTCTCTATCGCGTCGCCTCGGGACTGGCAGAACCTGTGCTTGTACTTCCGCGATCGCGGGTTCTGGTGGATGTGCGGGCTCGTCTTGATTCTTGTCCTGACGTGCCTCGGCCGCCGCCGCTCTCTGTCTATCAAGCCTAGCTCTCAAGTGAAGCTTCGCCCAAGGAATGCGTCTGGTGCGCATAGGTAGCCGCCATTCCGCACCAGAATAAAGAGGGCAGTCGCAACTATTCCACTGCTCGCTGCAAAGGAAACAGAAGTCGTATCCGCAGTGGCACCTGTGGGCAGGATCGAGGTTAGTAAGAATTTTGCAACCCAAACTGGGCAAAGAGGAAGAAGACAGAAGAGTACAACATACGTGACATGATTACACCCATCCCTTAGCATAATCGTCCTCCCACAAACATCACAAGGACACCACCCATTCTCATCTAGAAACGTCCAAAATTCCTCCTCATCTCTGTCACTGCTCGCCCCTTCCCAGCACAAAGTCCCCGGATGCGCCTCGGCCCGGCACTCGAGGCACGTCCTCACCTCACATACCGGGCACTGGACTATCCTCTCCCCCCAGCCT
>Ga0247774_1000033_pt1 | contig 58591 bp, 55 predicted proteins | sample UWRJL001104B6_FD_179933 | JGI IMG/M metagenome (GOLD analysis project Ga0247774, IMG submission 179933) | Plant litter microbial communities from Arlington Agricultural Research Station in Wisconsin, United States - UWRJ-L001-104B-6 | ecosystem: Environmental > Terrestrial > Plant litter >...
GGGCACACATGTTTCCCCGCCATCTCCATAGAGACTCTTTAGATACATCAACAATCAATCAAGAAAGTCAGCACACATCAGTCATTGTCATCCGTATCAGCCTACCAGTTATGCGTAGGCTACAGATGCGGTGGTGACACGACTAGGGTGCTGACACTGCGCAGAAGCCACAGTGCCGTCCACAACCGTTAGGGTTACGGTTGGATCACGATGGATCACGGTTGCGATCGTGAGCCACCGTGAGCCACCGTGAGCCACCGTGATCCCATAGAAACGGAACGAGCATATAAGCTCAGGAACCCTCCTGTATTTAGAACCACAGTCTCTACCTAGACAGTTATCAACATCGTCTTCTACACCTCTCTAGAAGTGACCCTAGTGTCTTGCGCCTCCATTGCTCAGATTGCACCCTTGCCTTCTGCTAACAGAAACCCCAACCCTAGTCAGACTCCCTCTCCAGAGTCCGGGCGTAACATCGTGTTACGATGGTTTTTTTTGAGCTCATCGCATGCCTCAGCAATAGGCTGGACCTCAGCAAGGGGCTGGAAGGGGCATCGTCACGACCGTCAATAGTATGTCAAGTAATGATGCAGATATATAGATGTAAGATTGATGATTCCTCTAAGTCTATCTCTCGTGTGTCCGTCCTAGTGGATGCGTCCAGAGCGCACAGGCCTACAGCCTGTACGCAGACCTGGACGTCCGAGCCCAATGGGTCTCCAACCAGTTGTTGACGCCTGGCTCATCTTTCGGCGTAACATGTCCGCTCGCTATACAATCAAAACTAGCTATACATTAGGAAACTCGGACGCTAAGAGCTTGACTAATATAATAGTTTTCATACTCTAGTGTAATGGGATACCTGGGACTGTCGGAGAGACGTCGCAGATGGATCGGAGACAGGCAAAGGAAACTGTGTAATAGCCGAGGTTGTACCGAGATAGCGGTGACAACAAGAGAACCCGAAGCGAGGGCACGAGAGAAGGGTTTGAAGTTTGAATAGACGTGTGGTTTTGGAAAGCATCTGTTACGCCGAAAAGGCGACGCAATGCCTAGACCATTGCGCTAAAAGACGTGTCTGCCTATGGTTAGTGGTCAGACTTTGACTAGCTAGAAGAAGCATTCCCAGCGTAACAGCATCGTTACTTCCCTAAGTAGTACCTCGGGTACAATACATGACATCTAGAAAGAATAGATCTTGGATATTTTAAAGTAAGTTACCGAATAACTAATTCTTTCTTTGTAACGGAGGTGCCACGAGGCGCTGACGAAGGTGATCAAAGATGCCTAACGTGGTCTGATACTAGGGTTGGGGTTAAGTGCGGGGTTGATCGCAGTTCATACAGAGATCAGTCTCAGACGAAGGGTAGGTATTAATCAAGATAAGAACTGAAGCCTGACATCCTCCATATATCTAGAGGAAAGATAGTCCTTCTTATAGACGAATTCCATTCATTTTCCCGTCAGGGATATCCTCCGTATCGGATTCCGGGAACTGCCCGGCTGACTAATCAATATGCTGCCTGAACCAATCTAATACAGCGTCGCTATTAGGTCGTTTCGCCCTATGTTAGTTAGGCCTCGTACTAAACGCCTGTTACATTCTTCTATTTCTAATATCTTTACAAACGAGGGTTGGGGGTCTTCACTACTTTGTAATATAAAGTTTCGCAGCTTTATTTCTAGCATTGTGGCCTTGTCCGAGATCCTTACCAACATCCTGGATGAACTGAACCGGCAAATCACCTATCTGATTATCGACGCGCTCGATGAGTGCACCACAGACCTAGGCCGACTTCTTGAGCTTGTCATCCAGACGTCGTCGGCACACTCACGCGTTAAGTGGATCGTCTCCAGTAGAAACTGGCTAGCCATCGAAAAGGATCTTGACACCGCGACGCAGAAAATAAAGTTGTGTCTTGAGCTGAACGAAGCGTCCGTCTCCGCGGCTATTACCACACACATCCAGCACAGGGTAGATTGGTCAGCGAAGCGAAATAAATACGGTGATACTACGCTGGACGCTGTCCAGCGCTACTTTTCCTCTCGTGACATGGTAATCAAAGGTGTAAGTTAGCTCATTCTACCAAGATCGTGGCAGGAGGGTGTTCTTGTAAGTCTGGCACTTTGGTGCAGGGATGCCGGAAATGCAACGTCCACAAAATTGGATGCTCGCCTTTCCGGCAGCCCGTGGGACGGGATAGAACAAGCATTGATTTAGGCCTTGATAAAGGCCAATAGGGACATCCGTTTATAATAAGGAGCGGCGACGAGTTTCTGGCGTCGCGCTGCACGCTCCGCGTAGGATGTTCGGCGTTTTGTGGTGTTTTTTTTTTGATGGTCGTTGATGTCGAAGACGTGGATGATGAAGAATTTGTTGTGGTGGGGTATTTGTCAGAAGTACGGGGCCGACGTCAATACGATTCAAAAGACGACGAGATCATTCAATTTAGAGATGTATATCCGATGAAGCTGTTTTCGTATGCTGTGCTTGATTTTCGCATGCCTTCTTCAAGTTGCTTACCCCGCTTCAGAGTTGCAACTAAGTATTTTAGAGTGGTGCCTCCGCTCCGTCCTTTTGACATCAGCTTACAGCTGTACTTTAGACAGTATTGATGCGGCGGGTGGAGACGCCGATCTTTAGGGCTGAAGTGGGGCAAGTGGGGCAAACTGGGCCACGGAGTGCGGGGCAAAGGTGGACCCAAGCTCCCAGTTTCGAATATATGCAAATCCTTTCATGTTCATAGACAGGGACAGAATATCTCAGACACAGATGGCGAGTAAGAAGTTCTACCCGGACGATCTGACGGCGTGCGGCTAATGGTACAACGTAAACTTTTCCAATCTTGCCCCAACATCTCAAATATCGTCCTATGTCCCTTTTTGGTCTCACCCCCCAGATCTTCTCTCACATCCCAGATCTTGTCCCAACATTTCAAAATCGTTCCATATCCCAAAACTTGTCCTACCTGCCAAATTTTGTCCTACATCCCATCTTTATCGCACATCCTAAGCTTTATCCTACGTCACAAATATTGTCCCACATCCCAATCTTGTCCACATCCTAGATTCGTGTACAGCATCTTAAAGCCGTCTCACGCCCAAATCTATCCCGCTTCCCAAAATTCTATCCCAAACCTGTCCATTTCCAGGTTCTTCCTGCGAATCAGCTCTTCTGCGGTCTCTTGTTTCCCCATCATGCGTTGGTAGCTGGGGTTGGCACCACTATCATCTTCGATGAACAAACTCTCCATCCTCCCCAAGTATGGTCTTAACCATAAGTCACCGTGGCAGAATGCGTCGCAAGTAGGAAGCGTCAGTCAGAGACAAGCCCTAGCCAGGCATCTGCAGAGCAGGTCCATGGTTAGGATGCTCTCCCGCTAATGCGGATAGTGAGGCGGCTGGAGGAGAGGAAGTTAGCTTTTATGAGGAGAAAGGAGGAAGTCTGCAGTTAACGTCGAGGAGCGGATATCGTTTTTGTAGTGAAAGCTAGATATGTGTCTAGTAATACTTGATAGCACACTAATGAATAATCACACGACTCGTCTTGCCCTTGTTTTCATCCCAAAACCGCTCCCATTTCCGCAAGTCTTCGGCCTCAACGCCTGACATGGGAATTGCCCCTCCTGCAGTCCCGATAAGCCGGTATTCGGCACCCTCGGGTCGCAGGATGAATCTACCAAGAGAACCGCGGACGTGGCAAACATAGTCGTTAGGGGCGGGCCGTACATGGCGCTCCAAGGGGGCGCCATGTCCGCCGTCGGTGTCTTGCCAGGATGACCGCCGGAACTTGGTCCATATCATGTGGCAAAAGCCGACCAGCGCCTCGATAAACTTTAAGTCGCGGAAAACGGGCGAAGTCAATATCCATCTGACCGCATACTTCGCCTATAATCAGATGATATTTTGATGTTAGACACCAGTCGGTTGCCTCAAGAAGCATATATCCAGAGCTAAATATCGAGCGAGCCTCCCCTCAAAAGACTGGTCAGAAACTCAAGAAAATGAAGAGCAAGAAACATACCATCAAAGAGCAATCGGAAAGAAATTATGGCCTCAAAGGTCAGTTCCACGTCATAAAATATCTTGTAGTAGCTTCCAGACTTCCCGTAGACGCGCTGGAAGCGGTTCTTGTCGATAGAGCTGAGGTCAGAATTGAGAGTCACGACGGTTTTGCAGGCTGTGAAACCGGTTTAGATATTGCGCGCCATTAGTCTCTGTTCTAGCTTTTGCTTAACATAGAGGGGGAATAATGTTTTCCATGGGGGATGGAAACAATAGCATACTCGCATCGTGAAAGTACGGGGCATCATCATCTTTGCCCGCATATGTCACAAGATTGTCGTGAAAACTCAGATTTTCGAGATTGGTGACGGCGCGGTAAAAGGGGAATATAGTCGCTTTCGAGTTTGAAAACGAGTCGCCCTGTAAAAAGAGTCGGTTAGACGACTTGATTAGAACATCAAGATAGGTTGGCATGTGGCACTTACTTTTTTCACATACCATGTCATGACATTTTCGCAAAAGTACTTCCCCTCAATTTCGGAGTACGTTCTTTTTGAGAGGAGAAATAGATCAGCCAGAAAAGTTCCGAAGCTGCCTTTACCCACACATAAAAATGGCCGGGAAGGTCATACTTTCTTTCTTCTGCCCTCTTCCGGCGTTCTAGGGTTTCGTGGACCGCAGGGTTCCACTGTTCCTTATGATTAATCCCGTAAAATGTCCTAATGAGCCGCGTTTCGACAATGTCTCTCTGGATACCCCGAAGCATGGCGCCGCGGGTCACAGCGGACCATCTTAATTGATAATCGTTCCGTTAGATACAGTAATCAACGGATTTAGGAGAAAAAACCATAGGCTACCTACGCATCCGGGGGCTGAATGACGTTGATCTTGGGCAAAGCGTCCCCGTCAAAGTGCCCTTGAATAGACCGCCGGAGGTACGCGCTGCTGCCGAAGCCGCCAACGAGGAAGATGGCCGACACTTCGGGGCTTCCCGGGGAGTTGCCGACGAATAGAATATGGACACGTAAAACATCCCGAGAAAGAAAAATACGGGATCTCTAGCAGCATGCACTTCCATATACACCACACAAGACCGCATTTGACTACAAACACTAAACATCCTAGCTCCGACCATCACCGCTCTTATATAACCGCCAGGAAGGCTGACAAGATTCGTCATAGCTGTGAGATGCATAAAGCCATGTAGGTAGGGTTGATGGTCCAAGTTATTCGTTAATCGACTGATATAAGTCTCGCAATTTGAAAGAAAAAGAGTTCTATTAATCAATCTCTCAGCCACTCTCGGGAACTTGGTCAGCCCCAAGCCTACCGACCATCCGTCTCATCTGGTCTTCTAAACCAAAAGTCTTGAGCTCGATGCAGCATATAAACTAAAGTAGACGGGACTCTATTCCTTTCACCATTATGCTGGTATTTCAAGCTGGACGGCTAGCAACCACTTTAGCCCCGCCAATAATATCCAACACCTGCGCACCCCCCGCATTCCATATTTCCTCCCTGCTTGCTTCCGCAATTACAAAGCCTGGTTTGAATAAAAAGTCATACAACGGAAACGATGACACGACTGGCATCTTTCTCGCCGTTAGGGCCGCCCACGCCCACAAAACCCACAGGAATAACAACACCAAGCCTTGGAACACCACAAACAGCAGCAGAATTGTCAGGTCGAACTTAAGTTTCACGTATGGCTTCACAATTGACGCCGTTTTGTAAAACTCAGGCGGCACGAACGTACTCAATTTGTCCCCATTCACCCCAGAGTTCCCCCAATTGTTGGCGTTGAACATCCATACCGGAAAGGCCAAGATGCTGCGCAGATTCTGTAACAAGATGCCGTCAATGTTAGTGTCGCCGAGCTTGTCACGCGAGCTCCAGATTCCCTCAACGATGGACGACGGGGCCGGGATCCCCGCTTTGGAATAATCGAGAAGCCAGGCTAGGGCGGTGCGGTAGCCTTTGATGTCGTCTTTTGAAAAGGCTACTTTCTCGGGGGCGCTGAAATGGGAGATGTCAACGATAGTAAGGTTAGAGCGAGAGGAGGAGATCCAGAGAAGACGCTTGCTGGTGTTCTGTAAATGTTTTCGCTTAAGTGCCTAGTCAAGTCCGTAGGACCCCTTCGGACCCGCCCATCTAGTTTATTTTGCATTTCACGGCCCGCTTCCGAGGCGCGTCCTGTAACTAGTGGCTGGCGGGCTGCACCCCGCATCGGATTTTGCACAGGCCATCGCAGATTGGAGGAGCAGGTAGCGCAAGTTGCCGATTCGAAGTATCACTTACAGGACGAGTGCTAGGAACAAAAGTACGGCGAGGTTGTCCCTGATGGAAGCCGTTGACTTTGAATATTCTTTTAGGCTCTAGCGACATGACGAGATGCAACTTTGTCGAGCCAACGCGACCCCTCGTCGCGTCGGCCGAATGCGCGTTCCCCCGCACGGTGCCTACACCCCACCTGCGCCTAGGACCCCGCCCGGGCAACGTCTTTGTTCGTCCTTCGCTCGTGCACCGGTCTCACGGTCTCAATCCTCCAGCTTGCTAATAGATTCCTGAGGTGTCAGAAGCATGAGACACAGCGAAATTAAGGAACAGAGGAGAGTGGAGCGGGTGGCATTCTGGATCATCATTTAGCTGCGGAAGACCCCACATGAGATACTCCCCGCGCCCGCCAGAGAAGGAACAGCGGAAGGAGGAGGGGGCGGGGGAGGAGGGGTCGCCTTTGCAAAAAACCAGGGCGGTTGGTAGTTGGGGGCATGGTGGATTTGGGATGGAATGGTGCTGCCCGCACTTGATGTCTCAGTGGAATCCAGGTCGTCGGCACGACCATCCTAGGGCCGTCACATTGCTACCATTTTATCGACTTACTTAGCCGTGGACGATGGTCGCCTCAGGCCCGGCCGTTTGTGTTCCCCTGTTCGCCTTTTGACGCCGTTAGCGAGACGGGATGGGGTTCGAATGGCGAATAGTCCACGACCTGTTCTTCTAGATAGCCCGCCACTTTACATGACAGCCGTCCTTCTATTTGTTGCAGATCCAATAGACACTCGTACGCTTAAAGCCGTCGCGCCAGCTTGGTCGGCGCAGAATTGGATCTTGCGATAGCCAAGTTTGCCCTTGCCCATGCTGTCTACCATTTCTTGGAAAAGGACCTCCTCTCCGCCCCATATGTGCGAAAGGATTGCGTATAGAGGAACATTGTCGTCGTCGAAGTTCGCAGGGCTAATCTTGCCAGCGTCGTTGCGTTTTAAGAAACGCATCGTCCGAGGCTATTACGATTAACCTAAGTTATGGTGTAGGCTCGGGCCTTCTCGCGGCTACTTTCTCGTGGGCAGCTATATACTTTCGTATCGTTTCAGTTAACGTCGATTCTCGATACATTGGAAGTAGAGGTTTAATAGAGAGGGCTGGCTTAGCCTATGGGTATAGGTTCTGCCACAGTAAACCCAAACTGTGCCGGCAAAATCGTTGAATTAGCCGCATAACCAGGCCCAGGTAATTCATCGGGCATAGAAGAGAAGGCGGTGTAGGCCGCCGAGTATCTGGCGTTATTACGGCATCTTATTGGCTAGGACAGGCTGCCGTCGTACCAGGCAGGAGGCTGCCAGCTTCCGTGTTTAGACAGCCGGCTATTGCTAACTAGTACGATAGCGCTACTTCAATACACTTAACAGTAGTACACCAGAGCTAGCGCCGAGCTAGTATCGTAGTTGCGTGGTAGAAATCTCGGAAGCGCGTGTCGTACTAGGGATATGCTAATTATGGATCTGCAGCAGGTAGACCTTAAGGTGGATCGACGCGTCGGCCCGCGAACACGTCCGGGGTCTTGGACGAATTTAACCCAGTTGGGAAAAAAGTAATCCACCAAACACGCCGTACTCGCAGACATACGAGGATTACATAGTATGCATGCTATCTTCGACCAGTCAAATTTTTACCAAATATCTTAAACCTGTCAGGGAAGCATAGCACGGACGCAGATGAGGCTAAAAGACTCGAATTTACGCCGAAGCTATCCGGACCCGCAGTCCAGTAGCATGCGGAGCGGTTTCCACCGGACGAATAGGCGACTATCCGTACATAAATGAAACTTCGAGATTGCAGCCTGCCTAACCCTGTAAATAGCCTCACCCTCGACTATGGAACCTACCGGTCTCACGGTCGGCGTCATCGCCCTAGCCGGGCTCTTCAACAATACCGTCGACTGCTTCGACTACATCAGATCGGCCGAAGTTTTGGCAGGGACTACCACACGGGCCTGCTAAAGCTGGACGTTGCGAGGCTGAGGCTTACTCGGTGGGGCTAGGCCGTCGGATTAGGGCCTGCCCTGGATAAGGCAACGTCCCTACAATCCACGACACTCGCCGTAGAAAATATCTCCGTGGCAGAAAGTCTTCTTGGCCAGATCCTGGCCCTCTTAGATGCCCAGGATTCGAAGAGATTTCTGTAAGATGCTTCCACCGGGGAAAGCCTTGATTCGGCAGACGGGTCCGACGGGGCGCTGACATCGCTCCACCAGAAGATGCGCGCTCTAGCCATCAGACGTCAAGGCAAGGCTGGTTTGCGGGAGAAGACAAGATAGGCTTTGCACGGAGGGAAACACTTTTCGCGGCTTATCGAAGATATTCGTGATCTGGTCACCGATCTCGAAGGCGTTCTGCCTACTGCAGATGTCCAGCGGCTGTGCGAGGTGGACATTTCCGAGCTAGATCAAGCTGAGCTTCCGCTACTGCAAGAGGTTTCAGCTACCGAAGACAACCTGCTAAGCAAGACTATCAAAGATGTTTACCGAGCCATTCAGGGGAGCACGCAGCAACAGGAAGAAAGGCAACAAGACAACCAAACCAAAAAGTGTCTATCGGATCTGCAGCTGACCGACCCGCGCGACGACATACGACGCATTGCCGACACGAAAGGCGGCCTGTTTGAAGGCGCATCCAACTGGATACTCGGCCACGCCGATTTCCATCGATGGCGGCACACCGACGAAGCCCGCCTGCTATGGATCATGTCCTCGGATTTCGTATCCTCAGGATGATGCGGAATATCAGCAGGTCTACAAGGACTCATGCCTTGTCGCTCCGTCAATCACAACTCTAGCGTACCGTCTGCTCCACCTTCTCGAGCTCCGTATGCCAGCCGGCCTGGAACAATATAAACCCGCCGATCTAGAGAGAATTGTCGACATGTGCGGTTCGTTTTTTATTCTGCTAGATAGTCGTATCTACCCCGTTCATCAATCAGCCAAGGACTACCTAGTCAGCGAGGCCGCAGTTAGCAATCTTTTGTACCTCTGCTCTCTTTAAAAGTGGGTGGGAGTACCTTTTTGGGGTACATAAGTGTACCTTCTCAGGTCCCTGAATGAGGCTAATATCAGCTAATATTGGCTTTTCATCAATGCTTACTTATGTACTTCCAGTATATATGAGTACGGACATTGCACCATAAACTTATGTCCCACATCGGCAGTGCGAGCCATCGCCATCGGTACCTTGCGTGAGGCGTTGATACAAATACTGAATCTTCCCCTGATCCCAACAGGCGCCAATGCCAATCCTAGCGTGCAAATATCGCCGCAAGTAAGTCTTCACCTCTTTCAGTTACCCATTCCTGCAAATTCGAAATAGCTTCACAAAACGTAAAGTTATGTGCTGTATTCCGTCTGGCCACAAGCCAAGTGTACTTGGATCAGTGTCATTCGAGTGGTTCAGCAGTTCGATATCGCGCACCATCAGCTCTTTCCGCTTCACCAACACCTTGGGATTGTGTATGCTGGGTGCGCTGGGGAGGGAGATGGCGGGGAGTACGGGCATGTTACCGGTGCGGGAGAGGTGCAGAGGCGAGTGGCAGGCCGTTTGTGTTTCACATCGTTGCCTATGACCGCGAGGGAAGGGGGTTGTATACTGGTGGCCGGTTTAGACGAGCGTGGTCCATACCCCTTCATCGCTCTCGCTCACAGCCTCTCCATCCATGATGCCGTGTACATACGCGGCCCCGACAAAATAGTAGCACCCACCGCTCTGTTTGGGGGGCTCAACTTTGCGCAGAATGAAGGGTACCCTTGAGCCAAACAGCACGTGGACCGAGTCTCCGGCCATTGTGCCCAGGTGGCTCAGTCCCATGTATCCCTTTTCCGTGACGAAGAAGGTGCGGTTCACGTGGCGTCTCATGAGAAGTGAAGCGTTGTCAAGTGCGGCCGCTCGCTCTTCACGGTGCGGCCGGTCAAGCCGAACAAAAGTCACACCAGGTCCGTCCCGCCCCATATCGCGATTGATGACCCGCCAGAAAGCGTCTGCATATGTCCCGTCGCTATCAGGGTAACGGCTTGACCACAGACCCCAGAGCTGGAGCGACTTGCGCCACTCGAAGCGTCCTATCCGACCTCCATCCTCACTCGATGTTGATATCACTTGAACTCGATCCGCAAGGAGACCCAGAATGGTCAGTTCATGCTCCGGGCCGGCCCGAATCTCAAGACCTCGTCCATTTGAACTATCAAACAGAAGATACTCCTCCAAGCCGAACATGGCCCAGCTGCCAACAGGCAGGCCCACCCTCGCGCTCCAATCGGGGACCCAGGAAGGTAGATGAGCATCTCGGCCGATTTCGGGCCGCCCGCACAGAGGCGAGAGATCACCGCTCAGCTCGATCAAGGTGGCCGTCGTCCGTTGGTAGAGCACCCGCCAGTCTAGAGCGTAGTCGGCGTACCGGGCCAGTCGGTCGACGCTGGGATCCACGAGCCCGAGTAGCGCGTAGATCTTGTCCCGCGGGTCGGCTGCGGCCCGCTCCGAAAAGAGGTGCAGCAGGGTTGAGACGTGCCTTCCGCGCGGGGGGTGGTCCTTGTAGTACGTGATCGTCTCGACCTTGTCCGACAGCTGCTCCGTCGAGAGCAAATCGTCCTCGTACCGGGAGCAGCACTGAGCAACATGATGGTGCTTGTTGACATTCGATGCCGCTTGCACGAGTGTCGCCCACGGCAAGTGGTGCCGCCCGCATATAACGGTGGCTATGCTGGGGAGGGTTGCCTCCTGGACCGTCCAGATACGCGTCCACCAGGCCAGTCGCATGAACTTGGCCAGGGCTTCACGTTCCACCGCTTCGATGCGCCGTTGCTGTGGGTTCGGATCAGATACGTTCGGCCTGTGGTGATGTCCAGCAGCGAGAAATCTTATCAGCTTGAATGCTTTCTCCGCATCAGCTGGCAATATGGTCGATATAGGGGATGTATCAAATTTTTGTGTATCTCCTTCGCCATTAGAAGACATCGGCGTTGGTGCAAAAGGGCAACCCACCACGTCTTGGGCGGTGGCATCCTGGCTACCCTCGCAGTTCCCGACCCAGAGCAGGCCACGCTCGGTTTTGGAGTAGATCTCCCGCATCAGGTTGACTTGGTGCGACTTCTCGTCTGTGTTGTCCTGGTTGATACAGAGCGCGTCCACCCACAGGCGCCGGCTCCTCCATCGGTACCTCAAGTTGCTGAGGGCAGCCGCCAAGTTCGTCGTGACTTGAACAGTACGATCGTCGAGAAGAATAGGTGACCGGACGTTGGGGTCACCCCAGGCATAGGACAGAGCCTCGTACTTTGGCTGCTGGCTGATGTAGGCTGTATGTAACGTACACTGTATTCGATGGCCGAGGCAGCGAGGTAACAGCTCCAGTATCCTGATCTCCTTCCTTTCCAGATCGAGTTGGGGCAAGTCGTTCAATACTTCTTGAGTCTCTGGTTTGGAAGTAGTCGCATCCGCCATGACAGTCGAACTCTTGATGGAACTGAGATTGACAGCAGACTGATATGTGGGCCAACGCTAAGGGTCCTCGGGATCCAGTAATTTTACGACCATGGATAAGCGCGGATTGTCCGGCGAAGTGACGGATAAAATGGTGGAGAGGCAGGCTGCCTCTCCCAAATAATATATGACTGTGCCGCCGCGAGCGCTGCTCCTCAACCACTCACAAACGGCCACTGTGCTCATGCACTGTCCAGCCTCATCACATATCCTCAGCAAACCGAACCTCCATTTTCGGCCGCTTTAGTTTGGGTTCCTCGATAACAGCACCTGACAGGACTCCATCTCCAACATCAACGCATGACTCCGCTTCTCCGGAGTCGACTTTCCGGAGCCGGCTTGCCTGAGATCCAAAGGACCACGCCGCCGCTCTCCAGCCAGTGCGCGAACGATCCTCCTTCTTGTTGTTAGACTTAAGGTTGTTCCTAGGTCCTCATCCCCCTTCTATTCGTTACAGTATGTTACGACGATTTAGCTTATCAAGTTCTTCATTATACAGAATACACTGAAAGGGAATAGAGTTCTCCCATCTCAACCATTTTTAGAAATGTACTAAAGTGCCCATCGGTGACTAATTGTTATTTCGTAAAGGCTCATTTTCAGCGCCTTGGCTTTTCCGATCGAGGGCTCCGGGAAAAGAACCAGTTCACATCTCGGAGCGCGTCGTGTGGAATAAACGGGATGGGCTTGAGGCAAGTTAGGTTAGGTTCAAACTTTAAGAATTCGCCTAACCATGACAGTTTCGCTTGCGCGGTCGCGGCGATCGAGCATCAGGCCAAAAATGCCCGGAGCCAACCAATACCCATTGACTACGAATGGTTGGAGACTTACTGGAGTGTAAACTAAAGACGGACCTGCCCGAGCCAGCCGATTCGCGTCGTTGTTCTTGCCCGTCCAGAAGCCTGAACAAGTTACCGCAAAGTGCCCGGGCGCATAGACTCAATGTGGCGCCGGCTAGGACCTTACAGGTCTCTGCCATATGCGTGGCAACTCTGCTTAGTTGGCGCAGCATTGCAAAATTCTGGCCTTGTCTTCTGCTAACAGAAACCCCAACTCCCAAGTCAGACTCCCTCTCCAGAGTCTGGGCGTAACAGTTATATTCGATAAGAAATGCTATCTACGTTAAAGTACACCCGATTGCATTGGTATTCTATAGATATGGCCTAGGCGAATAGAAACGGAAAAATACAATAATACCCTTAACCCGAACTGAAAGAAGAGTTATATTCTGTCAGCCCCACCACGACGACCCTTCCCGACGGACAGCCTAGCACTACCGTCGATGCATGGTCGGGATAAGACCATACAGCCGAAGTTGAAGGTCGATAGTCCGACGGAAGCCAGAGCAAGTCTCATTGTGCCAGCGAATCCATCGTCTATCCGTGCTAAGGCCATATCCACGCCTATGTGCATATCCATATTTATATCCATCTCGATCGTTGCGATAGCCTGCATCCTCGCCAGCCGTTCCGTTTTGATTCTCGAACATGGACGAGCGGGATATAGCCTTGCCCGTACCAAGGCCTATCCAGCCTATATCGGTAAGTACGCGCAAGTTGGATGTATCCGACGTATCCAAGGCCATTACGTTAATAACCTTGTCAATCTTTAGCGTTTGCGTGCATATGCCCGATGCCGTATCCCAGACCTTGATGGTGTTGTCCGATGATCCCGAAACGATCTGTAGGCCATCGTGCGAGAACGCTACCGAATTAACCTCGCTGCTATGGCCTTCGAGCGTCTGCATACAAGGACTCCAACTAGTCTCAACTATTGGCTTAAGAATAACCCATTTTGGCTCTTCCTTGCTAAACTCTTTGCGAATTAACGAGTCGAACGGGCTGAAGAGAAGAGCCGAGGCGTAACCTGAAGCGGAGCATTCTCAATTATATGCCTGTTGTGGAGAGCAAATCGAAGAGCATCCGAAACGAGATCTATTACTGGGCCTGTGTGATTGTTTGTGAATTAGTATATATTTAAAGTAAACTCTAGAATACTTACCTTGAGGAAACTCTCAAGCTGTCGGATAGAGACGATACTATGGCTTCAAGCCAATATAAGAAAAACCTTCGAATAAACCGATCAATCATTTCCAAGTTGTCTGTTTCGATGCTACTATTGCCGGGGCCGGCATCGCAGAAATGGCGGGCCCAGTGAACACAAGAATACCGTATACCGGCTAATGGGTCCTGCTTGGGAACCCTAACGTCGTTAATCATCACGCCGAGATGTGGCAAGCCGTACATGTTTCGTCGCAAGATCTTGCCTGATAAGGCTCGAACAGATCATAAAAAAGAGTTCCGTCCACATACTTGCACCGTTAAGCTTTTATTACCTGTAAAGTTATGAAAATGTTATACAGCATACGAGTTACGGCGCAACGCGCTCAACGACAAGCATCCCAACACGATCCGGAAGAGGTAGCAGAATCGTTTCGATATGTGGCGCAAAAAGTGCGTGGAAAATAGACATGCCAGCAGTGGAATGCTTCAGCTATGCCTAGAATGGAAGTCTCCTGCCGATATATTGAGGAAGATAACATAGGGTCTAGCAAATACCTAATTCGGACGCATGTTCGTGCCTACGCCGCGCCGTCAGAACACGTTCCCCGCGAGGGGCTTGGCGCTGCTCTCACAGGCAGGTGTAATCCATGTAAAACCCACGGAACAAGAAAATACAGCAGGGCAACAACTCAAATTGGCCCCCATCCTAAATCTCGTCCCCCATCCCAAATCTTGAGCTACATCCCAAATCTCATCTCACATCCCATATCTTGTCCTACATCCAAAATCTTGTCCAACATCCCAAAGCTCATCTCACGTCCCACATCTTGTCCTACATCCCTCTGTATAAAAACGGCAGCTGACTCTCACAGGATGAGAGGAATCATTGCATGGCTAATTTGCTAGTATAATGGCTTGGACGGGCTATCACTACTACGTCCGCCTCGTTTTAAAATAGACTAACCAAACATTTCTAACCTTTATTCATCTACCCGTACCGGGAAACTAACACGATGTTTGCCGGTCTAGTTTGGACTTCTCTTTTCCGTGGCTTCAGAACCGTAACATACAAACGAGGAGCATGTTCGCCACTTGCTAAAATCACACCGTCAGGGATGGTCGCAATGGCATATATCAATTCCACCCGTCGCATAGATTTCGAGGCCCAGCGCTTGTACGACTGGAAAATGATATTACCCATTCATGCAGCACCGGTCTGCTGTTGGATAGCATAGTGGCGTAGTCACACTTTTGACCCGCGGGTGTGGCTTTGGGCTACGATCTCATTTAACCGCCCGCGGCTTACGTCCCTGTGCCGCTCGAGAGTCTTCTGCTAATGTCAGAAATAAGCATATGGTCAGCATCTCCCCCGAATGCCCAGAACGATGGGGGAGGAAAGATCTCGATTCCCGAATGGCACAAAAATGCCAGAGAGCTGGCCCAGCGCCGGAACCCAGACCGGGGTGCTTGGCAGAGGCAATAATACCATGATTGGTTCTTGCCTGCAGGTCAGCCTAAGAATACCGGCATAAGGCGGATGACCCATCAGACCGAAAATACGGAGTTTAATCCCTGGACCCCGGATCCTGTTCCGGCTGGCCACCATCGCTGGCACAGGTAGTTTGCTGCTGCCCAGGTACTCGTCATGCTACGAGTAACCCAAAGCTTATTTAGTAAGGCCGAGATGCCGACGAGATGGGTTCCATCCATTGGACCAGTTCATCTAGAAAAAAAGCGTACCTAGTTCCCTAGTCTTGTACAATTCTCGGGAAGCAGATTTAATAGTCGCCGCCCCCCCTCCCAATACTTTATGGCCTTAGAGTTATTCGGGTGCTAGGAACTGCCAAATACGGCACGTGGCGACCAGTCAAAAACGGCCCGTCGGCAGCTTCATGGGACCACTGTGATGGGATTTTGGACGATCCGCTCCCAGTCGACACGGCTCATGAATGCACCTCGCCATATCCCCATGCGGCAAAGACGCAGCATATGGCCACAAGGGCCAGCTCAGCCACGCCCGGCCCAGCAATGGAAATGAAATCCCAGGTCTCGAAAGTCAGTGGCCCCTCCGCCCTCTTGTTTTACACAAATTGCCGAGCGATGATCTGACCTCTCGGCGGCGATCTTCAACCTACAGTATCACATGGCTCGATTAAACCGGGTGCTGACCCAAAAATCATTTCTGGGCATTAATTGCTCGGCGTTTTCGGCAGGTCGAAGGTGGCAGCGCGCAACACCGCGTCCCCCGTTTCACCGCTAAGTTTTATCGGATACTTATTGCGGCCGACTCCAGTCCCCGAGGAAAGAGGCCTGTATAGATAGTATTGGCTCAACTCGCCTTGAGGCGATCGAATTGGAATGATAATTAACTGGACTCACAATTTCCTTCACACCACAAAGTGAGACAACCCAGCATGGCTACTGACGAACCTCGTGTTGATTCACACGTGTCCGCGGCTTCGCCCTCGCCCGAGAGGAGCTCGGGGAAGGGTGCTGGGCAGGCTAACGACGACAAACAGCCCAGCTACTCATCCCATGTTGAGGAATGCGACGGGGACGCGGAGGTAGCGGGGACTCCTCAAAGCACACTCTTCCAACCCTTTTTCCTCCGACGCTCTACCTTGCTAGCCGTATCTACGGTCTTTCTTGCCGAAGTTACCGCCCTCATCGCGCTCTTTGCCTACTCGACTCGTAATGGCGGCCTGCTGCCTGTCCGCCCCGCCCTCCACCAACTATGGAAGTACAGTCCAACAGCCGGTCCGTATCCTCACCGCTTCTTCCCCTCTGCCAGAAGAGTTTCCTGAATGGCGGCATCTAACAAGAAACCCTAGTACTTCTGCTCATGGTCTCCATCTGGACGCAAGCAGAATACCGTTCAAAACAGCTTTTGCCTTGGAAACTCTTGCTCGCCTCTCCAAAGTCGAGTCGCGACGCTGCCCTCGGCATCGACTACTTCTCTAAGTTTAATATCGTCGTCTTATTTGAGTCAGCAAAGCGCCGTCACTGGTCTGTCGCTATTGCTGTTCTTGGGACGCTGATTCTTGAACTCGCAATCGTTCTTTCCACCGGGTTGCTGGAGCGGCAGCGACATGCGGTCTCATTATCGGTGGGTGGATTCGCGACAACGGCCGTGTTTGCCTCGGAGTTCAGGCTCAATGACAATGAGATGTAAATGGAGTGGTACGTATTTCTTGTCTCTATACGTTAGTCCAGCTCTGAATAGAAGATAGGTGGAGGCGGATGGGTCTAGTGCTTGGCGATGTAATGGATGTGGCTAATGGCACGCTGGATCCCTTAGTTACCCAGTATCCCAAGGGTACGACAGAATCGATAGCTTATCAGCCGGTTGATGTGCCGGACAATATTGAGGAGAGTATCGGTCTGGACGGTAAGCCTTACTAGATAACCTGCCACGCCAAACGGCGGAGTGGTGACCGATTCTGCCTCCAGGGGGGAAGACGACTTTCACGACAACGGTATAATACTTTGCGCCAAAACTCTCATGTCGAACAATTGTCAATGGCCTCACATACGTACTCCCTCTAGAGGACTCGTCGATTGCGGAATCGAGTCGCACGACTCGCTCCTTCTCCCTCACATAGGGTAATACGTCTGTCCAATTAGACATTCAGGGTCTTGATACGCCTGATGAACTGATTCCTGATGTTGTTATTTACCTGAACGCGACTATCTACGCTCCTGCCCAGCAAGACATAAGTTTCAAGGTGAACAAATTTCTCGACGGCAATTCCGCAGATGACGACAACCTGTGTGGATACGGCATCGTCGACTACGGAGCCAACTGTATAGGGCCTTCGAACAAAACCTGGACGGGAGAGCAATGCGACAACGGCGTAGTCACCATCTTAGCACACCGCCAGTGTTACCCGCAGAAGGGTTACACGACCACGAACATGACACTGACCGTTATCTAGTGTCGAGCGGACGATCGCTTCGGCGACGCGGTGTTGAAGTTCGCAGTCGGCATGGAGAGCCCTCTAACCGTTATGCACCTGGAGGAATCTCCTCGGCAGAATGACAGGGGCCGTTTCGGCAGGGACTTGGTGCAACTGGCGTTCTCTGACATGTTGGGCAGGCTCCCATCGGAGCGGGCGACGCTGGTGTTCCTCAACAGCAGCATCCCATCGCCTCGCGAAAGCTGAACGCGTCGCACCTGGGGCTAGCTCTCGAAAGCATCTACCCACGTTTCGCTGTCCAGTACTTCCGAACGGCGTACTTCACTCCGGCTAATGCCCCTATTCCCGTTATAGCTGACGGCGAGAGTTTCCGTCTCTCCGTTCAGGCCCTCAGCTGCATATTTGTTATGTGCTTCTTGCTTCTCATGGCCATGTTTGGCTTTGCCCTCGCTGCCCTACAAGGCAAGCCTTGTCCGGGCTTGTTTTCAGTGGATCCGACAACCATCGCCGCCAGCGCCGCCACTTTATCCCGCATTTACGCTTCCTGCGACTTCCAGCCGAGCTCTCAATCCGCAAATCAGGGTCGCGATGCCTCGTCCGGCCCGGTCCGCTGGTGGCAACCTTGGGGGACGACAGTGTCCTCCCAGGCTATCACCGTCGTGATATTAGCTGCTTTGATAGCAGTGACCGAAGCCACTCTGATGATCTCGGCACGCAACGGCGGCCTGGTAACGGCCAGCCCCAACAGTTGGACCCTTCAAGGCTGGACGATCGTCCCGGCCCTCATAGTCAGCGGGATGGCGCTCACAGCCGTCAGCCTCGAATTCAACTTCCGGGTCCTCCATCCATTCGCTATCTTAGCTCGCGGCGGCAGTACGGCGATACGGGGACTATTTACTGATCAGGTCTACGGGCTGGTCCCCTTTAGGCTCTGGAGGCTGGCTGGCACTACCCAACTAGGCCCAGTGCTGATCATAACTGGGATGTTACTCGCCTGTTTGGCTACTATGATGACAGGCGACCTTTTCGCGCTCTCTGACAAGCCGTCTACGCAGCCTGGCTATGAGCTACTCCAATTGGATGCATTTAACGAATCGAGATTGTATAACTGGACATATATCAGGGGAAGCCAGTGGACTCCCCTCGACAAGGAAATTACGTTCCCATATCCAGAATTTAAACAGAGCAACCTCCTCCCCCCTGCCAACTTTACTTCTAGTGCGTACGCGTTCCCGCGTCTCGCACTGGCGGAACCATCATCCGTTTATGCGAAGACGACAAACAAGTCCGTCTCAACGTCCGTCTTGGCCACTAGCGCAAAGTTAAACTGCACCATTCTCAATACCGAATAGGCAAAGTGCCAACAGTCGCAGATAGACAGCGGAATAGCCCCACGGAGAGTTAACTGCACCACCTGGCAGATCAAGATCCCGCCAGAGCATGCTGGCCCTCGCTGTCCATCCACACACCTGGAGTTTGAACTATTTCGCAGGCGATGCTACGATCCGAACTACAATGAGAGCATCGGCGGATATTACGGGGAAGCGGTCCCGGAATCGTCCTTCATGTGGGGAGTAACGATGAAGTCGAATCCTGTCGACATCCAACCCGACTGCCCTGTCTTTATGATATATGGGACTGAAATTCCAAGCAGCTGCGCGGGCTCGAGGTTAACGTACTTGTCTTGCATGCCTTACATCCAGGCGGTCGACGTTAACATGACATTCTCGCTTCCGGAGTTTGTTATCGATGCTAACAGCATCGTCGAGGTCCCTTCGACGTCTCCCCGACGAATCTTCAACACCTACGACATCAATAGCATCCTCCAATTCTGGGGGGCGGTGTTAGAGACAGGTCGGCACCGCGTCCTTCCTGGTGTTTATGGCCAAGTATACCCTGCTTTTGAGGTTATACTGTCGGTCGGCGAGAGCCCGCCCATGATCACTCTCGATGAGTACCATGCCGCCGACGCGGCATCGCGCAAAAAGGTCGTCGGTGCTCTGGAAGCGCTGTGGGCAAAAGGCATGGCACAGGTCGCCGACACGGCGATGCGAACCGAGCCCTACGATCCGCCCCGGGTCATCACTGGGACGCTGATAGACTACGACGAGCGATGGGTTATGCAGAACGAAGCAACTACCCGGGTTCTCCAGAGCCTCTTTGGAGCAGCGCTTGCCTGTCTGGTCGCGGGCTTCCTGCTCTGCGGCAAGATGGATTCTATCGTGCCCTTCCCCCCAACTAGCATCGGTGCCGTCGCCGAGCTGCTGAGGGGATCGAAGATCTGGGCCAGGATCCAAGGCGCCGCGGTTGGGGACCTGGGCGGGGGCCTGCGTCCCATTCCCTCGGTAGGGTCCAAGGGGCTGACTAGCGAGGTATTAAGAGACGCCGGCATCTTTGATGTCCCTGGCGAATATCGGCTCGGTTGGTGGAATGTTTCAACCGACGGTAGCAATGCGTCAGCTATTAATGGGGAAATGGAGAAGAAGTTCGGGATCGATTTTGAGATTAAGCCCGGGATGACGGTGGAGAGACAGGCCGGGAAGTAATGTTTGGCAGTCGACCGTGGCGCTTAAGGCGAGTGGGCGGATCTATAGCATACATGTAATCATAATGCGTACATGTAGTTTATCGAGTACATGTAACTTATAGAAGTCTGTTGGGGGTGGTTAGTAGTTGGGTGTGATAGGGTCTACTAGCGCTAGAACGATTTTAGAAGCAAATTTAAGTGCGGGGTTCCTTCCGAATCAGATTTACTGTTAGCGTTACGCCGTTACGTGGTAAACGAAAAGAACGAGTCCGGGAAAGGTTAAAGATTAGTAAATTCTATTAAAAACGGAGTAGGAATCGAATACTAGACCCTTTAGATCTTTAGATACCAAAGATCTTCGTAAACGCCTTAGCTTGTGGCCAAAAGAATATCGTTCTTCGATAAGTAGCAAAGGTATTGGATAAAAATGAAGATAAAAAATACTGGAGGAGGAAGTGGTTTATATACGTAATGGATCTCATGTTTTCACTCGACCGCCGCCTCAGGCTGCCATATGGTGGCGGCCATGGGATGTCAGTGAGGAGTTTCGGTAGTGGTGAGACTCCTCCTTATTTCCGTGTTCGCGCTCCTTCCCTGCCACTCTATTTGCCTTCTCGCACTATCTGTTGGGTGCTGTATGACCCGGCCCTTTCGAGTCCTATTAGTATACCATTTAGTGTGATATATCTCGAATACTTGTTGTGGTGCCTATCGGGATATATGAGGGTTGCTTCCGAGTGAGAATGAAAACCTTGCGCCTTGGTAGGTGGTGCCATCCTGACCCAGAGATTACACGGTAAACTTTATTTATACTTTATTTATAGTAAAAGGCGAAATGAGCGTCGCTGGATTTTTTAGATACCTTTTTCCTACTGACTGTGAGATGTGCCAGTGCGGCTGACAGATTGTGGCCAGCCGATAGATTGTGGCCAGCCGAAAGGAGGTGGCTAGCCGAAAGAAGGTGGCCAGCCGAAGTGGCCAGCCGCCGACGTGCCAGCCGATAGGAGGTGGCAAGCCGACAAGAGCAGCCAGGGGACAAGAAGCGGGAAGGAGCGAACCCGGGAATGGACGGTTGAGACAGAAGTTTGCGGGATAGATTTGCAGTAGGGTGTGGGACGGTTTCAAGAGATGTGGATAAGATTGGGATGTGGGTTAAGATTTGAGATGCAGGGCAAGATTTGGGATGCGGGGCAAGATTTGGGATGCGGGGCAAGATTTGGGATGCGGGGCAAGATTTGGGATGCAAGACAGGATTTGGGATAGGAACCAGATTTGGGATGAGGGGCAATTTTGAGACAAGATTTGGAAGTTATGCAGTGACAGGCCCGCCGTTGACCATACATACCAGGGCACATTTCTTACCATGGCTGAAGAAGTATAATACAATCATTGACCAATGGCCGATGCAGCTGAAGCTTCAGTCCCGGAGTGGGGGGCTCAGGATGAGTTTCGTGCTCTTCTAGGCTTGAACAGCTCCATCAATTTCCACTCCTCGCGATGCATCGCCTCAGCCTCGGCGTACTTGCCCTGCTTGCGAGGCACGAGCCCAAGGCTATTGGTACTATCAAATGGCCACGGGCGGGCGCCATTTCTCGCACCTCCCTTGTGACATATTGGCCAAAGCAGGACCTTAAAATTGAAGGCTGCAGGGTTATATCGGCTTGCTCCATCAACGCGAGATGTGCGAGAATAAAACAGGACAGGCAACGCACGAGGTACAAACTGGACCCCACAGAGAATTGAAGGCCAAAACTGTGGCAATTTCTCGACCCAAAATCGGACTCGGATTGACAGATTCACAGAGGCAGGTCTCGAAAGAAAGTGCCATGCCTGAACTTCTGTGGCTTGGTGGACCGGAAATTGCGCCGCTCTGGAAGAGGAAGGGGCTCGGATTAGGACCCACCATCAGGCTGCACAAGGCCAGAAGAAAAAGAAAATTGAACCACCCGGTATGCTCCTTGGTGTACCGTCCAGTGCTTTGGTTGGCTAATCCACCATCACAGCTGTCAAAAGGACAGCTGTAATCTGATGTGGACGGCTGTACGCCCCCGAAGCACAGAGTTGAAACTCCAAAATATGGAGTTGTGTCAGAAACGCTAGGACCAACAGCTGCAGGCCGTTGTAGACAGCTGATCAAGGAATGATCGGCAGGCGGAGTTACAAATCGGCAGCTGGAAAATCGAGCAGAGAGACAGACGAGAATCATCAGAAGAACAATCAATCAGAGACACGGAATAGACCCTCTTGAGCTCCCTCTTGCTTCAGACCTTTGCCCTTGGCATACATCTGCATCCTGCTGACGACGGCTGCATCGTCGCACAATCCTGCCCGTGTTTCTAACAAGTTGAAACAGGAACACTTTAGAAAATCAAGACACAAGCAGCAAGCGCAGGACGCTGATCAGAATCATCAAGAACATCTAGAATTTGACGTCTTTTGCTCCCTAGACTTTGCAGTCATCTTTCGGTGCCGTACTTCTGACAGCTTCCACCAAATTGGTATGACGGAACGCGCAAGACAATATTCTGCTATCGTCGTACCGATGGGCCACTTCGAGTTCAATGTAATGCCCTTTGGGCTAACTAACGCACCGGCAACGTACCAAGCACTAATGGACGAGATTCGCGAACCCATCCGCGATATTACAGCTAATATGATCGACGACGCACTAACCTGGGGCGAGACGGTTGCGGAGGTAACAGAGAACGCCAGACGCGTAATGACCCGGTTCCAGGAGTACGGGATGCGCCTCAACAGGGGCAAATGCGCCTGGTTCGCCCGCTCGGTGAAGTTCTTAGGCCACATCCTATCGTCGGACGGAATCCGGCCGGACCCGGAGAAGATCCGCGCGATACAAGAGCGTCCACCGCCCCGTACGGCAAAAGAAGTCCGCGGCTTCCTGGCGCTTTGCAACTGGTTTCGCCAGTACGCACCGCACTTCTCGGAAGTCTCCGGCCCATTGCATGAAATTAAGGAGAAGGGCAACACGCCGGTTACACTTACAGCCGAGCAGCTTACTGCTTGGGAAGCTGTTAAAGCCCGTCTCTCGCAGCCACCAGTGCTTAGACCGCTCGATCCGAGCCGTTCCGTTGTCCTTGACACGGACTCGAGCGAGAAATATACGGGTGGCGCCATGTTACAAACCGACAGCCCCCGTGTCATACTCTCGCAGGCCAATTACCATACAGCACGCCTTTCACCCGTGGCGTACACGAGCCACAAGCTCACTCCAACGCAACAACGATACGCCGCGCAAGAGCGGGAGGTCTTGGCGATTACCCAGGCCTTACACTCTGCTGAGGGAGGCGATCCTGACTGGGGGGGGTACTGCAGCCTGAGGCGCGACTAAATCGGGATGAGAGGGTCCTAAAACTTATTTAAAACTCAATTAAGGGCTTTGAAAGGAATGGAAGAGAGAGAGAGACTTCGGGAACGAGGGCTAGAGCAATCAGGAGCAACAGATAAGTGACACTCTATTGAACCCCCGATCTATATCAACGTATTTTTTGTATTTTTTGGGTATAGCGGCGACACTGGCAGTCTCTCCCCCCTTCGTTCCTGTTACAATGCGAACCCCAAAAGTGCATCCCCGAGCCTGACCAATATACCTGGGACTTGGGCCTAAACTAGCATGCCCAGGTTCTCCGTAGTCTTCTCCCTTTTTCTTCCGTTACCCTCCGGATCCCTGGCTTCAGGCGCGCCACGGGCGCCACTCATTTTCTCTATCAATGTCGTCCGACAAAGACAACAAGCACGGCCGAAAACCTAGTGTGTGTCAGCGGTGAGATTAATTACCATCTACTTGTCCTTGTTTCGGAATACTAACGCTGCTGTGGCCATGAAGACGTCTTTTCGGGTGCAGTTAGCGATGAGGAGGAGGGTCCCTGCGACAAGGAAAGAAAACACGGCGATGCAGCCGATTTTGAGCCAAAGAGACTTCAGTGACGCCAGTATGGCAATCCCGCCCACTGGAAATACGCAGGATACCAAGAAAGTAACTACCGAGGTCGCTCTGAGGATTGGCTCTGGTTCTTGCTGGTGAAGAAACTAGGCGGGTCATGAGTTGGAATCTCGAACATGGATGGGACTTATTGGTAGGTGGAAAAACCTACTGGACCCTTTGCAGCAGCGCCAAGCTTGGGACTTCGTTCCCAGAGTTTTTGCCAGAAGGTGCACAACTCATCCCGCATCCACAGGCTCAGCTTGTCGCAGTTTTCCGGCGGAAACATGGAGACAAAGTTCGGCAGTGGCTTCGGCTTGTTCTTCCCCTTCCCAACCATGCTTTGAACAAGGTTGGCCAGCAGACGTAACTTGCCGGGATTGCTTTGGTCCGGCGGTAGTGCCTTGTACCATATGTCGCGAGCCTGTCCGGCGAATCTCCTTCCGCCAAGGTCGTCATGGAACATCCACTTGGCTACATTGCTTACGTCGGAGTCTGTCGCCGATGGGAGCTTCGAGATTTTGGAATATTCCAGCAGGAACCTATCTTAAAAATACGTCAGGGAACTTCACCTCCAGGCGAGATATGGGCTACGAACTGTACTCGGTCATTGTCTTGCGGATTCTCATGATAATTTGCCATTGCGGCTTTTTGGCCAGCTGAGACGAATGCATATCCATCATCGACTGAATCAAATTGTCAGGTTTCTCGGCATAGTCGTCCCCCTTATTCGCCCATATGGCTTCGACATCGTTCTTTTCCTGCTGTTCCAACTCAGCCTGGAGCGCGACTAATTCCACCTGATAGTACAGCAACGTCTTCATGTTCAATAATTCAAACCGTGAGAAGCACCGCACAACAGGGTTTTCAGCCATGAAATGCGCGAGTTTCGGCCATCCGTAGTCGGCCCCTCCTGCGGTAGTGTCACCGTCGGGCTCGTTTTGCTCCTCAGGAGCATAGCTTTGGCTTGTTTCTGGTATCATGGGATTGGGGTAACCCGAGGATGGGTGGCGGCCAGGGGTTGCTGTGGCTGTTGGCATCTTTGAGAGTGCCCTTGGTGATGAAGGAGATCCCGATGAGCTTGTGCCAGGTCGAGGGGAGCCGTAAACAGTGATTCCATCTAGGGAACCACGGTTGCTTGGCATGTTATGCCGAGGCAAGGGAGTTGCTGGGGAGGGCTTTTCAGTCATGGCAAAATTCAAGTCGGCACGACGGTGCTGAGTTGTGTTGGGGTTCTGAAAGATCTAGCAGCTTTTTGAAAATCCTAGCGGGATAGTGCTGACTGATATGTAAATGAAAGTGGCTGGATGCTGGACTAACGTCGTCCTACTGCGTTTACCCTGATTAGCGCCGTATTTCTCATTCCACGCTCAAATGCACTTAAAGGCTCAGTCGCACCATTTGAAAACTCCTAAGAGTAACACGACATTATGCTGGGCCAGGATACCTATTCCAGTTATGACCGCAGGAGAGGACGTCTCCGCGCCAGGCATATGCAACATCGCAATGCCTCGAGATCTTCACCCAACCAATAGAAGAAGTCTTCAACTACGTGAATTCGGGTCGGGCATCAATTTTCACCAGCATCTATCACAAGGTATCTGGAACAGGATCCAATTGAAAACGAACTCCTTGATTCCTAAGCTCTCCAATCCTTCCCGGTGCATCGGTCTCCGACGGCCAAAATAAAATTTCATGGCTACGAAGTCTGATGTCCTTCTTTAATGATATATAAGTAGTTAACTCTCTACCTTGCCAGGTTGATCTAGGTTTCTCCTTACGATTTAATTTCAGAGCACTAAAATAGGTAAAGAGAAGAAAGCATCCAATAGATGACGTGAATCTAGGGAAACTGACCTTGATTTTGTTCCCCCCCCCCCCGCATTTTCTTTGTAGTTGAAAATAAACAAGAGCTCGGACCGGCTCTGTGCCTCGGCTACACCTGCGGCGAGGCTCGGATGATGCCACCTTCATTTGAGAGATTGGGTTGATAAGTCCATGGGTTCACACCAGATACATGCTCCCTCCTCCAGAGACTCGACAAGCGGCGCGGATATAGAAAAGCGGGGAAGAGAGAAGGCTAACAATGGAAGTACAAAAATATCATCAGCGAAGCCAGGTCGGGCGAACGGGTACCCGTGCGCACAAGTCCGAAATTCGTGATTAGGAGGATGTTGGCGATTGGTCAGTCCCAATTGCCGACATGGACGAGTTCGCCGCAATGGAAGTACGAAAATATCATCAGCGAAGCAAAGTCGGGCGAACGAGTACCCATGCCCACAAGTCCGAAATTCGTGATTAGGATGTTGGCGATTGGTCAGTCCCAATTGCCGACATGTACAAGTACGCCACAAAACTGAGATGACGACCGCCCTGGTCCCGCTGACATGTCCATAACACAACTGTGTCAACATCAGTATGGGGACTGGACAGAGCTCTTGAAAAGGAGGGAGGGCTGGCCACCAAAGCCACTGGGCACACAGGTTGATTCCCACCAAGATAGAGTGCGCACATCGGCCATTTCGACCATCGCCCCTTTCGCCAGCTATCACTTGATTGGGCTGCTGGGCCTGGCGACAATCCAGTCTGCATGACCGACGATATCTACAAGGGATTTTGGGCTATATAGAAATGGGATACTGTATCGATATCCCCCAATTCCTGGAAGAAAATATCTGTAACGATATGAATCAAGAGGTCTAGCTGATGACTTCTATGGAGTCACGAATGGGGCCGAGCGGATTTCCACGCTGCTGTGCCGTGTTTCTGGCACTTCAGTTACACGCCATATGCGGCCACGCAAACCGCACCACTTTGTGGTGTGAAGTGGAAGTCCCAATGTGATGAGATATCTTTAGCCAAAAGGCGAGCACGCAGTCGAAGCCGCCAACCTGTCATGCAGTCGAAGACGCCGGCGTGTCTTTCAGTGCCTCGACCTAGCCGACGACAAGGTAGCAAATACGTCCAGAGAGATATATCAATGAATCCTTCATGGTCACTTTGTTAGAACCAATCCCAAAGCTACAGCTAGGAGTAAGGGGACAATAATAGCTGGGTATCAACAAGGAGATAGCTATACCACATCCACCCCTCGTCAGGTTGTACCCGTACGTCTAGATCCGATACCACTGGCTACTCCAGAAAGCAGGGTACCCTTTCTTGCGCCTGGATTTCACATACAAGTATAACCTTGCCTGCCTCAGTAACCACCGCTCGGAAATGCTGGGGCCCGCAATGAGTGGGCTTCCGTACACTCCACATTGAGACTTTCTTCGATTTGGCAGTCTCAACCTTTACCTATCTACATCCATTAAGCGCCGCGTTATTGCCATGAACCATGGAAAATAATACCATGAAGCCTAGGATCACCATCCAGGAAGTTAAACAACGTAAGCAGCCAGGGGAGGATTTCCTCTACATCCATTCCGTCTCTAGTACGTAAAAGATGCCACTTGAATCTAATCTTGCCCTCACAGTTCCTTCCGACCACTTGACGCTCGAGTCTATAGTTGAAAGATGCAGAGTAGTACACACTGCGTGGGAATCGAAGCTGAAACGGGAAAATAAAGAGATGGGTCAAGACCTCCGGCAGAAAAATGTGAAGGATATCGACGATGAGGATCAACTGCAGTATTTGCGAGTTGACACTTGGCTGAGACTCCTCAACATAGCCTTGATTGCCCGGACGGCTAAGGACAAGAAAACAGCCAATGATCGCGTAAGAAAAATGAGGGAGGAACAGGTTCGATTCGAGGACGATTTGGGCAAGAAGAGGCAAGAGCAGCTTGCGAAGGGTGTTACGGCGGCACTGAAGCAGATCCCGGATTTCGTTGAGAGCCCGTAGGGTGGACCGAAAGTTGTCAGGAGGACTGTCTTTGTCATGGAGCAGCTCGACTGGTGCAGTGGAGAACGGAAACAGATTGGAACAACAATAGAAGTATGCTTCAAAGTATGCGAATATTATGGGACTTCTTGAAAGGTGCGAGATTAGTCCGTTCGGGGAAACCAGTTTTCTGCTCGGCCATGGTCGAGAGGATATAAGACCTGGCTCGGAGTCTAGCTGCCGAGCTCAGTTGTTTGTATGTCTGCAACTTCTACTTCTCTTTCTAAGATCCATCCCGTTAGATATTGGTGTCTCTACTGAAAGAAACCTTGTTACAACTAAACTCGACTACAATATTCCGCCTCCGCTGGAAGCCCTGTACGGCCGATACCAATTTGTTTATCCACCCGAAGAGCTATCTAAGTCAGCACTTCAAGAGACCAAAATCTAAACCATTCGAGGTTTACAACCAGCGCAAGCATCAATATCCGAACACAGCGTGACATGAAAACTGGAGCCTCGGATTAGTTTCGATTAGCCTAAAATTTATGTTCGTTGATGATCTGGACGAAGTTCCATCCGTTGACCGAGAGACTATTGAGAATTCTTCTAGACCCTCGCTATGAACCGTATTGTAAATCTCTATATTCTCTGCACAAGCAGAGACCATCTAGATATTGCATAGGTGCTTTCAACTCCAGTTGGTTGGCCGCGGGCACTACCCTTTATACTAATTTTTATTCGAATATTTAGGTTCCACTTAGCGGCGCTGCAGATTGATAATATTGCAATAGGATACCTTGGACTGTCGGAGAGACGTCGCAGATGGATCGGAGACAGACAGACCAAGGGAACTGTGTAATAGCCGAGGTTATACCGAGATGGCGGTGACAAACAGGAGACCCGAGCGAGGACACGAGAGAAGGGTTCTCCAAGTTGAAGTTTGAATAGACGTGTGGTTTTTGGAAAGCATCGTTAATTTTCTTAAGTAGGACCTTGAGTCCAATACATGACAGTGAAACGTTGCGACGATCGCTAACGTTTAATAATTAGGTGTATAGCACTATGGATAGGGAGGTTATTGGCAGTAGGAAACGAGAAGATCTAACCCTGGAAGATTTTATCCTAATGTGAAAGGTTATATATAGAAACTTCTTTATTACTGATGAGCGATAGGAAGGACGGTTTACAACTCTATTTTGGAAGGATCGGGGAGTTAGGAGCTAGTTTCTATACTAAATGTCCTATAATTTAATAATGGGGTAGGGGAATATGGGTTGAATGTTGTAGGCGGGAGGCTTTGATGGAGTTATTAACATAACTCGATTGATAGGCGCTTTAGTAAAGGACCGCCGCTAGTTTCTTCGCAATAATCGCTGCCCACTTTGTTTAATAGAACCGTCCATTGCCTATTTTATGTCTAGAATGCGATCGACTTGGGTATGTTCAGGAAGGCATCTTGGAGAGGTTGAGAAGTTTATCTTGACACCTACTAGTTCGTCTTGCTGGACGCCAGCTGCCGCTTACTAGCTGATTATTATATGTACGAACAACTTCAGCTTCCCAGGCAACAACCTGCAATGTTTTTACCCGTTTTCGAGGAGACTTCAGACCCTCTTCCACCTACTTGCTTGGGGGTTGTACGAGCCCGGCTCTGATAGTATCTTCTGTCTTTCCCATGCTACTGTCTGCGAAATTCGTTCTCGCATCTTGTAATAGTGGGGGTTTTGACTGGTGAAGGCTGTTTCGGGAATTTCGGCCTCAACCCCCTCCATTACCCTCTCGACAACACTGGCTGACAAGCCTAACATTACGAACCTTGTATTCCTGGAGTAGAATAAGGCTAGCTGGACACGCGATAGCATACTAGAGATGAAGTCCAAGGCTGACTGCACTAACGGCGATACGGCGCAGTCGCCGGGCGGTTTGTCATTAATTTTCAAAGATGGGCTGGACAGATTAAAAGTAGAAGAAAGCCATACTTATGGCTTCATCTAGCGTTGGCCTGCCTACTGTTAAACCTGGGATGACTGAATGATCATAATTCTATTTATCTCAATACTAATATCGGTAGGCATTAGTGTTCTTTATACTCATCCGTATTTCCTTCATCCGATGTTGACTATTGTCAGAGCTCGTATTCATCTCTTACGAGATATATCCTTTCCGCTAGCTACCAGGGTTCCACTAGCTGACACCCACCAGCGATAGGCGCTTTCTTGAGGTGTCCTCAGAGTCCATCTTTAAGAACCCATCGCCATTTCGGCCGGTGTCTTCTTGTCGAATGCGAAACTTTAAACGGTAAGGCGTCTACGATCGCACTATCCACATCACCTCGAGGCATCTGCAAAGTAGATGATCACGGTAATCATGATTCTTCGTCGGCGTTCAATTCCGATAGTGGATTGGAAATACAGGCTGTGGTGTCTTTCCACGCAGTCTCATCGTTCTCCGGGGATTCGAATTTCCCGACTAGGGTCTTGAGCTTTTGACACCAACCGCTGCAGGTGGTCAAGATGTCAGATTTCTTCTTCTCTCATGCCTAGCTGAGTACATCCACTCGGAGCCGGACACAGAGGAGCTGGGACGGCGGCTGGCTAGGTGGGGACCCTCCCGAATCTAGGTATATGGATTTCTGATTATCTCGAATCTTTGTCATAAGACGCTTCCAAAACTGGAAACTTATTATGACAGGGTTAGATCCCACGGGAAACCCTTAGCCTAAATTCTACCGTAATACTTACCATAATACCTCTCGTTTCGAAAAACGGAATCACATATAGGGAGCGGTATATCTCACCCCACAGTGTCCTAGTTCCCACTACATGGCTGAAACGAATTCCGGGTAAAAGGGTACCAAATCGTCTGCAACGACCCTATTCCTGATGCAGCGCTGACGCTTGTCGACTCTAGGGGGGTTACAGGTGGAATCGTGATTTCATTAATCGGCTCTGAGGTCCGCTGTTTCTTCGAAGGAGTGGTTGAGGTTATTCGGCCATCCCAGCGTCCTGGTCGTTTTGGAGTAGGTGTCGATGTAGGAGTTGGTACAGATGCAGAAAGGCTAGGTCGAGGCAAGTAGGTAAGGTCAAGTACACGGAGGGCTAGCAGATTTGTCTGAGGTACGACCAGCCAGCTTCGCAGTAACGGTAAGAAAAAAACCAGGGGTGGGTGTCTTCACCTTCTCCCAGCGTTTGGTGTCCTCTAAGAAACAGGCAACGGAGAACTGGGTCGGAGCAGCTTTCGACGTATCGTAGACAGATGTATCTATAGTGAAGCAGCGGGGCTGCGGATATTCTATCGAACTGGTTATAGGCCGCACTAAGCCGATAATCGTCACCATAAGGCACCATTCTTTATCTCGGACCACAAGTAGAAGGACAGACAGCCGACAGAGGAGGAGGCTTTAATAATATCGGGCCTAGGGGACGATAGCAGCATCCCAGTCTCCGCATTCTTCATATTCGTCCCGGGCATACCCATTATTATCAACCGGAATACACACCAAGGCCTCAAGCTAGTCAACGGGGCCAGAAACACGAGAGAATAACGCCGATAACGCAGCTGTATGCAATTGACGGTCTACGACCAAAAGTAGGACTGATTTTGCCTGTATTTCGTGTCTCTGATTATCTTCAAGATACCCTGTGAAAGTTCTGAAAAGTCCAGCGCGGTCGCCAATCATCGCTACTCTCAGCGGACAGCCGCGGGCAGCTGCCTGCGGCACCGTTTCTGACGGGAATCTTCTTCGCATTCATAGTGTCTTCTTTTATTATTTCCGCTAACACTACGTGAACTGATTAAATAGACACTTGCGATTTGTGTATGTGTGTATGTGTGTGTTTTATTATGGTGCCATGCGAGAATCTATTCCATTAAAAAAAACTACGCCCGCCATCAACATGAACTCTACCAGAATTGGCGGCATTGTTCCTGATGTTTCAAGGAACTCGTCTGACTGCTTTCTCTAGAGCTTGAGCCTTTTGCTTGATTAAACAACGGACTTTGCTTGGCCTCTTTGTTAAAATAAAATAAAATATTACGCCGTGGAAGACATATTATCAAATTATCTTAGTTCTCGTGTTGGGGAAATGGAAATGCTGCACATGGAACTCGTCGCACAACCTTTGTAGTCCACTCGTTTCTTCTCCGGTCGCCGTAAGCCAGATTCAAGTTCTCGAAGGCTACCTAAGAAACTCTATAGATGTCTTTCGCGCTATCTTTGTCTCGGCGGGGAAGAAATACACTGCCAACAGCGTCCAGTTTGCTTTGTCAACTTTAGTCGTATGTCCCTCGTGTCTCCTCTATTATGTATTGGCGACAATAGGTGACTAAATGACATTCGACGCCGCTAGGAAGATCTGTGAAGGGAAACCACAGCGAGGGCTGTTACAAGAAGCAAGACACTGTTGGCAATAACGAGTTTGCCCGCTGGCGTGTCAGCAATACCCAACAGTTGCGGCTCTGGAACCGGTGACTGAGTGTAAGGAGGCAGTATTTCATCCGGCTTCGGTTCGAGCAGCGGAAGCAGTGTATCCTCGACGTAAGCTCCATGGCCGGTCCAAAGTGCTACATTATCGCAGATGGCCGAGGATATTGTCTGGAGAGTAGCACGTCAGTGCTAACTTGAAGCCAGAGGAATTGCAGAACCACTTACGGGGTGATCAGCACAGAGTTGTATCAGCAACTGGCGACTGATTGTTAGTGTTGAATTATAGATGAGCCACAGCCTCTCCGACGACTGGAAGGTGCGCCAGGCGATATCGTTTGAGGCAGTGGTCATGCTCGCATACATCTCCGCCTGTATGTTCATCCTGGTGACCAGCTGCCAAATTCCAGCAACTTGAACAGCCGCTAGAGCAACTGCAGCAGTGGTCAGAAGGAGCAGTAGGACCTTGTTTGCAACGTGGAGGTGGCTGGACTGAATACGAACACCGGCCATTGTTGAAGCTATCGTTTGGTATACGTTATCAAGGTTGGTCTTGAAATGAGGGCAGAGCAATAACTATGATGGGCAATCAAACGTTGTGCCGCGAGGGAATGATAGCCATTTTATGCTAGGAGGTGAGGCATATAGATAAGCTCAATTTGACAGAGATCCGAGTCTCGTGATCGAGTCAGCCTTGCTCCGCCATTCACAAGACACAGTGTTGAGGTGCTTATTATATTGGAACGTGCCATTTCAAATTCTCGCTAGAACAACCGGACAATTCAATTCATTGGGACGCGTCATTTCGTTTTAACACGAAGAATCGGGCGCCATGATATGCGCCACGTCTCGCTGAGCAGACTCATTCATCCAATCAGCCTAACTATTTGACTCTCATATGTCGTATCATGACATTTATTCGGTGAGAGCAACTGCAGCTGGGGCACTAGCCTGCCAAAACCGCTTGAGTTCATTCGCCACTTTGAGACCATCATATGCAGGCCCATCACAGTTGAGCAGGATAGTTAGTGGCCCTGACATCCTCTCAACGGTTTCACCGCCGACTACTACCGGAGCGTGTACGAGGATAGCAAGGCTGACCCTGACTAGGAATGCAACAAATTTCACAGCTACGTCACTAATGCAGGAACCAAAGCCAGCAGTATAAGGCCGGTGAGTCACATCTTAGTAGAGGGGTCGGTTATTCGCCCCGCGGCGGGCGACACTGTTGTTGAGGGGGCGGCGCCACTATTACATTGCACCGCCTGTTTGAATACGAAACCCCTTACCCCGCAATCAGCACTAATGGCGATCTTGGGACCGATTGTCTGCATCTTGCTTACAAAGTCTATGCTTCCAACGCGCTCTTTGTCGTCGCGAGGATGATTTCGGTCTGCCTTACGACAAAAGCTTCTCGAAGACTCCATGTTTACGGAGAAGGGAGTGGCCATCCGGTAAAGAAGTGGTCAGGCGACAAGAATCGGTCAACTAAGAGCTCCCGAATCACGAGGCTCACAACTTTGGAGCCGCACGGACGCTAGTGAGCTCAAAAGTCAGCGCGAGCCAGACCGAGGTGCTGCAAGCCAATTGTTGGCCAGGCGAAAACGCCTCAGGGTAGCGTTGCGACCTACTAACCAAATGCTTGCCAATGCTTAGCAAAGTGCTGAATCCTTGGTTTACGCTCAGAGATGGTGGCAATGTGGGCTCCAGCCCGCGAGACGGGAGAAATGGAACCTTCCTCGTGCATTTCGTCACCCACCTTGCTGGCTCTTTGACAGCCTTTGGAACGTATGATCCTTTCAATAGCTGCGCATTTCGGTAAATACTTCCTCCATCGGCTTGATGTAGTGCGGATGTAACCATTCTTTGCCTTGCACTACCTCCCTAACTGACGGTGGCTCACATTGAGGTCAGTGTTGATATCCTTAGCCATCGTCAATCTTCTGCTGGGAGCGACTTGGCATGGGCGGCGTCCTGCCAAACCTGCATTGTCCAGGCTGTATCGCAAGTGGCTACTTTATATATCTTCACACTCGTAAAGCTTTTGATAATTGTAAAATCAACAAAAGAGAAGATAGCGGAGAGAAAAAAGAGAGATAGTCAAGTTCGCCAGGCATCTACCCAAAAAGGCATGCCGTGGATTCCTCCCTACCACTCTCTTCACTCTCCTTTGATATAGATGATGCGTTTGCTCCTCAACTAAGAGCATCATCAGCAAACTTGAACTGTAGATTTCGTTTACCTGCGGAAGGGCGAGAAACTTCCCAAATGTGCTAGTTCGGGTATGCTATATCTTGACTAGTCTTTCGTCGCCTCTTCCACCGCTCATTTCTCGCCTTGTTTAGATTTCTCTCTTGGCTGCCGTCATTGCTCACTCTTTTGTTCTCTTATAAACGAGCTAAAAAGAATTTAAACTTGTGCCCACGCCACGAGCCTGCACTGGTAGTCTTGGACTGTCAAGACCTGACGAACTTCCCCTATGCAGCGCTTTCGCTAGAAAACAAAATAATGTGTGATATAGCTTATTTCAGCGACAAAATGTATCCATATTTGGCGCCTATTTGATGGGTTTCCACTGCCGTGACCTAGGTGATTCATGGCATGGACTTTTCAATCCGAGATAACACTGTACCCTCACGGCAATGCAGTTGCCAATTTGGCCCATCCACAGCATACCATCATTTGTCCGCGTATAACGGGCTTTCATGCAAGACTGAAAGTCTCAGCCTATCTCTTATTAGGAGCTAGAACTTCCCCTCAATTTCACTCTAGCGGATTGAGATAGCCTACGTTATCCAGGAAGTGCCATCCCTGCGTCAGGGTGATGGATATCTCTTAGTAGTCGTTGCTCCTATCCAACAGTTCGAGGAAGGCGACCGTAGTGTAGAACACGTCCATGAGGTTACTCTATAGCATATTGGGGTCAGCGCTATTGGGTCTTCGAGAAAGGCACTTGTTAAAAGCTCTTTAGGGATCCAGGTGGCCGTCTTCATTGTCTATAAATGACTATCGGAAATCCTCGGCATGGCCGGGCCATCAAGTCAGAATTTTGGGGGACTGTAGTACTAGTGAGTTCGATCAAGCTTACTCTTGACCGCAATAGCACTTTTGATTATATGGTTAGCAAAGAATTGGAGAATGTCTCCTTCTACGCCATACAGGCTCTCATGATTCCCAAGTTTCCAACAGTCCCAGCAACGAATTTATTCTGGTTTATTCCCTTGCGTATGTTACTGTTCGGGTTTGCGGTTTGAAAAATTTTTTTTTTTGATCTGTCTTCCTTTCTCTATACTGGCTTTCATAGCGCTGAGGGATAATCACCAAAGTTTCAGTTGGGATGCAATGGGTTCGAAATCTCCCTCTAGTCAGGTGGTACAGGCTTCGAGCGGGCCGACATTGATGCACCGCTTACAATATTTATCAATACTAGGTAATTAACCAACGATGATCCTGGGTTCATTCAGTGGTAGGGAGCCATGGAGAAGCAGGTTGAGGGTTATACCCTCCAGAGGGCCTTAATAGGCAATGAGAACTCAACGACTTGTCTCTCTCGGCTGCGAGCCGTGGTTGAGGCCGGGATAGGATGTCTATATATGCGTAGAGAAGTTAAGAGGCGAAGAGTATGAACTGACTGTGTCGCTGGGACGTCAGGTCACTGGGCGTAGAAGGCTAAAACCGAGGGCACTTGACTTAGGAAAGTCTGTGATTATTACTAGAGCCTTGCGACTAATCGAAAGATATGCTGAATGACCTACAACTGGTCAATCCTGGCCACTTTTGGAGTGGCATCTGCATTTAAAATGGGTAGTGTTCATTTGAGGCTCTTATTTCCTCCGACAGTGTCGGGGAGCCGCAGCCTTGTGTGCCAACTATCGTCAATGTCCCTGTGGGTCTCTTTTCCGATGGCTTGGGTCGCTTGAACAGGCGAGACTCCACAACCCATCGCTATCAACTTGCAAGCGTCAGGACCGGCTTCTAAGTAATCCCATTGCCATTTCATGGTCCAAAACATCACTTCCGGGTTTCTTTATCGCAATCTTGCTGCATCTTCACTTTTTAACAGCAGCTGAACTCTTTGGCTTGCGATGGCCCGCTGGGAGCCCATATCGGGGGCTGGACCGCCTAATGGATGGATGCGGGCGTCCTGGCCCAATGCCCCTTTGCCCCTGCAGGTCAATCAATAGTCCACGTTCCACCGTGAGACAGAAGACCCCCCACTTCAGTAATCCCACGATCGCAACGCCACGGCGCCAGTAAAAAGTCGATGATTAGTTGGTGAAACGGCTCACCCGCAAGCCTCAGGGGCCGAGAATCTTGGGAGGAAGGGTCTCTTTCACGTCACAAGGCATCTAGCCCGCAGCCTTTGTTATTTTAAGCGCCTCACTTTATGGATAAGATGGCTTTCTCCCCATGCCGCAAGCGGAAGCCGCCAGATATTCTCTCCACTCATTATTCCCTACCACCGAACTTGACGACAGGATCCCGACCACAGCTTCACGACGTTCCATGCCAAGATGACGCTCGCTCACGCCCGGAGCCTCCCGGCTCCTATTCTCCTCCTCGTTCTCTGCGCGGGCCAATCCCTCGCCGCTGCCAACAACGTCACCATTGCTGACGCCGACGACAAAGCGCTCGAAGACAAGTTCCAGCAATACAGCCTGCCATATGGTGTCTTGGGAGCCATCTCGCACATCCTGACTCTCTGGGTCATGGGCTGCCACTTCTATGGTCGCACACCCTGGGTGCCCTGGCGGCCCCTCAAATACAACTTCTTCAACATGAGCTCGACCGTCGGCTCGTCCCTCGTCTCCATCGGCATTGCCGTCTTCACCTTGTCTCGCATCCAGGAGACGCAGGCGCTGGTCGTCTTGGCCGCCATGCAAGTCGTCCTGAGCCTCATGCTCGACGCCGTCAACGTGCACCGCTACTTCGCCATCCGACGACGCGTCAAGTACGAGACGATCGACGGCGATGGTAAGGAGGTGGAGAAGGTCGGACTCATCCGGGGCATGGTTCTCTGGGGGGCGATTCTGTACGGCGTCTCGTACGCGTCCATTTACGCCATGGCGCAGATGTCGAGTAAGTTGCAGTTTGCTCCCACTCTTCTTTCGCCTCGCTTGTTCTTGAGCTATACAGTATAGCGGACGCTGATATCTTTCTCAGAGAGCAAGAGGCTCACCGGCCGCTGGGAACCACTGTCCATCTTGTTGGTAGTCATGGCGTGTGGCTCGGGATTCGTTGCCTTCGTTTCACTGATTGCATGGTTCAAGGAAGGCCGCCCTCAATTAGGTGCCACTCTGCATATTCTGGTCGTTTCGGGTCTAGTCTGCAGTTTGGCCTACTTTCTCTCGGGTGACTACGCCGTGGCTGTCCTAACGGGAAACACGATTGGTCTTCCCACTAAGAAGTACCAGGAGCTGTACTGGGTGTTTTGGATATTTGAGCGTGTGCCGCTCTTTACCTTTTAGCGTGATTTGCTTGGGAGGCTTCAGCTAGACGTGTCTGCATCACTATAAGAGGTTGATTATCCAAGCCGTTCTTGTCAATGTCGCGTTCAGTATCAAATATTGATTGGGTTGATTGGGCAACTTTCACCCGTTGGTATTCTCCAACTGTTTCCATCATAGTCTTCGATCTTCAAGATCCGTCTTCCCGTCAGAGGGTCCGTTCGTTGAAGGGGAATAACTTGACGGCTGTCGACTAGCAGCAGAGAGTGAAACTCGGCCGCCTCAACTCCAGTTCGTATGTCTGAAATAAACCCTGCAAAGGCTAGTCTCGTTGTCAAAACTGATGTTTGAATATTACGTATATGGCAATCCTTGTGGTGATTCTTCTGGCAGCGCCGTATTTCAGTGTATCTGCTCGGTCCGGGTGTAGAAGAGAGTGAACCATCTCCGATCCGTCCATTCCAAAATAGCCACCAATTTCTACCATCTAGATCCATAAACCTCAGTCGCCAGAGAGGTAATTTCGGTCTTTAGTGCTAGGGCCTCAAGGCGGAATTGGACGACGCATTCTAGTTCAGGGCCAGCATATACGGAGCAGCTGCACACGCCCTGCACCTCGACAGGGACGACACTACCGCCAGCAAGCTCCTTTTCTCTGGCATCGCATGCGGCTAAAGTTGCCGATGTTTTGTTGAAGAAAGCCTCAATTTCTGAACTGATAGAATATTCCGAGTGAGTCATCGCCAGGACGCTATTAGCTGTGCTCAACCCTAGAAGGTCCAAAAAATCGGGAGTAACGGGTCCTACATCGCCTAGGGCACCAAATCGCAACCGGGAAATGGTATTATCAGCGCAGCATTAGGGCCTAGGTCAGGAGGATGGGTCAAGAATAAGCCCAAGCTAAACTAAACGATAAACCGCATCTTAGTGTTTGGAGATCCCTTAGGCTAGATGGCGTTCTCGATCGAGAGGCCGTCCGTAATAAGTTTTTGGTTATTAGAGCTAGAAAGCGTGTGGTGAATAGAAATCTGTATCACGACACACCAGGAAGGCAAACAACAGAATCAATCCCCAAATTCTGCCGACAAGTGTTGCCGACCAACAGCCGCACACTTGCACCTTTTAAAAAGCTCCTTTGCGTGGCTTCCTGAACAGATAAGAAAGTATCGTAGTGATTTCCGTGAGGCCTTTGCTTAAGCACGATGACTACCAGGTGAAAGAAGCGCTGGACGAGACGGTGGAGCTGCAGCGAGTTCGAGGTCAGTCTCACGGTAACCAAGCCGAGTGCCTTCAGTGCCCCTGCGGATATAGTGAGGTCAGGCACGTCCTTTAGAATCGAACGCGGTATGCGCTTTCGCTCAAGAATCGCAATCAGCCATAGAAAACCGACCGCCCGCGACTTCTGTTGAGATGTCTGATCGATGGAGAGTTTCCATGTTAGAAACACTGGTTTGAGACCCGCACCGTCTCGTCTTTCATTTGCAAGTTCCTCCTAAAGAAAGCCCCAAAGAATCTCGAGCAGAGGTTCCGTTTTCAGAGCGCGCAGGACACCAATCCAGTTGTATATGTTTTCTGTTCCTGTTATTTGTGTATAAATTCGGTGGTTATCTGTTATCTTCTCAAATACTGCAAATTGGAATGCGCAAACTCTGGCAAAGACGCAACACGTGCAGTCGGCCAAGCTCTCCACATTCCTCGTAATACACACACCATAGATCCCTAATCACCTTCATTGTTAGTCTAACCCACGCCTAAGCCACGAAATGTGTTTGAATCGGTCCAACAAGGATCTCATAAAAAGTTTCAAGTCCTCCTCGATGCCATGCAAGGACCTCATATCGTCCGAAGATGCTCTTACAAGTACACTGAGCACTCTACTCAGATCGGCCCCTCTCGTAGGGTCGTAAATTACTCGAGCCCGGCGTACTACGAACGAGCATCATATTAATACAAGTGAATCACAGAAGCTCTGTGGAAATTCGACAGGTATGTGAATAGTGAGGTTTTATTTTCAAGGAACTTGGGAGCCTAACTTTAGGAGCCTTAACCGTACTTCCACCAGCAAATCGTACTCCCCGAGTAACCGCAATCAACCTCCCTAACCACATCTCCCTAACCCCGCTCTGGCAGCTGCTTGGCACTAATGCAGGCCCTAAACCAAACCGAACTCGGGCAGTAGGGCTTTGTGCCGTAGGGCTGCATACTGCTCCAGAGGCGGCCTCGATTGGCCTCACCGAATGACCCCTCTAGTGCGCGAATTGAGAGTAAGAGATCTCGGTTTGCAGTCCGCCTAGATTTTGACGAATCCTAGTCAGTCAATGGCGAGAACCCATAAAATATCGCTCTTCGAGTTTGGTCTTGTCATACAGGTACCCACCCAATTAATTATAGGAGGAACTTTATTTCTGATCGGGAAAAAAACCAGTCGCTCGCCTGGCCGTTTGGTTCGTTGCTCCGAGGAGTGTTTGTCACTCCAAATCGCAGGCAGCCGCCGCCGCCCCCCCCACCACCGCAGGATACCTTTGCTCTCGCCGGCTGAGTCACCGCTACTTTTCAATGGGAGGTCAGCTGAGGTGACCCAAATCTTTCGCTCAAAGTGGACCTCAATTCCAGTTTACAAAAGGGCATGTGATTGAATAAATAGTGCCTCCAAGTCTTAAGGCTCCATCTAGATCCTTCAAATTTGCCTCATCAACGTGCAAGCCACCTCGTTCCGCTCGACATTGCATCACGGTAGGTTGTCGTCGCCGCAACGCAACAAGCCCACCACCACGCAATGTCCGACGAGGTAAAACAGGAACAACCGAAAATGGTCACCACGGCAGAGAAGGAGGGAGACCAGCCCTGGTTCCTCCAGTCCAAGGAGCCCGTCCTCTTCCCCGATCACCCTGGATTCCAGATGTCAAACGAAGACTTCGCGGCCTTCCTCCGCAAAGAAATCAAGGATGCCGCGGCCGCTAAGGTTGATAAGATAGACGCCGACCTCGACGAGAAGGATAGTGAGGATTCGTTCACCATGGTCTCTGACCCTTCGACAACGGCCGAGGTCAAGGCCGCCATGAAGAAACTAGATGTCGACGATAAGGGGGATACGAAGGACACCACAGCCGTCAGCGACCATCCGTTTGTCGCCGCTCTTCACTCCTACGGAGAAGAAGAAGTAGAAAGGGAAACGTCATCGACTTTGGAGAACAAGATGCTCACCGAGAACGCTGCTATCGCTTACCGCTCGACCACGAACCCCCTCGTCGATCTCTTCACGGAACTAGAGGATGTTCTGTCGGGTCCTCGCCTGTTGGAGCTTCTCAATGCCGCCTGGGCACACGATTCACTCGCTACGCTCAAGATCATCTTCAACGCTCGCTCCATTCATCTCGGCAAGAGCTCGAGGACGGTTTTCTACAAGTGTGCCGGCTGGCTTGCACAGTACCACCCCCTCACGCTAATTCTGAACCTGCAGTGGCTGGAACGCCCCATCATTGAGAAAAAGGTGCAGAAGAAGGTCGGTGACGACGAGATGGTCCTGGTGGAGCCTGAAAAGGAGGGACAGGCGGATGACGAAACCAAGCATGACGTCCGAAATGGCGTTTCACACGGCTACTGGAAGGACTTGCTGAATATCTTGGCCCTTGCTGCGAATGACAAGCTCAATGTCCTCGCCAACCCGGCCGAGGTACTCAACGTCCACGCCGACAAGAAGGCCAAGAAGGTCACGAGCGAGGAGGCCAAGGCCAAGCGGGCGCAAGTGAAGGACGAGCGCCATGAACGGGCCGTGACCAAGTTCAATACGGACCCCGTTTATCGCGGCCTGCACATTGCCGTGACAAAGCTCTTCGTCGCTGCCCTGAGGAAAGACCTGGAGGTTCTCCATGGCGACGATCCCAAAGCCAAGCGGCGGATTTCCCTTGCGGCCAAGTGGGCTCCCACGCGAAAGAACTTCCACGACAGGCACACCTTCGTCACGAGTTCGATCGCTGAGCAGATGCATCCCATGCCTAACCTGAAGGCTCTTCTCGAGGAGGACACCTCCCTTGAGACCGAGGAGAAGAAGCGGGACGTCTACCTCCGCCACGTACGTGATCAGTACCGCAAATCCATCTCCGCCCTCCGCGCCCAACTCGACGTTGTCGAGCGCCTGATCACTTCCAAGAACTTCTCCGAAATTAAGTACGAGCGCGTTCCCTCCCAAGCCATGAGCAACTACGCCAAGTTGTTTGCGACAAAGGACATGGACCATTTTGGCGCGTACATCGACAAGGTTGCCAGCGGCAAGGCACAGATCAGTGGGGCGACCCTTCTACCTAGCACGCTGGTCAGTTTGGTCCGCACGAGTTTCCACCGCGCCTCCGACACGATCTCGACGGCCGGAAAGGTGGACCCTAAGAAGCTCGTTGAAGACAAGATCAAGGCCATGAAAGCCCAGGTCGTGGACGAACAATGGAAGACCCTCGTCCAACGCATCAAGGATTCCGGCACCATGGAAAACTGCATGGCCGTGTGCGACGTGAGCGGTTCCATGAGCGGGCCTGTCTTCCCCGATGGCACCTGTCCCATGGACTCGGCCATCGGATTGTCGCTGCTGATCGCGGAAGTGTGCAAGGCGCCCTTTGGCGGCACCTTTGTCACCTTCAGCGAGAAGCCCGCCGTGGTGCAGCTTGATCTACGGCGGTCGCTGTCCGAAAAAGTCCGGTTCATGGAGCGTGCCGACTGGGGCGGCTCGACCGACTTCGTCGCCGTGTTCGAAATGCTCATCCTCCCGCTTGCCCTAAAGCACAAGCTCAAGCAGGAGGACATGGTGAAGAGGATTTTCGTCTTTTCGGACATGCAGTTCAACATGGCGAGCTCCCGGTCGGGCGGGTGGTCTTCCGGCTACGACTCCGAGCCGAGTAGGTGGTCTACCAACTACGAGAGGATTGCGGAGTTGTACAAGGAGAACGGGTACGAGATGCCGGAGCTCGTGTTTTGGAACTTGGCCGGCGGACGGGCGGGGTATTCCGGCTACGGCGGTGGGGATCCTGTGGCGCCGAAGCCGGTCACGGCGGATGAGGTCGGCACGGCGCTCGTGTCGGGGTATTCTCAGGGGATGCTGAAGGTTTTCTTGGATAATGGTTCGTTTGAGGAGGAAGAAGAAGAAGAGGAGGAAGTCAAGATTGAGGAAAATGAGGATGGGGAAGTTGTTGTCGAGAAGGTGGTGAAGAAGCAGAAGCTTAATCCGCTTTCGACTGTGAAGAAGGCGATTGGGCATAAAGCTTATGACATGCTGCGAGTTATCGATTGAGTGGCGTGTTGGTTGGGAAGTGAATCATTTGGGAACAGCAGGAAACACTCACTTTAAGAGAGCATGTTCAAATACGCAATGAGAAAATGAAGTACCGACTGCAAGAATAAAAAAAGTAACTCTCCCGTATTCTTCAGGCGGCGTATTTCCGGGTCGTCTTGAACCAGCAGGTGCGGCAGCTCTCGTAAATTCCAGCCCGTCAGTTCGTGAATTGCCCTTTACAATAGCCAAGAATGAGGGTTTCCCTTTCTTCATCGTTTCTCTCTAGTTTCTTGAGATCTCTGTCCCACCTATTGTAGCTACATCATAATAGCGCTTGACCCTTTTAATATGCAGTTTGTTTCCCCCAGGACAGCTAGGCCCATACACCATAATTAGGGTTACGGTTTGTAATGTGGTGAGTAAGTGTCAAATATTAAATTTAGTGGAAGGAACATCGGCGAAGTAGCAATAAAATAACTATGAAGTTCAGTTCTTCCTTCGGAAGAAATATTAAAAACTTCGCTTTCTTTTTGGTATTATTTTCCTTTTGCTTCGGGATTGTATTGTCCTGGGGAAAATATACGACAGAAAGGCTTGGATCATCGGGAGACCACCCTTCCGTGGAGGGATGTTGGTGAGGAGCATACCCGGTGAGTTGTCATGGCCATGGGGTTTAAGCGCAAAGGGAATTTTGACTAATATTTTTAGGTGGAGGGAGAGCAACATAGTGTTCGAGTCTTGCTTAATTCTCTCCCCGTGTCCTTTTGGGGGGTGGGAGTGCCTGTGTCAGTGAACTTGCATTAGGCTGCGAGGTAGGGAGCGAGTCATGGGTGTCAGTCTGGAGATAGGGTTGGGGCTAACCCCTTAAACGGATCTATGTCAGAAGGATTGGCCTCACTGCATGGACCCGCTTCCTGAATGCCTGGCGCGCGTTCATCAGACAATTAAAGAGTATGGGTTATATACAAATTTTATGCTGCAGAATATTGGTGAAGTAGCTACCTAATAAGGTGCCCGAAAGGGCATCATGTCATTCTGTCTTCGGATGGAAATCTGCCTGTGAGGGTTCAACCCAAACGGGCAAGGGAATGGGAAGCGACAAGCACATTGCGCGGTTCTCGGGAACACCCCTTAAGTTGTTCCCACCAAAACTTCACTTTTTTTTTTGAGGGCGGGAGGAGGTTTTCGTCCATGTACTATGATCGAGGCGGCCTAGTTGCTGTTAAGGAGTGACTTGTTTGGAGAAAACACCTCCTCTATGGCCATATTGTTATCTGTACTGCACCATTTTTGGAGGGTCGGTCCGGATGTCAGTTCGAATCAGACTTGGCACATCATGGATGGCTTTTTCCTTGTTCGCATACTACCTGCTTTCCTAGGGTTTCATTATGAACACACATCTCTGCTCCAGGTTTTTACTAGCAATTGGTATTTATGCCTACAAATGCATCGGCCAAGTACACTGCTTGTCTAATCGATCTAACAACTTGGGCAGGTTCTGTGAACAGGATATCTCATGCCCACACTAACACTTGGACAAGTATCCGCTCCGCCTTTCACTATCAATGGCTCTAAGGGCAAGTTTGCCTTCCACAAACACTCCTTGGGAAATAATCGGTGACCACGCCAGCTGCGGCAAAATCTTCAACGCGTGTGCCGACTTGCCTCACCAATCTAGACTCAACTCCTAAGGTATGCCGGCTCTTTTTCACTCTCCCCGTACGAATTACCATACGGACCGCCCGCTCCGTCCATGTTGAACATGGCCTGGATGGTCGGCTGCTTTTTGGAGCTGTTCTTCGCCGCGTCCTCGGCGCTGTAGAGCTTTTCGTAGAAGTGCACGACCCTTGGGTGCGCCATAATTTTGGTTTTATCGAATTTGAGCACTTGCAGTCCTTCCTTGGTTGTCGCACGACTGAGCGCCACATACGCCTGGCCCTTCTCGAATGTCCTCCCCAGATTAACCTTGACGCGGTCTAAGGTCTGGCCCTGCGCCTTGTGGATGGAAAGGGCCCAGGCTAGAATGAGCGGGAGCTGCGAGCGCTGCGCTTGCACCTCGCCGTTGGGCAGCTCCACCTTCCATTCCTCGGCAACTACATGGCGGGTGCGGTGCGTGCCGTCCGCGGCGAGGAATTCAACAACGGGAAACTTTGGAGGGTCGGCCTCGACGTGGGTGGATGCGAACTTCCTGATTTTCTTCTTCAGGTAGGACTCGTCGCCAGAATCGAGTTCGAGGGCTTCGTCGCCGGCCTCGGCGCTGAGAGTCCACTCCCTCACCGTCTTGAAGGACTTGATGGTCCCGATGCTGCCGTTGACGAGAGTTTGATCGAAGTTCTTGATCAACATGACTTGGGCGCCCACCTTGAGCTCAATGGTCTTCGGTGCCATCATGTATTGGAGAAGCCGCTCTCGAACGGAAGGTTCGCCGGAGTCTTTGGCCGTGAAGCGAAGCAACTCGCCCTTCAGGGCCCGAAGTCTGGTGTTGTTCGCCGTCTCCACCTCCAGGCGAGTGGAGAACAACTCCGTCACCTCGATGCCGTCATCGAACTGCAGGGGTCGTGACAGACTCTGGAATGTTCGAAGTGTCTGGTCCGTGACTTTGCCGACCCGCATCTCATTGAGCATGGTCGCAAAGTCCGCATCTTTCTGACGGAACACCTGAGTCAGGCCGATGGTATGGTCTATAGATGTGTTCCAAGTGGCGGCGTCGAAGGCGAACTTGGCGCCGCGAATTTTGTCGTCAGGCACTGGAGGAAGCTGGAAGAAATCGCCGGTAAGGATTAGCTGCAGACCTCCCCAGGGCCGCCCGTCTTTTCGAATAGTTCGTCCAATATGGTTCAGCTTGTCGAAAAGATCGCCGTCGATCATAGAGACCTCGTCAATGACTAGGGCCCTCGTGTTCATCCATCGATCCTTCGCTTTTCTGTTCTTCCGGATCTTCTGACAGAGTTCCTGGGCAGTCTCCTTTCCGAGGCCAATGCCTGTTCCAGGGTATTAGTTCAAACGCCCAAATGGTGTTGTAGTCAGGGCAAATATACCTGAAAAGCTATGAAGCGTCATCCCACCAATATTGCAAGCCGCCAGGCCGGTCGATGCCGTCACGGCTACGGCATCGGCCTTTCTTGCGTGTTTCCTCTTCAGTTCTGCGATGATTTCTCTCATTAGAACCGACTTCCCTGTGCCTGCGGGTCCCGTGAAGAAGACGCTCCTCCCCTGCTTGACGAGATCCAGGATGTGTCTCTGCTCTGAGCTGAGGAAGACCTGCGCAAATCTCTTCTTCTTCAGATCGTTCGACTTGACACCATTGATTTCGTTTATAGAGGAGCGATTGCTGGCTTTTGGTTGGGCAGCCAATGAGTCCGGATCAGGACAAAACATATCCTGTGTAGCAGTGGGTTGCTGTTTGTGTTGCAGCTTGTGGTGCCTCCTCTTCTCCTTTAGAGCGCTCTCTGTTGCTTCGTGGGGCAGGTATTTCTTGGCAGCTGGTGTTTTGGCGTTTCGTGAAATTGGCGGCTGGTCTTCATCGACCTGGGTCAAGTCAATGGACTCTACTTCTTTGACCTCCTGCTTCTTCCAAGGAAGATTCTTTCGTTTTCGGGTAGGTTGTATGTCGTATTCCCGCTTTCGCTTGGTCGTACTGCTAGCACTGGACTGGGTTGGCGAAGATCCCTGCGCTGGTGGGGGTTGAGGCGGCGGAACCTGTTGTGCCCGTGGTTGGAAGTGCGATAGGGGAGATGAACTCCATGACATAGCCGAAAACTGCGAGAGTTGTTGGACACCAGCTTGCTGCGTAGGCTGTGCTTTCGGTGGAGCAGGGAGTGACACTGGTCCACCATCAAACTCGAGGTCGGACTGATCTCCAAGCCATTCCAAGTCTTTCTCGAGCGATGGGTGATTCTCCCGGTTCCAACCCATTCCATGAACCTCGTCATCAAACGAGTTCGACGAGCCACAGATTCCACCAAATCTTGGACCAGTCGACGGTGGTCGCGGCACTGCGTTGGCCGACTTAGGTACAAGAGGCTTTGTTGATGGAGGTATGACGGCAGTACTTTTCGGCTGCGTAGCAACACGGTTTGCGCCGAAGAGTTGTTTGATGTTCCCGTCCTGACTCGAAGGGTTGGATTGGAGGTTCTTCGGGAGCTGTAAGTTCTTCTTCGGTTGCTGCTGGGTGGCCCGGGCTACAATATCCTCGGCAATGGGATATTTTCCAGTTCGCGCAAGCATCGTGACGTCTTCAATTGGTGCTCTGCCAGTCGCAGGGAGGGAGTGGACGAGGCGGGAGAGGTCGGTCGTCCGAGGGGCCCGGAACGTCTCGCGTCGCAGCGACAGTCGAACTGGCAGGCGCAGGATGACAAGGCGTGGCACTACCATGAATAAATTTGATGTGAATGGGGCAGGCACCCCTTGGTGTCGAATTGGGGATTCTGCGAGGACAAATTCGACTTGGGGGGCCGAATTGTCAATTCCCTTTGGACATTATTATGAAGTTCTCCGTGAAAAACACCACTTTGCACGCGTCTGTCCAGTCATCGTATCGCTGTGCCTGGCAGCTGGCCACCACCAATCAGCGTGAAACAATCTCCTGCTTAGTCAATGAAGCGTGACTCGGTGGCAGACGTGGCGGCACTTGCCCAAACAATTGGGCATGACGAGCAGCCAAGAATTTTTTACAGAAGGTCTCCGAAAATACTACTTATTCGATTGCATGTAACCGCTCTGCTACAAACACTTATCTTGTACCAGCTTATGCGTTCCATCTGGAAAGTCCAGACGTAGTCGCACAAGTCTTAAAACGGGAGGTGTCATCATCCAGCATCGCGAGGTCAATAACCAATAGAAATACATGCTTGCTGCATCGTCGCCTCGTTTTTCTGGCGAGATGGAGGGTCGTTGTCTAATCGCTCACCTGGTCTCGGTCACCACCAATCCAGCTCGCGGGATTTTGGCCCTCATAGCGGGGTGCCTATACGAACCGCCCATGCTGCAGAAATTTGCACTTCACTGGGCACTTGAGCAGTTTTCTCCCGGCATATGCAGACTCAATGAAATTCAATTGGTATCCAGACAGGAAATGCTGCAGCTATCTACTACTACATAAAGGGGAAGTCATTCTGCTCGCTCTGTTGTTCACAAATGCCCGTCCTTCCCAAGATTCAACCTCAAACCTGAAACCCAATTTCCCACGACCCAATACAGTAGGACGACATGGATATCAAAACCGGCATCATCCCATTGACGCCGGATGTTACGAAGAAATGCTTCTCACCAAAAACCATTGGCAATCGTCACCTAAAACCGTGGTAGTCTCTCGAAAGGATTCCCGTGGTAACGCTCACGTTCTGCCAAGATCCGTTGTGCTCTTGCCTCTCTCCCGCCATACCTAATATCTTCTTCGCCATAGACGGGGTGACGGATCGGACGAGCTGCCATTGGGACTGGGATAAGGGTCGGCTCATCGTACCGACTATAGGCGCTATCGTCATCAAAGGTGAGGCGGTTCATGCGGCGGTCCAGCTCGTCGTCGCGGCGGAGGTGTTGCGCCTCACGTGCTGTGATGTGCCGTACCGGAACCCGGTCGTCGATCAGCCTCTCCTCGACGATGACGCGCGGCTGGACGCGGCGTTCTGCGTCCGCCATCTCGAAACCGCGATCCAGCCCACGAGCGAACGCACTCTCGATTGCCGCTTCAGGATCGATCAAGGGAGGTTGAGGGACCTGGGGGAACATGGGTGGCGCATCCAATACGTACTCGCCGCGAGAATGTCTTCTGGGGGCATCGTGGCCGTAGAATTCGGGTCGATCTCGGACTCTGTGGCGACTCCGGGATCGACTTCGACTTCGACCACGATGTCTGCGTCGAGAATCGGAGCTGAGAGATGTCGGCGGGGTGCCCTCGGAGTCGGAATAAGACCTTGAGCCGGACGACGAGCTGTAGCTTCCAGGAGACTGATCTCTCTTATGCTTCGGCATCGGTTTCTTGCCATTGTCCTTGAGGACTTGTACGCCCTGTGGCATCTTCATGCCTCCAGGTCGGCCACCGCCCTGCATTTGCCGGCCACCAGGCTGTGCAGGACCTTGTTGACCCTGTTGACCTTGTTGGGGTGGACCCGGCTGCATCTGTTGGAATTGCGGCGGGAGCATGGGGGGATGGTCTCGAAGACTCCGTTCAGCTTGCCGTTCATGCCACATCATCCTCAAATTCTCCCCCTCCCGAGGCATGCGCTTGAAGAAAGCGGTGATAGATTGTCGGCGGTAACGCGGCTTCTTCTTCGACTTGGACTGCTTGTGAGTGACGAGGACCTCCTTCCCATGCTTTCCTTGCTTGTAATAGTATGCGTAGGGTTCCTTGATTTCCTTCAACTGGTGATCGAGCTGCACAAGAACGGTTTGGTATTTAGGATTTAGCTCAAACTTGGTAAGCTCGGCCTGGATCATCTCCAACTGACGCTGCTGCGCAGTGATGAGGGATGCCTTCTTGTCGCTAACGCTCCTCTCAAGGTCAAGCTCTCGAACCCTCCAGGCAGCTTGCTGGTTCGACATGTCGTAAACCTGGCTCCGGATGATGTTGTTCCACGTCGGACCAATCAGATTACCGAAGTCGTCGAACGTCTCTACCTCGGCCTTCTCCATGCGGACGACGTAATAGTGGGAGAGCTTTTCCCTGAGTTGTTCCTGAGTCAGATAATCCTCGCGGAGGTCACATTGAGGAGCGAGAGGCGGTGCCATATCCCGCGGAACGGCATGAGGCGGCGGCATCATGTTTGGAACCATTGGTCCCATTGGAGGCCCCATTTGTGGCGGCATATGATGCATTGGCGGTGGCGGAGGACGATTGTCTCGTGGATCTCGAGGGTGCATGGGCGGCGGAGGAGGGCCGCGAGGTGCCCCTCCGTCGCCACCGAGAACGACTAGGCCGTGTGATGACATATTGATGAAATGCGTCGGGTGGAAGAAACCAGAGTTTGGTCGGGGATCTTGGTGGGGTGAGAAGATAAAAGACGAAGGAAGCTTGTGTGTGGGGTGACGATGCCTTCTTATTCTATCCGGGCGGGTAGGTTCTTGTTGAGCAGCTGTGACAAGACCGGCTTACGGAACCGGGCGAGGACTCAAGGCGCCGATCAAAACGAAGCGGGAACGAATCAAATATGAGGCGGGTGGCTTGTGAGAAGAGCTTCGAAGAAGCTGATTCTGGTCGGAGTGTTGGTAAGGTGTGTCTCAAAAAGAGACTCGGTGTGGCGGAGCACCTAGCCTTGATCCGGCACACCGTCACAAGAATCTCCCACCCCTCTCAGGCCTTTTCGGCGGATGGAAGGGCAAAAAAAACTTCCGTTGGACTTTGCGGCTCTAGATTTTGGGGTAATGGGCTGTGGAGGCGGAAATAAAATTTGGGAGGGTTGGAAAAGGTGATGGAAGCCTTCAACGATCCGAATCCTCCGCGGGAGGGAAGACCCGGCGAAGATATATATTTTTCTGGGTTAAGATGTACAATTGCCCCAGAGCGCAAGTCGGCACTCGGTGACGGAACTTAGAACATGGGCTTCACCGCTGAACGGAAAGAGGCAGTGGCCGGGAATTCTGGCCGACCAAAACGACTGGCCGTTACCTCTTGGACTTGCATCGACAATTTCGAACAACGTAAGTTTGGGCTGGTAGTGAACACAGCGAACAGAGAGGCATTCTAGTGAGAGGAGGGGTAGGGAGGGGTGGCCAATTTCTGAGCAGTACCCCACCATCAGAGCCTCCTTTGTGGAGCGGACCAGCCAGCGTCTCCAATGATAACGATGCCGTCCCGCAATCTGGACAGACAGGAAACCGTGGATATTCCGGAGGCATACAAGGCTGTACAAAGTACATACCCTCGACCTCGGATGGTTGCATGGCCAACGGGGATTTCGACGCTGTTCAATCGGTCGGCTGACTTGGAATTCACAGCAAGAACATTTGGCAGACTACGTGGACAAGCTAGACTCGTCGGCGCCGGATAACCCAGCCCAAACACAACCAGCGAACTCCAATTGGGGGAAGAATTGCTCTATCTTGAGACTTGTGAGTTCCGAAACGGCGATGCTGACGTTAAGTCTTCCACAGGTGTGCGATGGATACGGAATGTATCTCAGGAGCCGACAACATGCGAACCAATTTCTTGACGGAGGTGCATGTAAAAAGAGGTATGCACAAGGCAACCAACGATTCGATTGCTGCCTGCATGTCAGTCCGGGAAAATCAGCAACACCTCTAACAATGCGGGCAAAGAGCACCGTGGTGCTGCTGATGCGGGGCTAAAGCGAGTACGAGGGTACCTTGGCCTCAGCAGTGGGATCCACCTTCTCATCAGCCGGAAGGAACCAACGTCTTGCATCCAAGAAGGCTCCCTCTTCAATTCCTTGCAAGAAGGAGCATCCTAGCCGACAAAGCACTGTTGTGCGCTACACGGATTTAACGTATTATCCAAGTGGCACATTTCCTTAGCTCGACCTCTTCCATATTGGAGTTCCCATGTAGCACTCGGTCTTGGCTAAAATTTGGGCGATCCATGCATCCATCATTGCCGCATTTCCCAAGCTGCGAAATTCCAACAATCCTGAAAGCGGGTTGGCTACCTCTCCTTCCCATTTGAACCAAGATCCATCAAGTGACCAACCGCTTAAGCTGATGATGAAGTACGAAGGATTCTCGACGAGCAAACGGAGTGTGGGCCGCCTGCATCAGTGTGTACTCATGCATCTGCCTGGCACAGGTGATTGGAACCAATTACACGGTTGGAAATTCAATGGATCGGGGTGCCGTGTCTGAATTGACAAGGTACCCAGGTACTACCTACCTTCCCTACTGGGCGACAGCGATCGACCCGGACTTTGGCCCCTCAATCGACTGCTCCTTTCCTTTCCGTTTTGGAAGTTTTATATAGAAGTGGGGGGGCCATCTTTCGGACTAACAAAATGGTGGGTGACGACGTGGCCCGTCCATCCACTCGCTTGGGGAGGGAGGGAGGAAAGGCTGAAGGGAATTTGTTTCTGATTTACAAAATTCACTGCCGCTTATATTAATCAAGAGAGGCACAACTGTGCTGGTGGTGGGGAGGGAAGACATCGGACTAGGAAATGAACAGCTGTTTGATGTCTCTGATTCTTCGTAGAGGGTGGAGCAATATCCCGATATTCGAGTCTATGCGCTTGTGTGCCTTGAGGAAGGGATATCTTGTCTTTGATTTCATAAAACATGTGAGACAACGATTTAAGGTACCGACCAAATTATTTCAATATTTTTTACGAGGTTCTTACCTGGGCGTGAATCCGAAAGGTTGTTGGGGTGGATCCTTGACTGCCTTCAAAAATTCGTCTGCCTATTCTTCTCTCTTGACCGAATGCAGATTTGGAAGCCTAAAACTGCCAGTACAGCTCTGTGCTACAGTGAGGCGGGCAAGGCATAATATTTTCTCTGTTCGAAAGACTTCAGCTTTCTCTCCGTGTGGTCGGGTTCTAGACAGCTCGATTTCAGGGGCGAAGGCTTGACACATGGGTGGTGGTACGGCATCTATAACAAATTCTCCATCGAACTTCGGGGAAAATGCGTGTGCTACTACTACCAAACGTCGAAGCAAACCAAGACCATTTTCCCACGAAATATTCTCGTTTGTCCTTCAAGTAACGTTTCTACTCTGTTACAACACTGCGGCTGGACTCTCCTAAATCTAGAAAAGATAAATCATTTCCTAACGCCGTGGGGCTACAGAAAGCTGAGGGATTGGCTCCCATGTCGTAAACCGAATGCAAGATTACAAAGGCGTATCATGACTCTTTATGCCACATTTCTTCCTCGAAAGCCACACTCCGGCGTGGAACCCAGACTAGAATTGTCATTACGTACCCTGAAAGGCTTTAGCTGCGAGTAATGTCTGAATTGCATGCGCGACCGGCGTATTCACGTTCCCGTGAAAGAGGTAAGCTCCAGCATGCATAGCGGGGTAATGATACAGTATTCTGTGCATGTCATGTTCGTCATCGCTACCCGGAGTCCTTTCCATTCTGATCTGGAAAAGAAGCAAAGCCCGGAGTATCGTCCCGGAAAGTGCATACCGAAGGGCATGGCGCATGCCAAGACCCCCTTCACGCATCGCAGTTCTTCCTTTGTTTGCCAGATCGGACCACCCAGAGACCCCCATTCAAGACATGTTAATGCAAGCCGCATATTTCCAGGGCGAGCAGTATCTAGAAAGTTTCTTGACTTGCACTCGGATCCTTCGGTGAGAACATGTTGCCCCACTCGGCCTTGAAACAACCCTGCGATAGCCGATGCTCATGTACGAGATTCCTTATTTTTTCTTTCAAAGAAGAGACTCGGAACTTTCATTGATCCAAAATGTGGAGATTCTCTTCCATCGCCTGCTCCACAAGTTTGTGAAGCCATGAGAGATAGGGTTTTTTTTATTAAAGTCCATTGTTTCAAGTTAGGATGGTGTTCGGCCGACGAACTTTCGCCTCGTTTTTTTTTAGGGTGTTCCCGTCAATGTCTGGGTTGATGTCATGCCGAGCCGTCGGAAAGCTACTGCCGAGCCATCCCGCGATCTCGTCAAGAGAAGCAAACAGGGTCGGACGGACCCACGGCGAGTATATTTTAGCGGGTGGGCCGCTCGTCGCAAACTTGGAGCCCATGAATGACCCACTATGAACGCCCGGCACGAGGTTATAAAGGCGATGATTCGGCCAGGCAAACTCAGGTCAAGATCGATGACGGAGTTTGTGCAATGCGACAGGCGAGCTCGGACAAAACTCGTTTACTTCTCCTTCGGCTGTTGCTTTGCGCTCCATGTGATAGTCGATTCCATGATTTCAAAGAAGCGCTAGCTTGCCTAGCCTTGGCTCGCGGATGCTGCATGGAGAACCCAAGACCCACTATCAAAGATGCCCACATGGTATTGTGCTGCAGGGCTTATCAATGCACCTCAGCTTCCATGCAGCGGATTTTCCAGGGCGTCTTTCAGATTCCGTATCGTCGGCAGGCACGGCTCTCTGCAACCTGCCCGCCAGATAGCGATTTTCTGGTTGCTACAAGCACTCGCCCCGAACCCTTTCAAAATTCACCAAGTGCAATTTGGGCACTGCGGAGCTCTTGCCAAGAGCCTTGTGTTTGGATGCCGAATTCAAGGCAAATTTCCTGAAGCTTGCCCCGGTACGCGCGCTGCTATGCAGCCACCCACGCAGCGGATCTAAAGGCTTGTGATTTTGAAGGGCCCACTACGCCCGAGTTGTTGCGCGTGGGACAGCGGCGCGTCCCGGTTCCTCCTGTTCCTGTTCCTCGTGGAGGAGTAGGACGTGTCGATAGGCGCAGAATTTATTACCACCCTTCGATATGTGAAGAACGGTAGACGGAACCGTGCTTGTAATACGCTGAACGGTTTGTGCGAGGCAGCACCAATCTAGATTTCAAAGTCCATTCCATGGCGCAACTTCAGAAGACACGAAACCAGTTCGCCTTGCAGCCTCTGATCGCCACTGTCAGACCCTTCGGACGCGCCATCAGCTTTTTGGGCCACAAGGGAGTGCACAACCAGACGAGGAGTGGCTGTCGGCGGGGTGATGACTTCCTCGTGACTTTGACAAGCTGTGAAGCTCAGATATCTCACCCTCATTAAAAAAAAAAATCGTGGCTAACAAACGAGCGGACTCTTTGGTTGGCCGACTCGTTGCCAACGCTTACGTTTCAGACCGATAAAGGAGGCCACGAGACGAGCGATGCGTTGGCAATTGAAACAGAGTGGTGGGAGAGCCGCAGAGACCATGTGCTGTGTGAGTACTCATTTCTGTCAAAAAATATTCACAGATGTCAGTCATTTACTCTCGATCGTAACAGGTTGCTTTGCGAGAATACGTTTGATTGAGTCGAGTGGTGGGTGTGTTTGAAAATAGGGCTGGCAGACACTCCTAGAAAAGAAAGCCAATTGATACGAAATTCCATTGAGCCCGCAAAGGTGCCACGACGCTTACGGCCGGATATGGGGTCCGTACGGTGGGCGTCCGGAACCAGTCGGCGCTCTCTTGGCCGCTGTCGCTTCCATGTTGTATCCGATGGATGAGAAGTAAACTCCGATAGGCTTCCCGGAGACTCTGTATGGTGTTCGAGATGTCACGTCGCCAGGTTTTGGTGTTCTCTGCAATACAGACGAGCCTCGGCAACGCCAGCACTTTCGAGGCGTGCGTGAAGGACGATGACAAAGAACTAGCATCCAATCTAGTGACGCATTCCGCGCGCTTGCTGCAGGCACCGCCCTCTCAGCGGTGGGACCCAAGTTCGATTTTCAATTGATTCTTCAAAATACCCGCCCTTGACCGCAGAGCCTCAAGTTTGATGCCTAACACGCCCTAGCAACCGCCTTGGGCAGGAATCGCTAAAGAAGAACGGGTTCACAACAGCGACTAGGCCTTCAATCATCCTTGCTGACGACATGTAAAGAAATCAGTCGCTCGCCGATCGAATCGCATGGTGACGTTGGAAGGCACGGCATAGCGAAAGGCTTAATTCTTGACACCTGGCGCCGAAATATCAGATAGCGGTTCGCCAAGTCATCGTTCCCCGGGCGATGACAGCACAACGGACGAACACATGATGGAGTAGCCGGCTGATGTTTGAGGAGAGGTCCATACCCCCGTTAGGCATTGAATAATATTCGTTATCTTGTTCAGGAACGGTCGGGTTTCAGTAGGCGTTCATGAAGTCGCGACATGTCTCCAAAGTCGTGAGTCATTAGTCATGACGAATTAGAAAGGGAAGCGTTGCGTTGCTTCGGAAATGCCTTTGGCGACCGAGAAAGGAGATGGCCAATTACGAAAACGGCATCATCGCGAGGCTCATATGGTCGCCGCTTCAGATGATGCAGGAGGCGTCTCGTTCCTGGAGAACATGCTGCACGACATATCGTGGGGCGGTGGAGGGGAGGCGTGTGTAGAGTAGAACCGTTCAGGTTGTGGTTGACCAAAGAGAAAACGGCCAAATCAATACTTGAGGCGAAATGGTGACCAGATGCCTCAGGCTCGAATGTGCAAGTCAGGCTCCCGAAAGACGCCATCGCAAGGCTGCCGTAAAGTACTTGCCACATGTACTAGGTTCGTGCTGAGTACTGTCATGGCGGTGTGAAATGCATGCACTGCGCCAACCAGATGCTTTGCGATTGGAATTCGGAACTCACTTCGGCAGCCTTGGAGGCACAAGTTTCGATTAGCATTTCCATCGGGGCCTTCGGCGAGTAGACAAGCGGTGACGAAATGTGATCAGTCCGTTGATCGTCCAAAAAATGTATCTATTCAAACAGCTTGCAAAGACATATCGGCACATCAAGGAGGAGACCGGAAGGAAAGAAAACCTCAGAATAATAAATGACTTAACGAAGAGGTCATACAACAAGGATCATTTGCTGAAAAGCATGCCCTAATTTCTCTAAATTCCAGCTCTACTTATCGGTGTCGTCTATTCCGGCATTTCATGTGTGAGGCAGCCTTGCCTACCTCCGCGAGGCGGCAGCTAATGTCCACGCGAGTCAGCCGTCATTTGTGCCAGGTGGCTCCTGGGTCCGGATCGCCGTAGCTACTATGGACAGTACTTATACTACAACCGTCTAAATACTAGCAGAATCAAAGATCTACAGTCTGGTGCAGAGTCCTCACATCCCTCCCCAAACTTTAAAATTTACAGAGATTGTCGAATTTTATCAGAGTCTCCTAGTCTCGTCCCGTGATCAATAATTAGCCTCACTAGCATCGATCCAGTATCTGGCCGGTTCGTATCTATCAAATGCACTCTTTCCAAGTATAAAATTGGCTGAGGCAGACGGTACCGGCGTTATCTGACATATAGGGACTCGCTCGTCGATACCCTCACTATGTCCCTGATGGCGGCTAACAAGCGACGGAAGGGGATGCGAGTCGAATAACTACTCTTGCGTCATGCTTAGTGCTTATGTTTCACCTTGTGCTACTTCTACCTGTTTATTGAGAATTCTTTGGCATATTCCTCCTAATCGCGCAGATGCAGTAGCTCTGCCCAAGCTTTGACAACATCAAATCTTTTTTTGGGTTGAGAGCGAAAAAGAAGGCACGTTCATGTACTGCTAGAGTTTCGATACGTAGAGGACGAAACCCTCCGGCCAACAACCCACAAAGCGGAAAATCTCTACAAGCTTGGACGGTGGTGCTTCCAATATGGAAGGAGAATACAAGTCGGGTTTTCCTAGCGGGAAAACGATTGCCGGATCATTCTGAATGAGAAGAGAGCGGAAAGCCCCGTCACCGACTAGCAGCTTTGATTGCTGAACAAACTCTCTTCTAAATATCAATGGAGCTAGGCCCTTTGGTGTAGTGGTTATCACGTCGGATTTTGAGACTCGCAAAACTTCCGGATACCCAGGTTCGAATCCTGGTCGGGCCTTATATTTTTGCATCTTGTACGCAACTAGCAGTGGACTCGAAAGCGGGTATTTTACTATGACTCTCAATAGTGGACCGTAGTGGGTTGTGGTATATCAATGCTCTTTTGCCATTTTCGTTAGGCGCGAAGGGAATGCTTCTGGCATGAGCAAAGAGAAAAGAGAAACTGCTGCCCTAGGTTTTTGTATCGTTTGTAAATTTTGCTACGCTTGTTGATCATTAGTTAGTATATAAGTAGAAGCGAGAGGTTTTGCCATTAGACGTATGGATGCAAATCAAGGGGGAACGGAAGAGGAACAAACGATATAGAATGATTAACACTCCTGCAGAAAGGATCATATCCAGTGCTTAGCTGGCTCATGGAAATATTTTAAATGGTGGACTTTGGCGTCTAAATTGTTGATTCAGTCGACGACGAAGTTGGCCTGCCGGCTATACTCCTCCCAGGGCGCCAAAACTGCAGTGCTATCCTTTTTCCACTTCGAAATAAACGAACTCTGCGAGTGGAGTAAATGCCATTGGTCTCTTTTACCCGACTGTGGGCAATGATTTTCCGCTTTCTGGCCGAAGAAGAACTCACGAAATATCGTAGTAGTTTCCAACAAGACCTAGCTATTTACCATGAGGCTTTTTGTATTGCTTATGCTGCCGACAGAAAGAGAGCCAAGACAAAGCTATCTCAACGACCTCCCGTCCTCACCGATGTTCACCCTAACACACCCGGCACTCTTTTCCCCCTTCTTCCTTGTCACCCCCTCCCTTCCCCTCCCTTCCCCTCCCTCACCTGCACCCAGCTCTCCTCCATCCTCACAACCCCCCAATCCACCGCCACTACAGTCGGCCCCCTTTGCACCCAAGTCAAGCACGGCACACTCCCACGACTCTCTACCACTCCTCCCCTCTGAAACTTAGCCACGCTCTCCCAAACCAGCTCCCTCACGTCCTCCGTCCCCACCGCAAACCCCCAATGCAACTCCCCCAACACCTCTCTCCCACCCTCCTTCCTACTCCCCTCATCGTCCCC